>Ga0210385_10000751_pt1 | contig 21150 bp, 25 predicted proteins | sample IncBWH26OmetaG_FD_160107 | JGI IMG/M metagenome (GOLD analysis project Ga0210385, IMG submission 160107) | Forest soil microbial communities from Barre Woods Harvard Forest LTER site, Petersham, Massachusetts, United States - Inc-BW-H-26-O ...
CGACCTGAATTTTGCCCGCGAGATCGGGAAGTTCGTTGATGGCGAAGATGCCGCGATTGGCGCGAGGCAGCAGGCCGTAGTGAATCGTCAATTCATCGGAAAGGTTGCGGCCACTGCGCGCGGCTTTGATCGGGTCGACGTCGCCGATCATGTCCGCGATCGTCACGTCGGGCGTGGCGAGTTTTTCCACGTAGCGCTGGTCGCGCGCGAGCCAGGTGATAGGCGTGGCATCGCCTTCGGCGGCCACGCGTTCGCGGCAGGAGCGGCAGAGCGGGCGATAGGGATTATCGTGAATCTCGCAGCCCTCGATGTATGGGACGTGCGCGTCGAGAAGCCCGGCCAGGCCGCGCAGGATGCGTGATTTGGCTTGTCCGCGAAGGCCGAGAAGGATGAAATGATGGCGCGAGAGAAGCGCGTTGACGATCTGCGGGATCACCGTGTCGTCGTATCCGTGCACGCCGGGGAAAATGGAACCTTCGCTCATTCTCTGCAGGAGATTTTCACGGATCTCCTGGCGGACGGACCTATCCGCGATTTTCTGTTCCGACCATTGGCTCTTGCGAAGTTCCCCGAGATTCTTGGGCTGACTCATTCGGCTCTCCCCAGTTCTATGATGCGGAAGGAAGGTGAAACGTCGCTGATATTGCGCGGCACAAATTCATTATAGCGCGTGCGTCAAACGGGCGTTGCGATGTTATCTGCGGCGCAATTTGATCCCTATGAATTGCGCGAGGGTTCGGTTCAGCGAAGCGAGTTGAGTGCGCCTTGCATTTCGTCGCGAGCGTGGATGTCCCCGGCGCGCTGTGCCACAACGATACCGTCAGAGAGGAGCTTGCGGGCTTCGGCTTCGCGGCCGATGCGCGCGAGGAATTGGCCATACTGGAAGTAGGCGGCGACGTAGGCGGGATGATTGTCGATCAGGTGCTGGAAATTGGTGACGGCGGCCTGATCGTCGCCGAGCTTCGCACATTCCATGGCGAGGCCGTAGCGGGCGAAGGCATCCGCGGGACGCGTGGCGACGAACTGCTCGAGAATTTCACGGCGAGACTTCTGCGCTTGGGTCATTTTGTCAGAGCGCGTATTATAGCGGGCGCACCGCGAACGCGCAAAGCCGTCGAAAATAGGGCAGTGTCCTAGCTTGCGTCCTTTTGAAGTGGGGCTATTGAATCGTGTTGCGCTCGCTGCAAATGTGCCAGATGGTGGGGTCGGTTCCAGCGAAGTATTGGCAAAACTGGGTTTCATGGGTCTCGTTGAAGGGGTCAACGTAGACGATTATGACCGTGTAGATCAGACCCGCCTCCCCCCGTTCGATGTTTCCAATGTCATTTCCGGACAACGGTGTTTTAGTTTGAAACGTGCTCAGGATTCTGGCCTGGGGAGCCACGTCTTGTCTTACAACGGACACGAATCTGTTCGACAGTTCCTTTTCTCTCAAACCTTCCAGCTTAGAAAAGGATTGGTCCAAAAAGGCAAGCATGGCTGGGGCTTTTGCGTCGACACTTGCAGGCGGATTGTACAAAGAGAGGGAACCCCAAGCCTGCTCCTTGATAGCAGGAGTTTTCCCGATGTTTTTGATCCAGACATTAGCTTCCACAGGGTTGCCGGAAAGAGTTGGACGGCCACCGACAAGCTCAGGAGCACCGTCTACGATCAAGTATGGCCTTTGGTCAATTTGAAAGGATCGTTGGGATTGCTTGAGGGTATCAGATGCAGTATCCGCGCTCGATTTGGCAGCTTCCGCCGACTCCTTCACCTCAGGGTATTGCTTTACCATCTCCTTCAGCTGCCCCGAGGCAATGCACGCGTACCAGACAACCGCTATGAGCGTAAGGCTTTCTAGAATAAATTTTCCCCATTCCCGCATCTCATTGCCGCTTTTGACGGGATGGTGATTATTTTCTGTGGTTAATGGGGCTATCACTTCGGGCGAGGGAGCATTTGGCGGAATCTCTTTGCCGTCGTCAATTGAGGTGGGTGTCTCTCCTTCGGCTTTAGCAGGATGGTTGATTGGCAAATCTGCCGGCGGGAGATCTGTGGTCATAATATTGGCTCCGAATACACAAACTGTAACACATAAACTATTGACCTTACTATATTTATGTAATACATTAATCGTCGCTAGGAGGGTGCAAGTGGCAATCGCCGGCGCACTGGCGTCGAAGCACACTACTGAGAGAGCGTCTCGATCAAAGAAATATTTCAGGAGCGCACGGTTTGGGGGATCGTAGAAGTGTTTGAACTAGAAACCATCCCAGAGCGCCAAAGGCTTATGCGAGGGCCTACGGGACCGACAATGCCGGGAAACCAATGCACGTGACCGTACTGCATATGAGGCCGATCACTCCGTCCCTATCGTCTGTGCGCGCTGCCGTCGTTCAGGAGCCTGAAGCCAATGCCGCAACGGAAGCCTAATAAAGTCGGACGGCCCAGACTGCCAAAGGGCGAGGCGAAAGGCCACATCGTGCCAGTGCGCTTCACGGCCGAGAACTTGAAGGCTTTGGAGCAGGCGGCGAAGGCGGGAAAGCAATCGATATCCGAATGGATCCGCCGCACGGTGAGCGCCAAGCTCAGTGGCTGAAAAGTTCGAATTAGGAAAGCACGAAACATAGCACGGTGTTACTTACGAGGATTCGGATGACACGAGGCGGAGAGCACCGAGGACGTCACGGGCAGGGCGTGAGCCACGAGCGCGGTTCAGGGCCCGGGCGTAAGGTGGCTGGCAAGGCCGGAGCGAAGACGGTGAGTGCTTCGCGGTCTGAATTGATCGAAGCCGTGCTGCCGAATGACGCGAACGCGCTCGGCACGATGCTCGGCGGACGCGTGATGCATTTGATCGACATCGCGGGCGCGCTGGCGGCGACGCGGCACTCAAACTCTTACGTGGTGACGGCTTCGGTCGACTATCTCGACTTTCGATTTCCGATTCAGGTGGGCGAGTTCATTATTTTGCGCGCCAGCGTGAACCGCGTGTTCCACACCTCGATGGAAGTAGGCGTGAAAGTTTTCGCGGAGAATGTGCTGACCGGAGAGCAGCGGCACACCAGCACGGCCTATCTCACATTCGTGGCGCTTGACATGGAGCGGAAGCCGCATTCCGCGCCCGAGTTGATCCTCGAAACCAAAGAAGAGAAGCGCCGCTATCGCGAAGCGGGCCAACGCCGAGACTACCGCCTGACCATGCGCCACAAGCGCGCTGTCGAAGACGACTAGAAGCTATCTGGTTTGGTTAACATCCTCAAGAAAGCGTAGCGATGCCTCAGGCAGTAGAGATTGAAGCTAAGTCCGAGCACGAGGGCCTGACGTCTCTGCGCCGACAAAGTGGGACCGGGCGCGTCCGCGCCGAGAGTTTACGTTTCACCAAGCCGGACAGACTCTCGATCAAAGATCGGCGCTGGTGAAGTTGCCGCGGAAAAGATCGCCGCATATCGGTACGCATGCCCTGGATGCGCCAAGTTTTCTTTCCTCGCGTGGGAGGAATCACGCTCCGCGCCGAGCTGCTTTCCGATGTAGGTGTGGTTCCTCTCGCTGTCGAACTCAGCGTCGGCCAGCACCAGTCCGATCCTTGTTTGCTGGGAAGCCGTCTCGATGACGGCGGGCAAATTCGCGCAGTCGTTCCAGGCACCGCGGCGCGCAAGCGACGCACCGTTTCACCTATCGCCTGGTCGATGATCACATCGTCCAGACGCCGAAGGAAACGATACAGGGTCGTGAAATTGGGCGCACCGGCCAGACCGAAAGCCTGGCGCAGTAGGTTCAGTCCTCGCAATGCATCAGACAGAGAATCGCCAGCCGCGCTGGCTGGTTGAAGCGGCGCTTGCTGATCGGCTTCGATAGCGCGGAAGCACCGCCTTGGAGACTTGCAGGGCGACGCGAGCAAAGGGCAGGCGTCCAACTGCGGCCATCGCACCTCCCGCCTCCCACTCCTTACCTTGATACAAAACGATAATCGCGAACCGTCAGTTACGCCGAATTTTCATCGCCGTAGCGAGGAGGTCGAGAAAGCCAGGTGAATCCTAGCGCCGGGCAGCCGATCCCAGCTCCTTAACCCGATGTTCGGAAATGCCAAATGCCGGGCCCAGCACCTGGGTCATGGCGAAGGAGGTACCGGGTCTGCGACGGCGTCCATCCTCGGGCATCGGCATCGGAACGTCCGAGTTCCACGGAGTCACGCCCACATATCTAAGTTGCCGTGGCATCCCAATCCCGAAGAAAGCGGAATCACGCGCCCATCTCCCGCCCCCGCACCCCAGTTATAAGAACTATAGTTGAATATTATATGTTCTTTAGGTGTTGTGCAGGGTGGTTTGTCGGCTCGATTAGTTGGGTAAATTGCATTGGATACGAGGAAGGATATATGGCCGAAATTCGCAATTTGTGGCGGCCTGTTCCGCGCGCGACGATCGCGCCGGTTGCCGTTCGTTTTGGCGGCGTTGCGGATATTCGGTGGCGGCACTCGAATTAACTTCTGATTTCCGAGGGCCACCGGACCGAGAGGACAGAACAAATCAATGAGCGCGATCAGCGAGACGGAACACTGAAATGGAGGCTGGAATCGAATCGGTGCGAGAGACCGGTGGGAAGCAATCTGTTGAAAACAATTGACCGGTCGGAAGTTGCGAGGAGCTATTGCACAACTCCGGTAAGTTGCGGGCTCCATCGAGTTGAAATCGAGGGCAGCAGCAGCGATCGAAATCTCGCGCGAAAAGCGCCGCGAGCGGGGCGCGCTTCGCGCCGTTGTATTCCCAGCTCTTACGAGGCTGTTGCGAAGCTCGCATTTCCACCCGGTGTATTTTTCATATTTCGGTGCAAGTCGTACTTGCGTAACAAATTCGAAATCCGAGAAGGCGTGTGGAAATCCAATTTCGTATGTTTTGCAACGCGCTCCTTACGGGCTGTGCTAACCTCTGCCGCCCGCCGGAGGGCTGGATTCGCTAGAGCGTATGGCACAAGCCGGCAGGCTGTTGATTCTGGAACAGGAATCGGGTTGTGCAACACCTTCCAGGGAAGAGCTGGGAAGACAAGCAGAATTCTGTCGCGATTCGGACGGATGTACTTCGATGTAGACGGGCCCACACATCGAGACCAGCGTCAGGTTGGCGAGGCTGAATACAAAGGGTGCCGACGGTGCCGATGGTGGCGCTCGACGGAGTTCGTTCTGCCTGTGAGCTGGAGCGACGAGGAAAGGTGCGAACGTCAGTCTATCTCGATAGTAGGCAACGGAGCCAATTGCAGCTTGGATCTTCGACGTTGCACGGCAAATCTTGTTCAAACTGCGACCTACTGATTCGCAGAGGCGCTTCACGACCAGCGCCGCACAGAAACGCGTGGGGAGCCCAGATGCAACAGGGGTCGAGGGAGCATGGGAGTCTGAGCAACCGGGAAGAGCAACCCGGGGTAGGAAATGGCACTTCGGGGAAGACTGTCTTGGCCGGTCACTCTCGGTTGCTGAAGACAATTTCGAGAAGTTCTGCGATAGCAGCCGGTTCGATGCCCCTGTGGTCTGGACTCGTCGCCCTGGAAGCCTAGACGAGTCGCTGGTCTGTGGCCGGCGATTTCCACTTCTGGCCGGGAGCCCGGGATTTCGTGAAGGCTGGGTTTGGAAGCCCAATCTATTGAGTGAGGCGGGTCCTGAATCTTGCATGAATGCGGGATGGATCAGTGTTAAAGGCTGTCGCGCATCAAGCGAACGGCGGTGCATGGCGGAACGAGCTCGGCTTGCGCCTAGAACTTCTTCGTAATATTTGCTGAGAATTCGGAGCAGTTGTTTTTGAGTGTTTGAGGAAGCGTTTAGGTGAATGAGCTCAAAAGACTCGAGCGACTGCGTTGTGGATATAGACAAATAGTCGAGTAGTGGACGGGTTTTACCCATGGATAGCTCCTATACCGGTTCGGGCCTGAGTTTTGCGGAGATGATCCGCACGATACAGGAAAGCGATCACAGTCGGAACAAAACGCCGGTACGGGTAGTCACGTGAGGGCGAAGAGTTCTGGGGGCGTTCACCATACGGAGAAATGCGGCTTTGAGATACGGCTTAGTACCGCACTCGATTCCGGGCTATTACGTAGTCTGACGGGCGACCTGGCCGTCGCTTGAAAAGATAGGGATTTGACCCAGCGCGGAAACGCGACCGAGATGGCCGCTCGGAGGTCTCGGTGGGGCGCAGTCTACGAGTTTTTGAAGTCCGCGACTGTATCTAAATGAAGGGAGAAGTTCATGTACCCAAAGAGACGGTGGACCGACAACGCTCAGCCTGCAGAGGTAACGAGCATTCCGCAAAAGATAGGCCGCGAAACGACCGCCCTCGGCACCCTTGCAAGCTGGCCGTTTCGAATCGGACAAGAGATTCGATACCGTTTGCGACTTGCGATTTGTGCTCCGAGCGCGAAAGCAGCAAAGGAGTTGGAGCGCGGGCGAGTTCACTCGGAACGGCAGCGACTTGCCGAGGAATACTCGCAAGGATATCTCGATGGCTGGCATGAATGCTATGCCGCGTGTCTCGCTGCCGTCGAGGACGAAGTGTCGCGAAGCGCTGAGTTGTGGGCCGCGGGAGATGTCTTGACGCGCTTGGAGAACTCCTCGCAAACGAACTAGCGCTCCTTAGAAGGGCGGCGGTTGAGGGCAAGCGGACCAATGGTCCGACCGAAGCCAAGCGCTTCGGCTTGATCTTCGAATTCTGGGGAGCGGACATGAAATCCAAGGAAGTATTTGAAGTGTGCCACCAGAGGTATAAGGGACTGCGGAATTTTCTAGACGGCTCGGCTGGCGCGGTGAAATCCGCAGATCTCGATTTGCCATCATCGGGATACCACTGGCGGCCAAACCGAGGGAAGGCCTGCGAATACATCGCTGACTTTGAACGCATCGGGAGACATGGGTTACGCCGGCCTGAATGGAAGGGAAGACTCCGTCTTTTCGAAACCTATTTTGTTAACGGACTGGAGTATGACAGGGCGAGGTCGGCAGTCGGCGTAGCAGCGGGGACATTCGACTACTGGTATCAAGAGGTGAAGAAGACACTCGGGGCGGAATTTTCGCGCACCGGATTGTTTCCACCCTCGAAATACTTTCATCCCTAAAACGGCGGACTTAATGAGCTTGGATCTCAAGCACCGTGACGGAGTAGGGCGGGAATGGCTTTGTAAAGTCGGCACCCACGCCATCGACTGCGCTCACGCCTGGCAATATCTTGGTCGGTTCCGCTATCGAGTTCGTAGCTGACGGATCATCGGCCACCAACGTGATTGCCTGTCCCCGAGAATCAATCGAGGACACGCCGGTGACTACCACGTGGACAGATTGAGGTGTCCCGCCGCGATTGACGACCTTCAGATAGACAAGACCCGTGCCGCTGTCACGCGTGGCGTCGAAAAACATCTGGGGCACTGACTGAACCATGGGCACCCGTTGCCCGACTGCCGGAGGTTGCCATTCCGAGGTTGGGATATTGCTCGCGGTAAGCGGCAGAACGATGTCGCCATGGTGAGCACTGAACATTTTCTGGACGTAGTATGTAGGCGAGCCGTAGCTTGACAATGCGTCGTATCCAATCAGATTTGTTCGCCACTGCATGGCACCATCGTTCACGTTGACGAATAATGGGGCGTACGACGACATGACTACGAGATCAGAGTTTCGCTCGATGCCGACTAGCCAGGCTGCATCGGCGAGGGCGGCGTCCATGTTGGGAGTTGGACTTCCGACGCGGGTCGCCCATTCACCGACGAAAACTTTCTGGGATGAACGACGACGCGAGTCGTAGTCGTTCGCATGAAACGCCATTTCGTCGGCCGAGCTTCTGTAATAGTGCTCGTCGATGACGTCGGCCTGGCGAGTGGCGGCAGGTGCGGTCGCAATTAGCTTGAGTTGAGGATACTTTGCCTTGATTGCTTCGAAGAATTGAGCGAACCGGCGGTCGTACCCACCCGGTTCGCGATCGAAGTTGTCCTCATTACCGATCTCGACGTACTCGAGCGAGAACGGTGCGGCATGACCGTCCTTTACGCGTTGCGAGCCCCAGGGCGTTGAAACATCGCCCGTCACATATTCGATTTCGTCGAGTGCGTCTTTGACATAGGGGGCGAGGTCCGGACCTGCTGCGGCCTTCTCTCCCTTCAACGAGTAGCCGGCGTAGACGGCGAGCAATGGCTGCATGTGCAGGTCCTCGCACCACTCGAGAAACTCGAGGAGTCCCATGCCGTCGGAAGACCAATAATTCCAGGCGTCGTCCGCGTGTCCGGGGCGTTGAGAAATGTCGCCTAAGGTCTGTTTCCAGTCGAAGCGAGTAGCAATCGTATTGCCTTCGAGATAGTTGCCGCCGGGGAATCGGAGAAATCCGGGCTTCAAATCGGCGAGCAGGTGCATGATGTCGGGCCGGTTTCCGTTGGGCCGATCGTTGTAGGTTGGCGGCATGAGGGAGATCATGCCAAACCAGATGATTCCAGAATGATTGGCGCTCAGGACGAAATGGTTCGACGCCGATTCGGCGGTCTGGGCCGTTGTGAGGGTGAGATCGTACTTTTGCCAACTCTGGCTGAGATGGGAAACCTCGGCCGACGAGGCGACCTTGGACGTGTCATTACTCTCGATACTGAGCTTGATTGGACCGCTGAAGCCCGGACTGGCCTTGGCATAAAACGAGGCGTGGTACGAAGTGGTGGGCGTGACAGGAATCCCCCAGAAACCGTCGTTCGCTATACCGACGCGTTGACCGGGGACACTGGATTGGATTGTCAATTTCAGGCTTACCGGAGTTGAAGAGTTGAATGGCACGCTGGGGTCCAGCGTCATCGAACCGACTCCGCCGTGCCCTTCGACGAGTTGCCAGTGGAGCGGCTGCTTGAGGTCTTGTTTGAAGTTGCGATTTTGAATGAGCTCTGCGTATAGGCCGCCATCGTATGCGTGATTGATCTCTTCCGTCATAAGGCCGTATAGCGCGGGGCTGACGTGCGTGGAGACCTGATCGGCTTTGATCTGGATTTCGACGGGCTTCGCCGACTGTGCCGTGACAGTGCTGCAGATGCCGATAAGTGCGTACGCCGGGAAGAGAAGGTTCCTTAGCGGCGCGCAAGCCAAAGCTCTAAAACGAAACATGGTCGCCTCGTATTCCACGCGCAAGGGTCAATGGCGGAGCAAGACCCTCCGCGGCCTCTGGACTAAGTGGGGCTTCGCGTGAGCAGACGCGGCTGATGGTAACAACAAATTCTCAGTTTGCAATAGGGCCGGAGAGATTGCGGAAGCTAACGATTTGAGAAGCGAAGCGATAGAAATCGCATGATTAATAGTCGGAGTATTCCGAACAGGGAACTGAAGGGAACAAGCAAGAATTGTATGTAGGTACTTACGCCGGACTTGAGCCGATCCCACCAGAGATGATTCGCCTCTTCCACTGAACGCTCGAATTCGAGCTCCCAGTACAGGGCGAAGTTCGTGCCACACTTCTCACAATTGCCGCCAGGGCGCTGTTCGTGCCAGCATTTCGGACAGCGGTGAATCAGGATGTTATGACAGTGCAGGCAGAATTGAGCAGAGTCGGGACTAACCTCACCGCACTTTGGGCAAGTCATTTCCACTTACCTCGATCTTTGCCACCAGCAATGAGGCTTCGAACCAACGGAATACCCATATTGACCGGCAGCAGCAAAAGATTCTTCAAAAGCGATGATCGCTGCTCAATGCGGTCGTGAGCCGCATCTGCCTCCGCCCGTTTCGACATCACGACCGCCGAAATATATTTGAGAAAATCCACGCCGCACGCCTCACATGTGCCTCCCTGACGTTGTTCGTGACGACAGGATGGGCATTCGTACCTAAGCGTGGCATGACATTTCGGGCAGAAGCGCGCGATGTCGCGCGCCTGGGAACTGCACTTTGGACACTGCATGATCCCAGTATATGAGGCCCCGAGGGAGCTCGCGTTGCCTTCGACACCGGTGCGACTCGACCGTTAACCTGTCCGTGCGAACAGGGAGAATCAACTGGCTAACGGAGACGAAGTCTCCCGAGCGCGCCCTGTCGAAGGCTCGCTGGTACCTTCGGACGGCGAGTCGGATCGGGTGGGCGCGGCGGCTCGGCGTTCGTATTCGCACCGACGGGAGCGACGAGCAGGCGCACGACGTGACCCAGGCGTTCCTGCCTGTACGGCTTCGCCATGCAGACGACGGCGCCGAGGGAGTGGGCGTTCGAATAGTCGCTGGGGTAAGCGGAGCCCGTGGTGAGCATGACCGGGATGTGTTTCAAGCGCGGAGTGCCCTTAATGTGGGCACACAGGTCAAAGCCGGGGAGACCTTCACCTTCGATCTCGGCAATCAGGAGGGCCGGCGTGAGAATGTTGAGAACTTCGCGCGCATCTGCGGCGTTTTCGACCGCGATGATCCTATAACCTTCTCCGGACAGATAGGCCTTCAGGGAATCTCGAACGGCTCCATCCGATTCAACCGCAAGAATTAGAGGCTTTCTGGGATCTTCGTCGTGTTCTGGCAGATTGGTTGCCAGAGGCGCGGCGGCAGTGTCCAATCGCGCGCCCGACGCATCCACGATGTGCTCGCCGTTACCCAGGCCAAAAGCAATGGCGACGGCGATCTGCCCGTTTGATAGAGCGGAGACACGGACGACGTTTCCGGGTTGCTCGGACTGAGGTACACCGGGGCACTTCGTATAGGGAAAGGTGACGGCAACTTCCATTCCCCTATGAAAGGACTTGTCTATCGTAAGAAATAGAATGCCGTTACGTGAAACATCGACGGTGGTCGAAACCTCATCGGGACCGTTCGAGGTAACGTCGATGCTACGTATTCGAATCGGTGCGGAGATCAGAGCGCGACGCCTCTTTCGGCGATCGGTTTTTTGCCCTGATTCCAGAGGGGCGCACGGCGACTGCGCGCCGGATGGAGCTTGAGATTTCCCAGCCTCCTCCTTCAACGAACTTGCACCGGCTGGTACTTGTCTGTGTGGTCCGGCTCCCGGCAAATACGATCCAAATGAGTGACTCATGCTGGCCCCAGTCTCTTGCTAATGTTCGATTGCAGGACGAAGAATAAGGGGGGAGCGGCCTTCAGGGCTCTAGATTGATAGTCACATTCGACTAGTACCAAACGAAGCCCTGGGTAAGTACTGTGGTACCGCACCGGAAGGAGGCAGTTGACTGCGATAACGGTCGCGGGCGCAGGCGTTTACACGGAGCGGAGAAATGTGGTAGATTCCTTGGGTAGGTCTACTTCCGCTCTGGTCCCGTGGGACAACCGGCCGTCCGACTAACGAGGTAACCGCCCCATAATGAGCGGTTTACGGGCTGGACAGTCTGGCGTAAATGCTGGCGGCAATGGGAGGGTGGATCTGCACTAACGTCTTGATATTCAGTTCTTTAGGATGCGTGACGGTCTTAAAGCTGAAGGAGGAAGTCTTGCAGATTCTTGTTGAGGGTCAGACGATTCGGCACGAGCAATACGGCATCGGAACGGTCACAGAGTCCAACACCGAGAGAACAACGATTGATTTCGACAATCACGGGCTGAAGAAGTTCGTGACTTCGATCTGGACCGCAGAACTGATCGGAGAGCCGCCAGCTGATCGCGCTCCACGCCGCCGCGGACGCCGCAAGACGGCGAAAAAGGCCCACGCCTAGGCAGCGGAGTGGCGCGAGCTGCGGGCGTGCTTCTTGAGCTGTACCAGAGCCCACCTTTGGACAAGAATTTTCGTTACAACTCCACGAGATTATTCCTCACAGCGAATCGAACAAGTTCGCTGAAGTTGCGGAAATTCATCTTGTGCATGATGTGATTTCGGTGGCTTTCGACGGTCCTCGTGGACACTCCAAGTTCGAGAGCTGCCTCTTTGTTACTTTTCCCCTCGGCCAATAATTGAATGACTTCGACTTCGCGGTTTGTAAGAGGAGAGCCCGGCAGAGGTCTCTCGGCAGAACTGCCAGATGCATCGTCGGGGCCATGGACGAAAGTGTGGGCCATGGAAACCGCCAGGGCGCTTGTGAAAAACGGTTGATTGTGACGGACGTGGTCAATCGCGGCCAACAGTTCTCCATCAGCATCTGATTTCAACACATAGCCCATCGCGCCGGCGCGAAGTACTTCACGAGCGAGTTCCTCCGAAAAGTGCATGGTAAGCACGAGTATTGCAGTGGAGGGCGATTGTTCGCGCAGGGCGCGCGTTACATCCAGGCCGTTCATCTCGGGCAACGTAAGGTCGAGTACGACCAAATCCGGCTTATCAGTCTTCACGTGCTGAAGAGTCTCGGGCCCGGTAGCGGCCTCACAGCAAACTTCGATCCCGGGTTGCGACTCGAGAAGGGAGCGCAACCCACGTCGCACAACGGCGTGATCGTCCGCGACCAAGACGCGGTAGGGTTTGGAACCGGTAGCGAGCACGGTATCTACTGAATCGGTTTTCTTGCGAGTGTTCATAGGCGATTAGACGGGTCCCTGGGGCTGCCGGTCGACTGGCAAGACCACGCGCACGGTCGTACCCTTTCCCGGGGCGCTCTCCATCTCGAACCTCCCGTTCAATTGCTTGACGCGCTCGCGCATCCCGACGATGCCAACCCCTGGCGGCGCGCCCCAACCAGAAGACGATGCCGGAGCAGGAAGACCACAGCCTTCGTCATGGACCTCGGCAGAAAGATAGCCACCCTCACGACCGAGACAGATTGTAGCTATGCGGCTCCCAGAATAGCGATGAACATTCGTAAGTGCTTCCTGTACGATGCGAAATACGGTCGTTTCAATTTCTTGACCGTGGCGGCCAAAATCCTCAGGAATGTCGACCTGCACGGAAATCCCACTGCGCTCTGCGAAACCCTTGACGTACCAGCGCAGGGCAGAAGGCAGGCCAGCCTCGTCGAGCATCGGCGGGTGCATCAGGTAGGAGAGCGTTCGGACTTCTCGAACAGCGTCGTCTGCCAGGTCTACGGCCGAGCGCAACAAGCTATGCGCGACTTCGTCCTCCTCGGGCAGCGCCTCCCGGAGGCGGCCCAAGCTCATTTTAAGGGCGGCGAGAGTCTGTCCCGTGGACTCGTGCAGTTCACGGGCAACGTTGCGACGTTCCTCGTCTCTCGCGCGCAAGAGCTGCTGGGAAAGACGGTGGAGTTCGCCTTCAGCGTGAGTCTGGTCGCTAAAGTCCAAAATAATTCCGACAATCGAATTGGCGACGCCATTTTCATCGATGCTTGGAAGTCCCCTGACGAGATGGTGGCGGATTGTTCCGCCGGGGCCAATATAGCGAGCGACATACTGAAAGGGCTTTTGGTTTGCCGTCGCTGCGCCGGCGGTCTCGAGCACACGGGGACGATCTTCAGGGTGGACTCTGCTCCAATACTCGTCCTCGGACAACTGCGCTCCTGGAGCCATATCCAACATCTTTGCAAGATGCGCAGATAGCGTGCCTTTGCGAGTATCGACATTGAACTCCCAACTGCCGAAGTTCGCGATCTCCTCGGCCTGCGCCAACAAAAGATCGGCGTTCCGAGAGGGCCTCCCGAGCGACGGGCCGGGTGTTAGGGGCCAACACAACCCAACAACACTGACGACTTGACCCGACCGATCGGAAATGGGTATCCCTCTCGTGCGAACGCGAAGGACTCCGCCAGTAGCCGGGAGGAAACAAAGCTCATGCTCGAATGGAAGACCAGAGAGTATTGTTTTTATGTCTTGTCTCACCAAGTCATGGAATTCAGGGTGGACCAGTCGTAGAAAATCTTCGGTTCCCGGGGGAATGTCGCGGGGCTCGATGCCGAGGAGATTGCAGAGTTGACTCGACCAGCAGACGCGGTTCGTCTTGAGATCCCATTGCCAACTGCAAACATCGCTGAGATTGCTCGGGCCGAAGTGGCCGCCGGACCGCCCTTTGGGACTTGGGGAGTTCCGGTTCGGTTCGTTTACGCTAGGTTTCGTCATATTTCATCAGGAACTTGAAGAGTTAGATTAATGCGGATTCCGAGTTTGGGAGGTCGCGGAATTTCCGTACGACCCCAATTGAGCAATCAGCTCGTTTGATATAGGCGAAGCGAGCATCATTGGCGACAGTCCCAAAATGGTACAGTATACAGCAATAATGCGTAGATGCGTCCCTCCGAAGCAGTATTCTTTCGCATTGCGCTGCGGGCGCAGGGAACCTAATCTGCGCGGCAAAGCTGGAAGGGAAGTAGTTTCATAGGCGAGGCGTCGCGTTCCCTACGTAAGGCCTTGGGGGGATACCGATTCCCGTCAGGCAGGCAAAGAGCTGCATGGGGACGGGCCCACGGAGGCGACCGGCCAAAAACTGTCGCGTTCTCGCGGGAGGTCGGCTCCATGCGGCTTGCCCGTCTCAGGGTTGACGGGTCACCAATTGGCGCACCATCCAGAGCAGGGCGAGCCCGACAAGAACGGAGAGAGCGCCAGCGGTTTGGGCGTTGGTCATGCCCAAGAACGATCTGGGATTATTTCGTATAAACTCCACCAGAAAGCGTGCAACGCCGGTCAAGACAAGATAGGCCGCGAATATCGAACCGGCGGCAAGACTACGTGTCTCGACCGTGGAGCGATGCGGCAGCTGGCGCTTTCCGAGTTGCCATAGAAACCATGCAATAAGGATTGCTGCCAGGAGCTCGTAGATAGGTGTCGGGTAGACGCGGCAGTCAGGCGGCCAACCCCAAGCGACGCAGGACTGCGTGGTGGGCACAAGCCCATCGGGAAATGCCATACCCCAGGGCCAGTGCCAGGACGTCGGCTTGCCGTAGTCGCCATCGCCAGACAGAAGACATCCGAGGCGGCCGATACCATAACCGAGCGCGGCAGCCGGCGAGCCAGCGTCGAAGGCGACGAGAATCGGGATTTTATGCCGCCGCGCCAAAAGAATCCATGCAGTGACGCCGCCGATCAATCCTCCGAACCAAGCCAGGCCGTAGCGGCTGAAGAGCTGGCCCCAAGGATCGGCCATCAGATCCGATGGCGATTGCAAAACATGATAGAGCCGAGCGCCAACGATCCCGCACACAGAAGGAACTGCGATAAACAGCTCAACGAGGCTGGAATCGGAATCTTTTGAGAGGCCCCTGCGAGCAAAGTCCGCCCGCAACAGAAAGTATGACGCGAGCATGGCCGAGGCGACCATGAGACCGAACGTTGGGATGGCGAAAGATCCTAAATGGATAAAGGGAAGCATCGGCATTCACAGTATACCGGCCGCCGACACCGCCGCAATGGACGCGCGCCAGGGAATCGAGTGCGAGTGACAAAAAATGTCGCCGCAAATCACGAGTGCCTTGCCGAGTTACCTTGGATCGAAATGAATTACAAAAAAAAGACTTGCATAGTTTTGTAATTTATGGTACAATTGTTTTGTTAACGTCGAAGAGTGCGCAGTCGTCCTGCAGCAAATAAACCCTACAAGTCAGATCACGACCTAAACGGCAAACGCCGAGGTCCGCCCATTTTTCCGGCCGGCGGAACGTGACGTCTGCGTAAGTTGACGTGTCCTTCGCTGTGCGGCGCGCAAGCTGCGCCAAGTCCAATACCGGAGAGATCTTATGCCGAATTACAATTCGCAGGTGCCCCCGTATTCAGTCAACCCGGGCGATGTGGCCCTAGCATTCAACAGCGAATCGCCCACGACAGGACAGGCGAGCCAACAGTTTGCTTTGCCTAGCTATTCAGGCTTTCCGGAGAACGGCCGCACGATCCGGTGGCAGACCGTTTACGGTACTTCGCCTTCGGCGATCAGCGTAGTGCTCCAGACTGCGATGGTCGACGCCGATGCGGAGTACGCGACGGTGGACACTTCGACCGCTACGGGAGGGGAGTCTCGGACGGTGACGAGCATACGTGGAAACTTCCTGCGCGCGAAAGTCTCTTCGATCACAGGCGGATCCGCGATGACGGTTCAAGTCCTCGGTTGAAGCTCAAGGACCGGAAGGTGCACGGCCCTCCCTACAGCCGGGCCCGGCGACCTTTCCCGCCGAGCGCCTTAGACCAAGATACGCAAGACCGAGGCCGCCATGTCCCCAAAGAACGAAGTTCCAGCAGTCGAAGTGTGTCCCGAAGCATCGCTTTCGACAGTTGTGTCCGTTGCCGTGGGTCCGGTGACAAAGCCGGCAGGCGCGGTAGTTTCCGACCCAGGCGAGCCGCCGAAAGGCGATGTTCGACCACCGAGGCGGCGACGGAAACAGGTTCGCATCAGCGACGCGTTGCGACGCGAAGGGCTCGACGAGCGGGAGGTCGCCAAAAAGTTTGCGGGAGTGATTGAGCGCCAAACTCCAAAGAATAAAGGCGATGCAAACGACAAGCTGCTCGCCGAAATGCTGATGAACTGCTTCCGGTATCTGGACGATCGCTCGACTGCGGGCGGAGCGGGCAAAGCGCCGGTCCCGGTGAACCTGATCCACGGCATCCCGAGGCCAAGCCGGAGCGGAAAATTCGAAAATCGAAAAGGGAAAGGAAAAAAGCCATGAGCGCGAATCGAAAAACAGTGGGATACATCGTTCAGCTTGCCGGAGTCGCGGCGTTCACCTTGGGGGCCATCTTTAGCGTCCATCACGTCGCGATTGGCGCACTTTTCCTGGGTGGCGCGGTTTCGTTCTACGTAGGGCAGAAGATCGGCGCACTCGCGTAGAACGACGAGCGGGGCAGACGCAACAGAAACCGAGGGGGTTCGGCCAAGTGACGAACGTCCGATCAGGCTTCGAGCAATGGGCCGAGGCCGAGAAGACGATCAAATTAGCGTACAGTCCCTTCCCGAAGCAGCAGCGGTTCCATCGGTCGCCCGCAAAATACCGGCTGTTCGGCGGAGCAGCGGGGCCAGGAAAATCCAAGGCATTGCTCATGGAAGCGGTGCTTCAGGCGCACGAGCACGCCGGCGCGAACACACTGCTCTTGCGAAGAACCTTTCCGGAGCTTGAACAATCGCTGTTGCATTATTTTCGCAGAGACATTCCTAAGGAACTTTACCGCACCTTCAACGATTCAAAACACGTCGTGGAATGGTGGAACGGTTCGACCACTCGATTCGGCTATTGCCACTCGGAAAATGACGTCTATCAATACCAGGGCGGCGAATTTCTCTTCATTGGAATCGATGAACTTACACTATTCACGCTTCGCCAGTGGCAATTTCTGACGAGCAGGAATCGCTGCCCGACAGCGGATGCATTCCCGTGCATGGCTGGGGCGACGAACCCAGGCAATATCGGGCATGCCTGGGTAAAGTCACTTTGGGTCGACGGGAAGCCCGCGGCCGGAATGGAAGCGGCCGAGGAGTATGATCCCGCCGATTACGAATTCATTGCGGCGCGGGTTGACGACAATCCGATCTACGCCGCTGATGAAAATTACCTCAAGACCTTGCGGTCTCTGCCATCGCATTTGAGGCGCGCGTTTCTGGATGGAGACTGGGATGTCTTCGCCGGGCAATACTTCGACAAATTCGACTTCGCGCGACACGTTGTTCGACCGGAGGAAATTAACTGGAAAGAATGGTGGCCGCGTTGGATAGCTCTCGACTGGGGCTTTGAGCATCCGGCCGCAGTTTATTGGCACGCGGCGATCCCGAGCCAGAGTGCGGTGGTACGGCCAGCTGATTTCGGAATGCGGCGAGGGGAAACCTCGTCTCCAGCAGCCGACGCCGGGCATAGCCAAGTTGTCACGTATCGCGAGTATGTGACGCGTCGCACACCGCCCAGGGAGCTTGCGCGCGAGATCATCGGGCGAAGCGACTTCAACGGCACCCAGGAAAGAATTGATGCGATTTACCTTTCGCCGGATGCGTTTGCAAGACGGACGGATGAGGCATCGATCGCCGAGCAGATGGGTGACGTTCTGGCCGCGGCCGGGTTCCCGCGGCCAATTCCTGCCGACAACGACCGAATCGGGGGCTGGATGCTGATGTACCAGATGCTCGCGGCCGGAGAGTGGATACTTACGGAAAACTGTATCGAGCTGATCCGCACGCTGCCCAGTTTAATACGCGACACAGCCCGAATCGAGGACGTGGAGAAAATGGACGGTGATGATCCCGCAGATGCGGCCAGGTATGGGCTGAAGTCCCGATACGGAGCGCGGCAAGCTGTCGAGCACGCGCCTCTCGATCAACGACTCGCCGCTCGCATGACGTCTTCAGATCCGACTGTTCGAGCCATTCAGGCGCGGAAAGCACAACTGGAGGAAACGCATCGGACGTCAGCGGTGCCGTTCCTTCGCCGGCGGCACTGAGTTGCAAGGATTGCGGAAGCTCATTCCAAGGAGCAACAGCATATGTCGAATAGCGTCGCGGCCCGGATCAAGAGCCTGTGGAAATGGCTCACGACAAACAAGTACGTGCTCGGACTGGAAGCTGAACTCACGCGACTGCGTGCGGAAAATCGGGCACTGATGAACTCCATTCTCGGCATCGCCGGGATTCCCCCAATCATCACAGACGCCAGCGCGAATTCGCCAACGGCTGGCGCCACAACTCAAGTCACCGGGACTGCCGATGCCAGAACCCAGAACGTCGGACAGTCTGCCGCGCCGGTGCGAAAACGATCATGGCAGCAGGTGAACCGCGCCCTGGAATTCGAATCGGCCAAGAACAAAGAACCGGGCCCCGGCGGGGTTTCGTAAGACCGCTATTCCTCGCGGAATGCTCGCGCAGAACGGGTCAGAACAAACAGCGGGATGAGTGAGAGTCCGGAACTCTAAGGTCCGGGCCATCAAGGGAGAACCATGCCATTTATTCGAGGGCGATATTACGCGAATCCAACGATTGGAAACACGATAGAGAGCGCGCGGGAAGCAGAAGGGGGGCTGTTGGCCTCTCGGGATCCAAGCGACGAACAACGCTCGGGTAATGATCGGGAAGATCAAAAACCAGTTCGGCGAATTGAGATCGATGTTGCAGAGCTCGTTCCTTCGACGTCGGGCCGAGGTACGCCGGGTTATGTGACGACTTTGCACAGGCGAGATCCCGGCGACACGCAAGAGCCGGACACGAGCCCTAAGCAACAGTTGGAAAAGCGAGTGTTTTACGACCCAAAGCAGTTGGCAAGTTTTTTGAGCGATGAGTTGGTGAAAACCGGCAGCTGCCGATAAGCGAGACCATGATGTCCATGCAGACTAAAGTTGCGCAGGGCGATCCGGCGATTGTTCCGGTGGAATCTCCGGCAACGAACGCCGGCAACTCGGGGGCTTCTCCGCTGAATCAAATGAAGGACCGGGTTGACCGCGCGACGTCCGACGACGGATATGGGGCGAATAACGAACGCTTACCGGAACGATTGCAGGACGCTCTGCGCCGGATCGTGTTTCAGTTTTCCACTGAGTCGGAGCTGACACGGCGCCAGGAAATCCGACGGATCAAACAGGCGCATCAGTTTTGGCGAGGGCTTCAATACCTTTGGTGGAGCGAGCATGACCAGAATTGGCACCTGCCATTCGAACAGAAGCTGCTTGATAACACGTCGCTGGACAGCATGCCACGCTACGAGTTTGTGACCAATATTTATCAGGCGTTCGGCTTGTCCCTGGTGGCAGTACTTTCGCAAGACGTGCCCCGCGTGAGATTTTTCCCCTCGTCCGCACAGGCTGAGGAGGACGTGGCTGCGGCGAAGGCTGCAACAGAAGTATCGCAATTGGTGGAACGAAACAATCGGATCGGAAATCTCATCGTCGATGAAGCGTTTCATCTGTGGACCGACGGGAAAGTCGGAGCCTACGTTCGGTACGTAGTGGATGGCCAGCGATTCGGGTTCCACCCCGAGTCCGACATTGGCGAGAGGGAAGTACGAATCGGTGCGGACACGTACGTTTGCCCTGAGTGCGGAGACGAGACTGAGCCATCCAGTGGTGCGCGGGAAACGAGGAAGAAGAATGCTGAAGCGCTGGGCCAAGGTGACAGAGATCCAGGCATCAGTGAGTTGGTGAACTGCGCGAGCTGCGGGGCTTTGCTGACGGAAGAGGATTTCGTTGCGGCAGAGACGATCACAGTGCCAGCCGGCGAGACTCGACTACGGGTCCCGAACGGCCAAGAGGTAGTGACGATCGTCGGAGGACTCGAGCTGAAGACCCCGCCCTGGGCGAATGAGATGCACGAGTATCCGTATCTCCAATGGAACATGGAGGTGCATCTGGCCAGACTGCGCGCCGCTTATCCGCATGCTGCGGACAGGATTGGGCCGCCGGTGGCCTCGGGCGCGCAAGAATACGAGCGTCTGGCACGGCTCGCGCAGTCGCAGGGCGGACCGCTGACAGAAGGCGGAGACTTTAACATCAACCTAATCACGTTTCAGCGGACGTGGCTGAGACCCTGGGCATTTTTCGCACTTGACGACAAGGTCCTTCGCGACCAACTGCTGAAGCTTTTTCCTGATGGGGCGTACGTCGCATTTGCGGGAGACGTCTTCTGCGAAGCGCGGAACGAAAGCATGGACGATCATTGGCGTGTGCTGCACGCGCTGCCCGGCGACGGATCGAGCGGGAGGCCGGCGCTGGGAGATGCGTTGATCAGCGTTCAGGAGCGCTTCAATACGCTCTCGAACCTGCAGATGGAGACTTACGAGTACGGGATTCCTCCGATCTATGCTGACAGCGAGGTGCTCGACTTCGACTCGCTGCAAAGCCAGACGGCCGAACCCGGGTCACATTATCCTGCTCGAGCGAAGCCGGGTCAGTCCTTGGAGGCTGGCTTCTTCCAGCCGGCTCCAGCGCAAATACCGCCTGATCTGGCCGAGCACGCGGCAAATCTGATGGGGCCGATCGCGCAGTTCTTAACGGGCGCCTTTCCTGCGTTGTTCGGCGGGGCGATGTCAAACAACGATACCGCATCAGGATACGCGATGGCCCGCGATCAGGCGATGGGCCGCATCGGTCTGGTTTGGAGAAGGATGAAGTTTTTCCACGCTGACGTGATGTTGCTGGCGGTGGATTGCTTCCGGAAGAACCGGCCTAACGACGTTGAGGTCACGCTGCTTGGGGCGGGCTCGGCTTTTGAGTCGCAATGGATCCGTCTGGTCGACTTGAAGGGAAACCTATTCAGCTACCCTGAGACCGATGAGCAATATCCGACGTTGTGGTCGCAGCAACGGGCGGTACTGCTGCAGCTGTTGGGGACGCCGGATCAGCAGATGCAGGCCGTGCTCACCCACCCGGAGAACCTAGCCCTAGTCAAACGGCTGATTGGTTTGGAAGAGTTGGTTA
>Ga0210385_10000752_pt1 | contig 21144 bp, 14 predicted proteins | sample IncBWH26OmetaG_FD_160107 | JGI IMG/M metagenome (GOLD analysis project Ga0210385, IMG submission 160107) | Forest soil microbial communities from Barre Woods Harvard Forest LTER site, Petersham, Massachusetts, United States - Inc-BW-H-26-O ...
AAGGGTGCGTGCCGCGTTCAATGATTCGCCCGGCCTCCACCACCAAAATCTGGTCCGCGCGACGCACAGTCGAGAGCCGGTGCGCAATCACAAACGTCGTCCGCCCGCGCATCAGATAACGCAGCCCCTCCTGAATCAGCGCCTCGGACTCCGAATCCAGACTCGACGTAGCCTCATCCAGAATCAAAATCCGCGGGTCGGCCAGAATCGCGCGCGCAATCGACACGCGCTGCTTCTGCCCGCCCGAAAGCTTCACGCCGCGTTCACCCACTACCGTGTCGTACTTCAGCTCAAAATTCTCAGCGAACTCGTCCACGCGCGCGATCCGGCAGGCAGCCAAAATCTCTTCTTCGGTAGCATTCGGTCGCGCAAACGCCACGTTCTCCCGAATCGAGCCGTCAAACAGGAACGTCTCCTGCAGCACCACACCCAGTTGCGACCTGTACGAATCCAGCCGCACGGTCGAAAGATCCACGCCATCCACCAGTACGCGTCCCTTTGCCGGATTATAAAAAGCCGCAATCAACCCGATGATCGTGCTCTTTCCCGCGCCCGAAGGACCCACCAGGGCCGTCACCGTGTCCGGAGCCGACTGGAAACTCACATCGAACAATACCTGCTTGCCGGTGTCGTACGAGAAATCCACATTCTCGAAGACCACGCTGCCATCCACGCGATCCAGTCGCACGGTGCGCCGCGGATCGACGTCCTCCATCTGCTCGGTCAGCACTTCGCGCGTCCGCTCCAACCCCGCCATCGCTTCGGTGATCTGCGGTCCAATGCCCACAATCGAAGCCACAGGAGCCATCAAGAACGCCATGTATGCCATGTAAGAAAGCAAGCCGCCGGGCGTCATGAGCCCGCCTTCGATCCGGCGCGTTCCCATGTACATAATCGCCGCGCTCACAATGCCCGTCAGCACCGTGCCCGAAAGCGTCATCAGTGAAGTCGCTGTCAGCGTCTGCAGCACGTTGTCCAGCAGCCGTTGTACGCCCGCCTGGAACACCTTCTCCTCGCGCTCTTCGGCGTGATAGCCCTTCACCACGCGCACGCCGCCCAGTGACTCGGTCAGCCGCCCGGTCACTTCCGCGTTGATCTTCGGCCGCGCGCGAAAAATCGGCCGAATCGTCTTGAATGCATAAAACATGCCGATGCCAAACAGCACAATCGCAATCGCCGCGGCGCCGGTCATCGAGACACTGGTCTTCAGAAGAATGAAAAGCACAAAAATCGCCGTCAGGATACCGCCCACGAAATCCACCAGCCCGGTCCCGATCAGGTTCCGCACGCCTTCCACGTCGCTCATGATGCGCGAGACCAGCACACCGGATTTGTTCGAGTCGTAGTAGGTCACGGGCAGACGTCCGATGTGCGCCTGCACTTTCACGCGAAGTTCGTTAATCATCCGTTGCGAAGATTTGGAGAGAAGCTGCGTCAACGAATAGGAGGTCACGCCCTGAATCATCGTGGCGCTCACAATCGCCGCCACCAAAGGCCCCAGCAGCCGGCCCTGCTGCTTCTGGATCACGTCGTCCAGCAGGTAGCGCAGCGAACCGGGAAGCACCAATCCCGCCAGGCGATTGATCACCATCAACACAAAGCCCAGCGTCAACACACCCCAGCGCGGACGAATCAGCTTCCACGCCTCGCCGGACATCTTGAAGGAATGTTTCCCGCGCTTCGGAGAATCAGCCGCCCCCGACCGCGCAGCACGGCCAGCACCCATGTAGCGCGGAGCGGATCGAACGTCCCCAGAACCCGAAATTCTCATCAATAATTGACCTTAAATCCCTTTAGCAAAGAGTCGTGGCCGTTGCTAGCCACTAGCCACTGCCCTAGATTCGATGCTCGCCCAAGACCACAGTCGCATCTATTCCGCCAATTCGGACACAGGCTCGGCGGGCTTCACGCCCAGATACTTCACGAAGACCACCTCGTTTTGCGCCTCGTTATATAGCAACTCGTCGGCGTGCGCCTTGGCCAGGACCAGCCCGAACCCTCCCGGCCGCAGGCCCTTTTGTTGACGTATGTCCTGATGTTCGGTCGGCTCGCCATTGTGCCCGATCGCCGCGTGACGTAGGTTGCTGAAGCAAAAGCCGCGTCCCGGATCGGCAATGCGATAGAGAATCATGTGTCGCGCGCGCAGGTACGATATCTTCACCTTCCGATGCGGATTCAAATGGCCGCCCCACTCGATCGCATTCAGCAGCAGCTCGTGAAACACCTGGCTCACCGCCCCGCGCGTCTCCGTCGGAAGATCCGCTTCCAGCGAATTCATAAACGACTCAATGAGCTCGGCCGCTTCCAGCGTGCATGGCACGCGAAGCTCCACCCATCCCGGCTTGCCGGAAAGCACTTCGATGCGCGGCGGTTGCTCTTTTCGTGCCAACGCCTCGCGCACCAGTCCCACCAGCGTCTGCGGGTCCACCGGCTTCGCGATGCACCGGCACGCGCGGTCGTGAATTGCCTGCAGGATCGCCTTCGTCGCTCCGTCCGGCGTAATCACAATCACCTTCGGCGGCGACTTCTTCCTGCGCAGCGTTTTCAGCACGTCCAGGCCGTTCATGCGCGGCATCCATACGTCCAGCAGCGCCACCGCGAATTTCGATTCGGCCAGATGCGTCAACGCCTCTTTGCCGTCGGACGCGGTTGTCACGTAATAGCCTTCGTGGCGCAGCGCGTCAGCGATCTGCTCGCGTTCGGAGGGATCGTCGTCGGCCACCAGAATGCGTTCGCGCGGCTTTTCTTTGCTTTGGCTTCTGGAGAAAGGGTTCTTCATCGCGGCTCGCACGGGGTGCCTTACACACCCGCACGATGCCACCAGTTTACAGCGAATCCGCGCATCGCAACGAGTCCTTGGAGTGGCCTGCCAGCTACGGGTAAACGCAGCAGCGCCGCGGCATGGAATCAGCTAAAATGTGGTGCATCCGTTTTGCCGGCCCGAAAACCTATGTCGCGGACCGAAGCCTGCCGGCCGCATAAATATTGGAGAATTTCGATTGCGAAACGTAGAACCGATTCAGTGGACGCCCGAAGGCGTCGTGATGCTCGATCAGCGCAGACTCCCGAGCGAGGTGATCTACCACACCTATACCGATTATCGCGACGTCGCAAAAGCCATAAAAGACATGGAGATTCGCGGCGCTCCGGCCATCGGCGTCGCGGCGGCCATGGGCGCCGCAATCGGCGTGCAACGCTCAAAAGCGACCACCCTGGATGATCTGCGCGCTGAATTCGCCGTGATTTGCGACACGCTCGCGCGCACCCGTCCCACCGCCGTCGATCTTTTCTGGGCCATCAAACGCTTCCGGCAACGCTTCAACGAACTCGCCGCCGAAGCAGCCGCGGCAAATGGCGCTGGTTCCCTCGCGCGAATTCGCACCGCCCTCGTCGAGGAAGCGCTGAAAGTTCATGCAGAGCGCCGCGCCGCGGATTTGCGCATCGGCACCTTTGGCGCGGAGCTTATGCCGATGTCCGGCCGCGTGATGACCCAGTGCAACGCAGGCGCCCTCGCCACCGGAGGCATCGGCACAGCACTAGGCGTGATTCGCGTCGCCGTCGAAGGCGGCAGCACCCTCGAAGTGTTCGTACCCGAAACGCGTCCCTATCTGCAGGGCGCGCGCCTCACCGCCTGGGAGCTTCATCAGGACGGCATCCCGCTCACGCTCATCACGGACAACATGGTCGGCCACTTCATGAAGACCGGCACCATCAAAGCCGTCGTCGTGGGAGCGGACCGCATCGCGCGCAACGGCGACACGGCCAACAAGATCGGCACCTACGGCATTTCAGTTTTGGCGCGCGAGCACAATGTCCCGTTCTACGTCGCCGCGCCGATCTCCACGCTCGATCTCTCGATCCCGTCAGGCGACCACATCCCCATCGAAGAGCGCTCCTCCGACGAAGTCACCTTCATTGCAGGCGTGAAAATGTCTCCCGACGTCGCCGCCGCCCACCCCGCCTTCGACGTCACCCCCGCCCGCTTCATCACCGCCATCATCACCGAGCAGGGTGTAGCTCGCGTCCCCTACGAAATCTCCCTCCCCGCCCTGGCAAAAAAATAATCCCGCATCGCAAACCGGCCAGCCGTTGCTTTTGCCTTCGCCGTTATTTCGTAGCGCTGGCATCTCGCCAGCGCTTGTTGCCGTTGACTTCTGCCATAGCCGTTCCCGGGATCGCCGATCTCCAGATCGGCGGCTTTTGCCGTAGCCGTGGCCATTGCTTGGGTGGGCCTCTTTTGATGTCTCTCTTCCACATCCATCAATTCGGCGTCGGTTCCTCGATGTGGACGATGGTAATTGTTTCCATGGGCGCTTTTGTGGATACGAGTTTCAGGCCGAGCTGATTTTGCAGCGCGTCGAAGATCGAATCGCCCGCCCCGTCCGCGGTGGACGGATCAGCCGAGACGCCCGCTTGCAGCGTGTATTTCAGGTCAATGTCGTACGATCCGGTAAGGCCGGTTTGGTCGACGACGGGCTCCTCGAGCTGATTGGAAAGCCCTCTTGCGAAGTTGGCTATTTGTACTGCTTGCGAGTTCATTACGAAGAGACCATCTCCGACGCGCAGGGAGCCGCCAGCGGTTTCATCGGGCGAAGCCTGCTTGAGTTTCGGTCCGCCCTTGGCGATTACGAGCGCGTAGGCGGGCGCGTCTTTCGTTTCGTGCATGACTTGCAGCTTGAAGCGGTCGGCTAACAGCGTTTGCAGCATTAAATCCATCCGCTCGGTCTGCTCGTGGCGCGTCAGCTTTTGCAGCTGCGCCGCCGTTGCGTCGTCGACCTTCGCGTCGACGTTGAAGAGGTCGCCATCGACCCACGGTGGGCCGCCGGAAACCTGGTAGCGGTAGAGGTCGTAGGCTTCGCAGATAAGACCCTTGGCCGTTTCGCCGACAGCCGTAAATCTGCTTGCGTCCATCGCGCCCATCACTCGTCGTGCCATGCGGGGGCCATTGTCTGGCACGAACTTTCTGATGGACGCGACTTCGAATGATGGAGGCGTCTGCAATTGCCCAACGAGCACCGGGGCAATCAGGACGCATAAAGCCGCCGCGCCGAGCAGCATTTTCTTCGGCCAACTGGTCCGCGTCAGCATGCCCGCCGTCATGATGCCGACAACTCGCTTCTTCAAATCAGCTCCAGTGACCCCGGCGACGCAGGGCAGCGCAGATCCGATACAAAACCGGCACGTTTTCAGGATGCCCTCGGCATACGCATCCGCGCTTGCACCGAAGCCGACCACAGCCTCATCGCACGCGCGCTCTCTCTCTTCGATCATCCGACGCTCCATCCACCAAACCAGCGGATGGAACCAAAAGACCGCTTCCACCAGCATGTGCAAAGCCGCAGCCGCATTATCGAATCGCCGAGCATGCGCCAGTTCATGCGCCATAATCGCTTCCATGTGCTCATCGCTTAGCTGCTCGGAGAGCCGCGCTGGCCAAACGAGAACCGGCCGAAAGATGCCGTAGAGGCACGGCTCGGTTGGTTCTGATGAGAGCCGAAGGCGAAGCGGTGAACGGAGGCGGCTGCTCAGGCGGCCTTCCAAGCCGTGCAGAATCTCAAGCTCGCGCCCGCGTAAGGCAGGAACGGCTTCGCGCAAGCAAATCGAAGACTTTCGCCAGCGCGCCCACCACACAATCACCACCGCGACAACTCCGGCGATCCAAAGCACAAGCAAAGCAGCGGGAATGTCAGCCGCGATTCGCTGCGCGACTGCCGAGGTCTGGACCGCTGGAGTAGCCGAAGCCAACGAGACATCCGCGAACGGCTGCTCCGTCAACTTCATCGCCGTATACACAGCCGGAGCAACGGACCGCGCAGGCCTGGGCAGCAAACCACCCATCGCGATCAGAAGAGAAAAGGGCATCAAGAATTTAATAGAAGCAGCCAGCCAGATTCCGTATCGCACGCGCGCCGAGTTTTTGCGCAGCAGAATCGTCAGCACCCACGCGGCCGCCGCAAAGGCCGTCGATTGCCAGAGGTGATTCGCCAACGCCGGTACAAAGGAGGCCAGAAAATTGCTCATTTTGATTTCTCTCCCTTCTTCAGATCCTTGAGAGCCTTCTCCGCAAACTCCACATCCTCGATCGTCAGCTTGCCAGTCTCGATCAAGCGAGCAACCACGGGGCGCGATTCGCCACCCAAAATAGTCAGCAGCTCATCAATCACGGGTTTTTGCGCAGCCTCTCGCGTGATCGCCGGCTCAAACATATGAAAATTTCCAGACATTCGTATCCGCGTCAGAGCGCCCTTTGCTTCCAGCCGATACACCATGGTCTGCACAGTGCTGTACGTGGGCCGCTTCTTGGCGGGAAAGCCTTCCAGCATCTCCCTGATCGACGCGCGGCCTTTGGTCCACAGGGTATCCATGATTACGAATTCAAGATTGGTCAGTCGCAGGCGCGTTTTCATGTGCTCCAATTTCTCTATTACGAAAGTCATATCCCTATGACAACTGTAACAGATTATATTGTGCAAACACGACCCTGTCAAGAAAATTCCGCCGCTTTCACTTCCGCAGACCGGCCCTTTCTCTCTAAAAACTCACGAACTCGCGACCCACTGCCGGTCGCGACCAAACCAGCCCCGACTTGCCCCGACGAAGGAGGGGCGGGGCGGCAGAGATTAGCGCAGCGCGTGAGCGCTGGGAAAACGACGGAGCGAAGCGCCTCCCGCTCGCGGCGCTTTTCCCGCGAGCATTTGATCCTCCCGCTGCACATCGCAACGAGGATCGAACGATTGCGGCGCATAAGGACTCACACCATGACACGCGGGAGCCGACCGGTACTGCCAGTACTATATTGACAATTGAGTAAGAACGTGGTAAACTGGCGGTCGGGGTTTGAAAATGTACGAACAGGGCGATTGTAACCCCTCGGCGGGCCTGGAAGGGCGGGGGTTCACCCCCGCCGTAGAAGACGCGGGCGAAGCCCGCAACCGCTGCGCAGCAAGCAGTCGAGTCCCGAGCCAGACAATTTCTAATCGAGAAAAAAGGGGGATTTTTCCCGGGCCTATTCGTAGCGAAGCGCTTCCACCGGATTCAGGCTGGCAGCCTTCCATGCCGGATAAACGCCAAAGAAGATCCCGATGAACGCCGAGACCGTAAAGCCCAAGACCACCCAAAAGAGCGAGACCGACGCCGGCAGCGAAGACACCAGGCGCACCGAAAGACCAAGCGCCGAGCCAAGAACTTCCCCGATCGCACCGCCGATCAGCGTCAGCGTCAAAGCCTCCAGCAAAAACTGCATCAGAATATTCACGCGCCGCGCGCCGATCGCCTTGCGCACACCGATCTCACGAGTCCGCTCCGTCACGCTCACCAGCATGATGTTCATCACCCCGATGCCGCCCACCAGCAGCGCCACCGAGCCCACTCCAAACATCAGAATGAAAATTCCCTGCGAAACCTGCTTCCACAAATCGAGAAACGAGTCCGTGGTGAACACGGCGAAATCGTCCGGCTTATCCGAAGGCAGCTTGCGCATCCGGCGCAAATACTCCCGCACCTCGTCGACTACAATCCCCACGTTCTTCGCGTCATCCGCCTTCATGAACAACACGAAATCCTTGAACTCCGGATGCAGCTCCATCATCGTCGCCAGCGGCACCATCACGATGTTGTCGTTGGGATTCTTTCCGGTCCCGATGCCGCCCTTCTGCAAATCCAGCACTCCCACCACGGTGAACACGCGCCCCTCGATCAGAATCTCCTGGCCCACAGGATCGTCGTGCCACGGGAAAAGCGTATCGGCCGTGTCGTGGCCGATCACCACCACCGGCGAATGATGCTCCTCATCGGTCGTGTTGAAAAAGCGGCCGGACTTGAGAGACACATTGAATATCTCTGCCATGTCCGGTCTGCTGCCCTGCATGATCACATTCTGCGCGCGATAGTTGCCGCGGCGAACCACGCTCCCGCCAATTCCCAAGGACGGATCCTGAATCCTGGCATTCGGCGAGGCCGCCGCAACGTGCGGCAATTGCGAGATACCATCGATCCACTCCGCCTTCAGTTCCTTGCGCTGCAGGACTTCCGGGCTCAAACGCCCGAGAGTGGCGAAGTTAAATCGCGAGGCGATCACCATGTTCGACCCGAGCGATTCGACCGTACCCGTCACCGAGGAATTCAGGCCGTTCACGACGGCTCCGATCGCGATCACCGTGCCGACACCGATCACAATGCCCAATACCGTCAGAAAAGACCGCATGGGACTTGTGCGCAACGCATCGAGCGCCAGCCTGACCGCCTCTTTGAATCCGCCGAAAATTCCCGTTCGCCGCATGGAATATTCTCGCCCTCGCTACTCCGAACGCAATGCAACCACTGGATCAAGCTGCGCCGCTTTCGACGCCGGATACACCCCGAAAAAGACGCCCACACTCGTCGCCACAAGCATCCCCATCAACACGGACCAGGGCTCCACCACGCTGGGCAACGCAGTCGTCATCGTGAGAACTTTCGCGAAGACAATGCCCAAAATAACGCCGCACAGGCCGCCGAGTGCCGCGATCATCGACGACTCAATCAAGAATTGCAGCCGGATATCGCCCTGCCGTGCCCCCAGGGATTTTCGCAAGCCGATCTCGCGAGTCCGCTCCGTCACGCTCACCAGCATGATGTTCATGATCACGATGCCGCCCACCACCAGCGAAATCGACGCGATCGCCACCGTCAGTACAAAAAAAGAGCCGCTGATGCTAGACCATATGGAAAGAAACGAATCATTCGTCTGCACTTCGAAGTCGTCCTCGGCGTTGTAATCCAAATGCCGCTCACCGCGCAGTAGCGAACGGACTTCATCCATCGACTGCTGCATCGTCGCAACGCCCTGCCCCTTGCCCCAAATCGTAAGCGAATCATTCGAACCGTAGGTTTTCTCAAAAGTCGTGATCGGTATGATCACCCAGTTGTCGCGCGACGCGCCGAACACAGTCCCAAGCTTCTTGCCCACTCCGATAATCTGGCAAATCGAAGTGTCGACGCGGATCTCCTTGCCGATCGGATCGGTGCCCGGGAAGAGCTTGTCTTCAATGTCGTATCCAACGGTGCAAACGGACGACCTGTGCGTCACGTCGGTCTGGTTGATGTGCCTGCCGGACTCCAGATCGTAAGTCTCCAGGTCCGGCATCTCCGGCGTCCAGCCCATGATGTTCGTGTTGGAGATATAGTCGCCCGCATATTTTACCTGGGCGCCGCCGTGGTTCAGCTCCGCGCCGATCGCCACGCAGCTCTTGCAGTTGTCGCGAATGAACTCATAGTCGTCCAGTTTCATCTTGCGACGCTTCTGCGTCTTCATATAATCGTCGACGTTGAGCGTGACCAGAGGGCCGCGCGACACCAGAAACACGTCCGCGCCCAGGTTAAAGACCTTGTCGGCCACGTACGAGTTCAAGCCACCGATCAGGCTGACCACCGCGATCACGGAGGTCACCCCAATCACCACGCCAAGCAGGGTGAGAACGGTGCGCAGCTTGTGCGCCCAAAGGCTGGCCATGGCGATCTTCACCGCCTCGCCGAACGACATCGATGTTTTCGCAGGCATAAGGGGAAACTACCTACCGTCCATTATACATACGCGCGGCAGGAGTCGAATGTTGCAGCACCGCACCCTCGCAGGCATCCGGCCCAAAAAGAAAGGGCGCCCCAAACCGCGAAGCGCCCTCCTTCAACTCGTATTTTGAGTCGGCCTTTAGAACTGGAACCGAAGCGCAAACTGCATCACGCGCGATGGCTCCGACCCGACCTGCCCGCTAATGATCCCGAAGCTCCCCGTATAAATGCCCGTATCTCCGAAGCCAAAGTTGGGGTGATTGAAGACGTTGTAGGCTTCGGCGACAAGCTTCAGGTGATATCGCTCGCTCTTAAGCGGGAAATTCTTGGAAACCGAAAGATCGAGGTTTGAAAAGTGAGGCCCGCGCAAAGTATCACGGTCACCGGATTGCAGCCCCGTAACATAGGTGAACTGAGCCGCTGCCGCAGTGGGATTTGCATACAACTGCATTCCATTGCTAACAGGGTCGAAGTGAATGTTCTCTTTGAGCGCCGATCGCTTGCCGTCGAACAGGACGCCGGTGTCCGCGGCCAAACTGACCGTATCGTAGGCCGCGTTATCGGTATCGTTGGCGCTGTAGGCGAAGCCGGTGTGCCAAGTCTCGATGCCCGCAACACTCCAGCCCCCAATCGCCTCATTCACCAGCCAGTTCGAGTTGCGGCCGATCATCTGTCCGCGACCGAAAGGCAGGTCGTAGACGAAATCGGCGGAAATCTGATGCGTAATATCGAACTCGGAATTTCCACGGCAGGCCTTGTTATTCGTCACGTCGCACAAGACGTCAGAAGACCCGGCGTCGAAGTTTCCGTTGTCGTTTCCGATGGCCGAGCCATTATCGATGGAGTGGGAGAAGGCGTAGTTGAAGTCGAACTGGAGATTATTCGACAGCCGCTTGCGAACTATGACGAAAAGCCCGTTGTAATCGGCAAAGGTTTTATTTGCAATAAGAGCGTTAACGGCGAACTGGGAGGTCATTCCAACATTCGCAGGCATAAGGCCTGAGACATCGTCCAGGATGTATTGAACCAGCCCAGTGCCTCCATTTTGGAGGTCGGGTTGGAAATTCTTGTAGACAAAATATGTGCAGCTGGGTGTGCATACTCCGGAGCCAGCCATCTGGTTTTCAAAAAACGGCTGGTTCACAACGCTAGAAGCCGGCAAACCGTGTGGCCCCATTCGAGCATCCTCTTCCAAGGCGCTGTAGGCTTGGACCAAAGTTTGCTTGGAAGCAGGATCGGTAAAATCGATGGCCTGACCGACGTCAGATAATTGAATCAGTCTGCGGCTGAACCGTCCGTAATAGTCGGCTTCGAGTTGAAAACCGCCGGGCAATTCTCTTTGGAGTCCGAAGCTTGCGGTGATGGAGTATGGAGTTTTCAAATTCGGGTCGATTCCCTCGTTAAAGCCGCCGGGATTCTGCGGAGTAAGCGGGTTAACAAAGGCCGGGGCGGTAATCGTAAATGGCGCTTTATTTACGGCATTGAAGCGGGGCTCTGTCTCAATGGGTTCGCCAGGACCTCCGCCAAACTCCTCACTAAAAGAATTGCCAAAGATATAGTTCGACTGATCCTCAAAATTTGTGACGGCGTACACCACGGCCGGGTCAAAGATCAACGCTCCGCCCGCGCGGACGACGGTCTTGCGGTCTCCGAATGCCTTGCCGAATAGCCCCTGTGAATACGACGGGTTCCAGGCGAGAGCGAGGCGCGGCGAAAAGTCCTTTTTGTCAGCGTGATAGAGCGGTGGCGCCCCGTTCACCTTGCCTGCCAGCTGATAAGTGAGCTGGGGCGTGGCATCGGGGCCGGAAATGCCGGCCAAACCGTTGGCGACTCGTGTGTTAACAATCTGGTTGAAGTTGGTGTTGAAAAACTGCGCTTCAATGCCATGCACCTCGTAGGGCGCATCCTGATACTGATAACGAAGTCCGTAGGTAGCGGTGAGATCCGGGCGAATTCTCCACGAATCCTGTACGTACCAAGCGACGTTGTTAAGGCGCCAATCGCGCTTGTCCCCCGATCCGGGAGGAAGCGCGGTTCCGCTCTTCGTATAATTGATGGAGGTCTGATCGTCCCAAATCAGGCCCAAATCGCCCGCGAAAAAGTTGTTCCACAAGTTTTGTGACGTAGAATCGTTGGTAATGTCGGCCGGCTGTTCGCTAGCCTGAAGCGCCGAAACCTCACCGCCTATCCCTTCTGAAATGAAGTCAAAGTCGTTGATCAGAGAGGTCCGAACCTTGGCGGGATTGAACTGCCCCCCGAACGCGATTGTGTGCTTGCCACGAGTGTAGGTTATGTCATCGCGGAAAGTCGGATTCGGAACCACGCGCCCCGAAGACGTTTGGCGATCGTAAGGCGTGGCGAGAGTGGCGCCTGCAAATGAGCCGAACCAACCCAGTTCATACAGATTGCCCGCCTGCGGGGCATTCACTGGGTCCTGTAAGCTCTGGCGAGTTTCGCCATAAGTGAACTGGTTGATCAGATTGGGAGTCAAAATCCATGTGTCGCCGAAAACCCAGCCGCGGTCTCGAGACTGTTGTGTCGCCGTTAGCGGGTCGCTTGGAAACTGGATCGGAAAGACACCTACGTTGTTGTTGCCCTCCAATACATTTTGAAGGTTGAACCGCCCGAAGAGCTTGTTGTTGCTGCTCAGCGAATAGTCGACCCGTGCGACATATCCGGTCTCCGTAAGCGCATTGGGTGCATTGAAGCGGAGGCCGAAGATATTGAGTCCATCTCCTGTGCTGTAATCGTTAGGTGCAGGGTAACGGTTCTTGAACAGATTCAAGATCGCCGGAGCGGGACCAGCGGCGACGAAACCAGGCGTGGCCGAGCAATTATCCACGGAACAGGGGTCAAGGCTGACTACCTCCGACGCCGAGGCTGTGGAGATGCATGAATTCGTATCCGTCGCCGATGTCAAACGGGCGGTAGCGCAACCGCTTGCGCCCATCGGCCCCTCGCCATCCAGGCTGTTGTTACGATATTTGATTATGCCGTCCTGCGCCCAAGGGGCCGGGACGAGCTGGTGAATAGATTCGGCTGACGGGTCGCGTCTGCCGTCATATTCGAAAAAGAAAAATAGCTTGTCTTTTAAAACTGGCCCGCCGACGTTTCCGCCATATTGATTGCGCACAAGCGGCAGCCGCGGTATTTCGGGGGTCGCGAGCTTGTTAAAAAATGTATTTGCTTCCGTGGCCGCGGTCCGATTGTATTCGTAAGCCGTGCCATGCCAAGTGTTGTTTCCACTTTTTGTGGTGATGAGTGTTTGTGCGCCGCTGTGTCCGCCGTAGGCCGCGGAGGGTTCGGCCACCTGGGTGCTGAATTCCTGAATCGCATCGACCGGAATAGCTGCTACTGTGGCAAACGGCTGGCCGATCGCCGTGTCCGTGGCGTCCACGCCGTCTACGAAAATGTTATTTTCGTCGGCGCGAGCTCCTGCAACAGAACCATCGCGAGTGTGGTCAACATCCTCATTCGAACTCGTCAGATTACCCGTAGTGCTCTGCGCGTTCGTGACACCGACGGAGAGACGCAGGAGACTGCCGGGATCGTCGCGAATCTCGTCAGGCAAGTTCGCGACCGCGTTCATGTCCAAGGCTGTGCCGATCGTGGAATCTGTGGTGTTCAAGCTGACCGAGCCGGTTTCAGCAGTAACTTCGACGGTCTGACTGACCTGCCCGATGGAGAGCTGAGCGTCCTTGGTGGTCGCGGTTGCAGTCGGGAGGTAGATGCCACTCAATACGAGGGTTTGGAAACCGCTCTTCGTCACGGTGAGTGAATAGGCTGGTCCGGGGGGAACATCGACAAACCGGTAGCCGCCGTCGCTGGCCGTCTGAGTACTGAACGTGATGCCGGTTCCGGCATTCTCCAGCTTGACGCTGGCGGCGGGCACCGTCGCGCCCGAGGAGTCAGTGACTGTCCCGTTTAGCGACGCCAAGCCTTGCGCCCTCGCCCCCGATGGAAGCACAACGCCAATAGCCAGCGCCAAAAATGCAACGGCAAGAAACACTCTGCGGATACCGTTCACGTTTTCCTCCTCAAAATTCACGCGCTCCGAAGACCTTATATTGGAGTCCCTTGAATCGTCCCGTAGGTTCAGTGGAAGCCTAGGGGGGCCAGTCAGCAATAGCAGGTGAAATTACGGCCGGAATATGCTAACCGAAACGGGAACAAACCCGGAGACAACGCCCCAGATGTTAGGGCATTTACAATTCCAAGGCCGAGGACACACTGAAAGCGTTTAAATACAATAACTTAAATAACTTCCGCAATGTCGCAAGAACTGGCGCATACTGTTTTTCATATACGCAAATAGGAATTTTGCCCTAGTCCTCCTCCGTCAGCCACCGTAATGTCATCCCCGTTCAAACGTCCGTCGTCCTGGTAACTTTCAGTAACCGAAATAAGGTGGGCTTATCGTAGGGTGGCGTTACACTTTATAAAGTGCGAGCATCCTACTCAAGGAGTACCAGGACGGCAAAGATGTACCCGTACAGAAGTCTTAGGTGAATTGAGCTCGCATACGCACAAATCTCTCGGAGGATGGATGTTTCGGAAACTGAGCTTAGTGGTTGTGGCAGGACTATTTCTTTCCCTTTCGGCACGCGGGCAGGGGGTGACGGACAAGATCGACATTTATGGCGGGTATTTGTTCATGCACTTTGACAGCTCGCCGTCGTTCAATACAAACGGGTGGGAGCTGGGTGGGCAGTACAAGGTGATGCCCTGGCTCGGCGCGGCGGCGGACGTGGACGGCCATTATGGAACGTTTGAGGGAGTGAACTCGACGCTTCACAACTTTCTGTTTGGGCCACAGGTTTCGTTCCCGGCTCGGGTGTCGCCCTTCGCGCATGTCCTGGTCGGCGGTGCGCGTATCAACGCTGACGGACCCACCAGCAATTCCTTTGCGTACGCGTTCGGCTTTGGAATCGACACCAAGGTGGCGCCGCAGATCGCCTGGCGGATCGTGCAGATCGATTTCGTGCATACGCATCTTTTTGGTGAGGCTGAGACGAACAGCCGAATTGGAACCGGTATCGTCATCCACTTCTAAGATCACCGAACTATGTAGCGAACTGCGAGGGAGGCAGTCACGCTCCCTCGCGGCAAGCTGACCTTTCTGTGCGCCCGAAGCCTCATCCACGGCACTAAATCTGCGCCTTTTGATGATCTGGAAGTGGATCGAATCGGTGCGTTGCTGCGTCTAAATGCATGCAGGGCCCGATCGGGCTTACTTATTGGAGGTTGCTATTATGAATAGAACGGCTTTGGAAACGGTGGGAGTTCGCTATACGGGCTGGGCCGCGCTGAATCGCGACCCGCTCGATGACAACGTGGAGTACACGTGTCCGGAGTGCGGCGCGCAGGGAAGCAAGGCGGCCCGGCGCGCCCGCTCGGAATATCACTTCACGGATGGGTTCGTGCAGGACTTGCAGGGTGAGTCCACGTCGTGCAGAAACTGCAAGCGGCCGTTGCATATCTCGCCGGTGGTGCTGGTGCATGATCGCGGAGAGCAGCAGCGGTTCAACGCGGTCTTCCTGCCCGACCTCGAAGTATCCAGAAACTGAATTTGTGCTCCAAGCACGACGGGAGGGGGTTCTAGAACCCCTTCCATTAGTGCTGCAACTACATCGTCGGTCTTGCTCAGTTAGGCCACTTAACGACTACGTTCTGACCACAAACGGGAGCGCTATCGGGCCGACCAGGTGTCCTCTAGAGCCAGGTGGTTCGCTTCGAGGTCTTTTCGCACCACATTGAAGGCTTCGTCGACCGTGTCCGCAAAGCAGAGCATCTTGTACTCGGACTCGCTGATCGTCCCCGAACGTATCATGTGCTTCCAATTCAACACTTTATCCCAGTACTCGCGTCCATAGATCAGGATCAGGTGGCGCGACGAGAGCTTGCCCGTCTGGAGCAGGGTGAGCATCTCCCACAGTTCGTCCATGGTGCCGAAGCCGCCCGGGAAGACGATCAGCGCCTTCGCCATCTGGGCGAACCAGAGCTTGCGCATGAAGAAGTAGTGAAAGCAGAAGTTCAGCTCGGGCGTGATATAGGGATTCGGCTGCTGCTCGTGTGGGAGCTGGATGCTCAGGCCGACCGAGGAACCGCCGGCCTCGGCGGCGCCGCGGTTCGCCGCCTCCATAATTCCTGGGCCGCCGCCGGAGCAGATCACGAAGCGCTTTGGGTTCGTGCCGAGAGTCATGGCCCAAGAGGTGATGCGGTGGGAGAGCTCGCGGGCCTCTTCGTAATAGCGGGACATGGCCAGATCGCCGCGCGCGGCTTGGAGCTTTGAGCGCCATTCGCCCGTCTTGCGCCCACGGGCTTTCTTCTTGATTCGGTCCAACTCGGCTGTGGCCGATTCGCGTGAGCGAATGCGCGCGGAGCCAAACATGACGATGGTGTCGCCGATCACTTCGTGGCGGATACGGTACAGTGGATCGAGATATTCGGCGAGGATGCGAAGAGGCCGCGCCCCGAGGCTGTCCATGAATTCGTCGTCGTAGTAGGCCAGCTTCGCCATCGGCAGATGACCAAAACGCTTCATTCGTCCTCCCTCAATTCAGTAAGCCAGACATTCTATTACGTTATCGGCCTTTCTGAGGGATGAAGGATGGGTTGCAAGTACGAAAGGAGGACCTGGGATGAGCGCGCGCCAGGCTCCAACTACACTCGCACAATGGTCATAAGGGCAAACAGCAGATCCCTCGCTTCGCTTCGGGATGACAGACTCGTGGCGCGCGGCGCTGGAAGTTGACAGCGAAGCTGCGCTGGCGCTGCGGCCCATGTGGTGCGAGCAACGGGGGCGGCGATCGGGGAATCAGAGGAAGAATCAAGATGCGAATCTCTTTACTGATTATGCCGACGATTCTCCTCGCGCTTGGAGCGGCTGTGCTGCCGCTGCGCACGACGAGTCAAGTGGCGCCCGCCGGGCCGCTGCATCCCGATCCGAATGCGAAGCCTGAACAGGCGCCGCCGAAGAAGACGACGATCCGGACGCAGGCGAACGAGGTGGTGGCACCGGTGATTGTGACCGACAAGTCCGGAGAGATGGTTCTTAGTCTGAAACAGCAGGATTTTCACGTTTTCGAGGATGGCGTCGAACAACCGATCGAGCATTTTGGACTCGGAGGCGAGCCTCTTTCGATTGTGTTGCTGGTGGAAACCAGCCAGCGGATCGAACCGCTTTTGCCCGCGATACGCAAATCAGGGGTTATTTTCGCGCAGCCCGTGCTTGGGCAGACTGCAGAGGCGGCTGTGCTCGACTACGACAGCTCCACGCGAACGCTTGTGAAATTCACGACCGATCCGGAACCCCTGGAGAGTGCGGTCAACAATTTGAAGGCCGGCGACGACGACGCCAATCTCTACGACGCGATGCAGCGGGGAATTTCAATGCTCGAGCTGCGGCCGCAAGGTCAACGCCGAATCCTGCTGGTGGTCGGCGAGGGTCAAGACACCGGCAGCGGGAGCACGCTGGGCGAGGTGTTGCGCCACGCGGAAGTGGCAAACGTAACGATCTACTCAGTGGGGTTGAGCACGACGAAGGCGATGTGGCGAGCCGCGTCCGAGGAACCACCGCCTGATGGCGGAGCACCGTTGCCGCCTTTGCCCACGGGCGATGTCCGGCAGGACCAGATGAACCGCGCGATGCAAAATGACAATGGCGACCTGATGGCGCTGGCGGTGTTCCTGCTGGAGACGGGTAAGAACGCGCTCGGACCGAACGCGCTTGCCGTGGCGAGCAAATCGACCGGCGGACTGCACGTGAACACGATGACGGATCGATCCATTCAGAATGCTATGGACGCGATCGGCGGCGAACTTCACGCGCAGTATACGGTCGGCTACCGGCCGCCCGACGATAACCCCAGCGGCTACCATGAAATCAAAGTGACCGTGGACCGGCCTGGCGTGACGGTGCGCACGCGGCCGGGATATTATTTCGCCTCGCCGGATTCGTAGGAACTCCAGAAATTATTCAGTCGATTGCGTGATCGATTGTTATAGGATTGCTCGCGAATCCTGCCATAGATAACGTCTGGAAACGAGCGACGATGCGAGTCCAGCCCCCAACACGCGAATTCCTCGATTACCTTTATCAGAATAAAGACGTCCGCGATCGAATAAAGGCAGGCCGGGACAAGACGTGCTTGTATTCGGGTGTATGGGTCGGACCTGTGTGGAAAGATCTGCAGAACTATCAGAGGCTGCACCCCGGGTCCATTGAGATTCTTCCGGACGCATTGAAGAAGATCCCTGCGCCACCGGGAAATCAGGGCACTCTTTTCGATCATGTCCAGAGCTTCAAGGACAGGGTTCCTTCCGGCGACGAAGACTGCATATGGAAAGCCCTCTCGGGAATTTTTGCCAGCAATGCCGAAGGGAACGTATATTTCAGCGTCGGTTTTGGCGTCACTGCGGACAAAGTATTCTCGTCCAGAGAAATTTCGGTTCTAACGAGAAACCCCAAAATCAGCGCGACATCCAGAGACCTGCTGGAATATTACGCGAGATGCATTCGAGCGAAACGGTACGATATCGGCACCGGATTCCTGCCCGATAGCTGAAGAAGCTAAATGCTATTTTTGTGGGGCTTGGGTTTCGGCGAGAGATTGCAGAGGATCACCGATCAGGCAGACGGCTTTCCATTCGTCGAGGAAGACGGCGCCGAGATCCTGGTAGAAGTCGATCGCCGGCTTGTTCCAGTCGAGCACTTCCCAACGCATGCAGAAATACTTTTCGTTCCAGGCGATCCCCGCGACGTAGGCCAGCAGCTCTTTGCCGATGCCTTTTTTGCGAAGTTGCGGCCGTACAAAAATATCCTCAAGAAACAGGCCGGTGCGGCCCTGGAATGTGGAGTAGAAATCGAAGAAGAGCGCGTAGCCTGCGACTTCGCCCTTCCACTCCGCGATCACAGCGCGGAACTTCGGTTTGTCGCCGAAAGCGTCACGAATAATGTCTTCTTCGGTGACGCTGGTTTCGTGCAGCAGCTTTTCGTATTCCGCGAGCTCGTGAATCAGGATGTTCAAAGTAGCGGCGTCTTCCACGGTGGCCATGCGAATCGAGAGCATCGACGTCATCTCCTTTATTTCGGTTCCCGCTACGTCTTTCAAGCTGCTACTTCTTTTCGGGCTCCGCGGATTCGGCTTCGTCAAGGATGGCTGCGGCGGCGGCGATATCATCGCCTTCGTCGAGCCGCAGCAGACGGACGCCTTGAGTGCCGCGGCCGGCCTCGCGGATTTCGGCTGAGTGCACGCGGATCACTTTGCCCTGACTGGTGATGATCATTACGTCCGAATCTTCGCGGACTTGCAAGGCGGCGACGACGGCGCCATTGCGATCGGTGGATTTCAGGTTGATCACGCCCTTGCCGCCGCGCGACGTGACACGATATTCGGCGAGCGGTGTGCGCTTGCCGTAGCCCTTTTCGGAGACGGTGAGCATGAGCGAGGTGAGCGACTCGCGGATGTGGTCGCTCTCGATCTCGTCCAGATCCTGCGACTCCTGCTTGTATTCCTTGCGGATGATTTCGAAGTCAGGCTGGGCCGCGTCCATGCTGACGACGTAATCGCCCTTGGCGAGGTCCATGCCGTTGACGCCGCCGGCCGCGCGGCCCATCGAGCGGACTTCACTCTCACGGAAGAGAATCGCCTGACCGTCGTGGCTGGCGAGAAAAATCATCTGCTTGCCGTCGGTAAGCTTCGCGCCGATCAGTTCATCGTCCGCATCGAGATTGATGGCGATGATTCCCGATGGGCGCGGGTTGGAAAATTCCACGAGCGCCGTCTTTTTCACGGTGCCGTTTTTGGTGGCGAGGAAGACGTAGCGATTTTCGACTTCCAGATTGCGCGCAGCGAGCACGGCCATGAGCGTTTCGCCTTCCTGCAGGCGAACCAGATTGGAGATGGCCTTGCCGCGAGTGGCCGCGGCGGCCTCGGGAATTTCGTAGACCTTCATCCAGTAGATGCGGCCTTTCGACGTGAAAAGCAAAATATAGCTGTGCGCGGAAGCGGTGAAGAAGTGTTCGACGAAATCTTCTTCGCGCGTTTTGGCGCCGATGCGGCCCTTGCCGCCGCGGGATTGATGACGGTAGACGTCCACCGAAGTCCGCTTGATATATCCGGCGTGGCTCACGGTGATGGCCATCTCTTCGTCTTTGATCAGATCTTCGAGCTTGATCTCTTCGACGCGGTCGACGATTTGCGTGCGGCGATCGTCGCCGTACGCTTTCGATACGTCGCGCAGCTCGCCGATGATGACGGATTTCAGCTTCTTCTCGCTGGCGAGAATCGAGCGTAACTCGGCGATGCGGTCGCGGATTTGACCGAGTTCCTTCAGGATGTCGTCCACGGAGAGTTGCGTGAGGCGATGCAACTGCAACTCGAGGATGGCGTCGATTTGGGTGTAGGTGAGGCCGAACACGCCGCCGCGTTCGACTGGAGCGCCTATGCCGGCGGCCTCCGCGAGCACGTCATATTTCTTCGGATCGAGCTTAACGCCCTTGACGGTGGTCTGTTTGCCGCCCACCAGAACGGTGACCGATTTGTTTTCGAAAAATTCGTGCAAATTCTCACGGGCGTTTGCGCGGCTGGATGATCCGCGAATGATCTTGATCACGTCGTCGATGTGATCGAGAGCGATGCGGTAGCCGAGCAAAATGTGTTCGCGCTCGCGGGCTTTGCGCAGTTCGTATTCGGTGCGGCGGCGGACGACTTCGATGCGATGGTCGATGAACGCCTGCAGCAATTGCAGCAAGCCGAGTTCGCGCGGCTGGCCGCCGACGATGGCAAGCAGGATCATGCCGAACGATTCCTGCATCTGCGTCATCTTGAATAGCTTGTTGAGAATGATTTCCGGCTCTTCGTCGCGCTTGACCTCGATGACGATGCGCATGCCGTCGCGGTCACTCTCATCGCGGATGTCGGAGACGCCTTCGATCTTCTTGTTGTTGATCAGCTCGGCGATGTGCTGGATGAGGTTCTTCTTGTTGACCTGATAGGGCAGCTCGGTGACGACAATGTCCTGGCGGTCTTTGCCGCGCTGTTCGATGGCGGCCTTGGCGCGAACCTGAAAGCTGCCGCGGCCCGTTTTATAGGCCTGCTCGATTCCGTCGCGACCGTAGATATAGCCGGCAGTAGGAAAGTCGGGACCGGGTACGATCTTCATCACTTCTTTCAACGAGGTGTCCGGCTTTTCGATCAGCAGGATGGCGGCTTCGATAGTTTCGCGCAGATTGTGCGGCGGAATATTCGTGGCCATGCCGACAGCGATGCCCGAAGAGCCGTTGACGAGAAGATTCGGAATGCGCGTGGGAAGAACGACCGGCTCTTTTTCGCTTTCATCGAAATTGGGAGTGAAGTCGACCGTCTCCATTTCGATATCGGCGAGCATTTCCTCGGCGATTTTCGAAAGGCGCGCTTCGGTGTAACGCATGGCCGCTGGAGGATCGCCATCGACCGAGCCGAAGTTGCCCTGGCCGTCGACGAGCGGGTAGCGCATGTTGAAATCCTGCGCGAGGCGGACGAGCGCGTCGTAAACGGGCGTGTCACCGTGGGGGTGATACTTGCCGAGGACTTCGCCGACGATCTTGGCGCACTT
>Ga0210385_10000755_pt1 | contig 21133 bp, 17 predicted proteins | sample IncBWH26OmetaG_FD_160107 | JGI IMG/M metagenome (GOLD analysis project Ga0210385, IMG submission 160107) | Forest soil microbial communities from Barre Woods Harvard Forest LTER site, Petersham, Massachusetts, United States - Inc-BW-H-26-O ...
AACCCCCATACTCGCTTAGCAGGCGAGTGCCTTCAGCCACTCGGCCACCTCTCCCGGGACTGCGGGAGCCCAGTTTAGAGCCTGTCGGCGCCTGCCGGCGATCCGCCGTACTCGCGACTCCGCCGGACCAGCACGCCGCAGCTTTAGTGTTTGTGCCGACTTCGCTTGTGCTTTTTGGACTTGGCGGTGCGAACGATCGTGATCGACGTCGTGCTCGTGTTGTTGCGCTCGTCGAATGCCTTGGCGGTAAGGGTGTGCCTGCCAGGACGGAGCAAGCGCGCGCCGTACCAAACCATGTGGCCGCTCAGCGTGGTCATGCCACCGTGGACGAAGAAGCTGCGGATGATGTGACCTTCGTCATAGAGCGAGATTTGGTAGACCTTCGCGCTGTCGCTGGCGGTCACCGAGATCGGCAGGGTGTTGCTGTAGCGCACACCCGTCCTCGGGCTCGTCAGCTTGACCGTTGGACCCTGTTGGCCTCCGCACTGTTCGCTGAGGCGGTCGCCGTTGCGGTCGTATTCGGCTAGCGCCGCATAGGCCGGCTTGGGTTGCAGGCTCGGGTCGAGCAGTCCGTAGCTGCCGCGCGGACTGCCGAACGGTTCGGTGTCCTGCAGACCGAACCAGATGCCGACCTGCACGTAGGGGTCCTGGGCAAGGCAATGATAGGCCTGCAGCAGGAACGTGGCCTGCTGTTGCGGACTTACGCCGGCCGGCTTCTGACCAGCCCATGCGCCCGAGTTGCAGACTTCGGTGTCGGTGCTCCAACCAAGCTCAGTCATCCAGATCGGGCTCCCGTCGCCATGAGCGAGCATCACTTCGTGCACCGTCCTGTAGCCCAGAAACGACCAACGGCTGATGCGCGGATCGGTCTGACCGTTGCGCAGGATTTCGTAGGGCGACTCGACGTCGCAGATCGTGTCGGTGTGGACCGCCACCGCGTCGAAGAAACCCTTCGCCCCGTCGGCATAGAGCTGCGAGAGGAATTCGTAGTCGTTGCCGGTCAGCCCACCCAGCACCACCGTCGCTTTGGGTTCCGCTGACTTGATCGCGGGGTAGGCAGCCTTCAACAGTGTCGTATAGGCAGCCGGGTCAGGCCCGCTTGCCCACCACAGCGAGGCGTCCTCCTCGTTCCAGATCTCCCACGCAGCCACGCGGCCGGCGAAACGCTTGGCCAGTGCCCCGGCGAAACGAGCGTAGTCGGCCGGATCGCTCGGCGGCATCGCAGGATTGCTCGAACCGGTCTCCCACTGGGGCGTGTTGACCACGTCGACGATCACCTTCGTGCCCTTGGGCAGCGCCGCCAAACCCTCTTCCAAGGTGGCGATCTCCGGTTCGTTGAGGTGGCCGCGGTTCGGTTCGAAGATGTTCCAGGCGGCAAACACCCGCACCCAGCCGACGCCGAGACCGGCAACCTGGTGGACGCTCTGCATCGAGAGCCCTTCGGGGCCGTTGATGACCACACCGGTTTCGACGGCCTGCGCAGGAGCACCGGCGAGCGCGAACATCAGCACCACGACGGCGCTGGGAATAGCAATCAGGCGAATCGACCTCACACCACGCTAGTCGTCCAAATACCGGTCACCCTCGACAGACAAGCGTCACAATCAACCGTTTGTCGAATGTCCCCTAGCATTTGTACTGCGAACACCCTTGGAGGGGTGGCAGAGCGGTTGAATGCGGCGGTCTTGAAAACCGTTAGGCGGGCGACCCCCGTCTCGGGAGTTCGAATCTCCCCCCCTCCGCTTTCAATGCCGTGATCGTGCGCTTGGTGGCCCAGCTTTCGCACTGTCGACTATGTCCTTGGTTGCCCCGACGCGGGCTTTGGCACTCGCTGCCCGTCTGGCAGCGACCACGACGAGACACATGCGAGACTTTGGCCGTGACACCAGAGACCCTTACCTACACCGCCACCGACCGCATCGCCCGCATCGCGCTCAACCGCCCCGAGCGCGGCAATGGGATCACGCGCCTACTGGTCACCGAGCTTGAGCGATACGTGGAGCAAGCCGACCTCGACCCAGCGGTGCACGTGATCCTGCTCTCCGGCAACGGCAAGGGCTTCTGCGGCGGATATGACCTCGTGGAGAGCGCCGAGGGCCAGGGCCGCCTCGGCGAGGACGATCTCGCAGCTCCCCCTGGCTCGCCACTGGACCCGCACGTGATGGCCGCGAATCACGATCCTGCCGGCACCTGGGACGCGATGGTCGACTACGCGATGATGAGCCGCAACGTGCGCGCGTTTATGTCGCTGTTTCATTGCGGCAAGCCCGTCGTGTGCAAGGTCCACGGCTTTTGTGTCGCCGGCGGCACCGACATGGCCCTGTGCTCGGATCTGCTTCTGATCGCCGCCGATGCGAAGATCGGATACCCGCCTGCGCGCGTTTGGGGCTCGCCGACGACTTCGATGTGGATTCACAGGCTTGGCCCTCAGCGCGCCAAGCGGTTGCTGTTCACAGGCGACTCGCTGTCGGGTACCGAGGCGCTCGACTGGGGGCTCGCGATCGAGGCCCCTGCGCCCGAGCAACTCGACGAGCGCACCGAGATCCTGCTCGAGCGAATCGCTCGCGTGCCGATCGGTCAGCTTCGCATGATGAAGCTGCTCGTCAACCAATCGCTCTACGCCCAGGGCCTGCACACGACACAGGCGCTTGGGACGCTGCTGGACGGCGTCGCTCGCCACACAGCCGAGGGCTACGAATTCCAACGTCAGGCGATGCAGAACGGCTTCCGCGAGGCGGTGCGTGCACGCGATGAGCCGTTCGGCGATCACGGCTCCTCGACGTTCAAGGGATAGCCCAAACCTCAGGCCCGAAGTAGCCATTCTGGAGTCAAGCGTTCGTACTTCTTGTCTGAATCGCACAACTCGTTTTACGCAAAATAGGCCCATTCTGCGGTAAGCTCATTGGCCCAGAAGTCAGGTGCAGGGGTTGCAGTAATACATAGGGATGTGAGCAGTGGCCAGCCGTAGGACATTGCGCAGACCGTCAATCGGGCCGCTCGAGAACAAGTCGTATGACGCCGCGCCGTTTGGTGAGCACGGCTCGATCTCCTTTGTCGCACCAGGCCTTCCTGTGGGAAATTCTTCTGGCTCGCGCTCGCCGGTCGGTCGAGCTTGCCATTCACCTGTTGGCTGGCATTCGCAAGCCGTTGGCTACACTCGCAAATCGCCGGTCGATTGGACCCGCTGACAATGGATCGCACCGCCCAAGGGGTGCTCGACATCGCCCGCAGCGTGCTCGCCGAGCTCGACCTCGAGGTGGTGCTCAATCGCGTGCTCGACTCCGCCCGCGAGCTGACCGGTGCTCGCTACGCTGCCCTGGGCTTGCTTGGCGACTCGCGCACCGAACTGGAACGCTTCCTGACGACCGGCATCGACGAGTCGGAACGAGAGGGCATCGGGGCGCTACCACGCGGACGAGGCGTGCTCGGCGAGCTGATCACCCATCCTGAGGCGCTGCGACTTACTGACATCAGCGAACATCCGCGCTCCTACGGCTTCCCTCACGGCCATCCGCCGATGAGCAGCTTCCTCGGAGTGCCGGTCATGATCGACGGCACCCCCTTCGGCAACCTGTACTTGACGGAGAAGGCCCGTGGCGAGCAGTTCACCGAGACAGACGAAGAGGCTGTCGCGATGCTCTCCGAGCTCGCCGGCTTCGCGATCGACCACGCACGCCGCTATACCGGCACCAAGGAGCACCGCGATGAGCTGCAGCGGACCGTGGCCGCGCTCAACGCCACCACTCAGATCGCGCGAGCTGTCGGCGCGGAGACGGACCTCGAGGTGATCCTCGAGCTCGTCGCCAAGCGCGGGCGCGCGCTCGTCGACGCGCGTATCCTCGTGATCGAGCTCGTGCAACGCGGTCGTCTGCTGGTGTCGGCCGGAGCGGGCGAGCTGCCAGATGGACTGCTCGGGCAGCAGGTGCCGCTTGGCGATTCGGCCGCGAGCGCCGCACTGCGCACGCGCCATGCCCAGCGCTTGCAGGAACCGCTGACGCGCGCTCGCTTTGACGAGCATGACCTGGGCACGCTCGGCGTGGAGGCACACGGCGGTCTGCTAGTGCCACTTGTCTTCCAAAACCACGCCTATGGCGTGCTCGTCGCGATCGACCGTCTGCACGACGGCCCGGAGTTCACGACCGACGATGAGCGCCTGCTGGAGGCGTTTGCCGCCAGTGCCGCCACCGCTGTGGCCACTGCTCAGTCTGTTGCCTCCGAGCGCCAACGCCAACGCTTGGCTGCGGCCGAGGCCGAACGCCAGCGTTGGGCGCGCGAGCTGCACGACGACACCCTGCAGAGCTTGAGCGCTCTGCGCGTAGGTCTCTCCACGGCCCGGCGCTCCGGCAAGCCCGAGGCGCTCGAGCGGGCCGTCAGCAGCGCGATCGACCATCTGGAGGAAGGGATCACCAACCTGCGCGCGCTGATCACCGACCTGCGCCCCGCCTCCCTGGACGAGCTCGGTGCTGCGGCGGCGATCCAAGCGCTCGGCGAACGCTCTGAGCGCCACGGCATCGATGTGGACATGAGCATCGAACTTTCAGAAGACAGGACGCGCCACAGCCCGGAGGTCGAGACCGCCCTGTACAGAATCGTGCAGGAGGCGCTCACCAATGCCGCCAAGCACGGTAAAGCGAAAAGAGCAATCGTCGAGGTTCACGAGGACGACGCCGACATTCACCTGCGCGTACGTGACGACGGCGATGGCTTCGATGCCTCAGTGCACTCAGACGGCTTCGGCCTGCTGGGGATGCAGGAGCGTGTGCAACTGCTCGACGGGACGTTTGAAATCGACTCGTCGCGCGGGCAGGGAACAACGATCGAGGCACGCCTGCCGATCCGCCGCCAACGCATAGTTGACGCTCAATCGCAGCCGCTGGCCACGCAGGGATAGCTTCCCGAGCACTCGGGCACAATCGCCGATCGGTCCACTCAGCACGATTGCGGACCGGCCACAATCGCCGACCGCTCCACTCAGAACCACGGCAAACCAGTCTGGCCCGAGCGCCAGCCGATCCACCGAGGACCTCAGCCGAAGAACACCTCGGCCGTCTCGAACAGGGCCGGATCGAGCAGCTTCGGCTCGGCCAGCGCCTGTGCCATTCCCACCTCGACTATTTGGGTGCCTTGCAAGGCCACCATCTGCCCGAAATGACCGGCTGCTGCCGCGTCCATCGAGGCGACGCCAAAGCGCGTGGCGAGCACTCGGTCATATGCGGTTGGCGTGCCTCCGCGTTGCACGTGGCCGAGAATCGTCGCGCGTGTCTCATAGTCTGTGGCCAACTCGATCTCATGCGCCAGCTCCACGCCGATCCCGCCGAGGCGCGCGTGCCCGAACTCGTCCGTCGGCTGCTCAGTCGCGACCGTCATGGCGGTCCCTTCGCGGGGAGACGCCCCCTCGGAGACGACGACGATCGAAAACGTGACACCGCGCGCGTGACGGCGGCGCAAGCGCGCGCACACCTCCTCGATGTCGAACGGACGCTCGGGCACGAGGATCGCATCGGCACCGCCGGCGATGCCCGCATAGGTGGCGATCCAGCCGGCGTGGCGACCCATCACCTCGACGACCATCACGCGGTTGTGCGACTCCGCGGTCGTGTGCAGCCGGTCGATCGCATCGGTGGCTATCTGCACGGCAGTCTGAAATCCGAAGGTGAAATCGGTGGCGCCGATGTCGTTGTCGATCGTCTTGGGCACGCCCACGAGCCGCAATCCCTCTTCGCTCAGACGCAGCGCCACACCAAGCGTGTCCTCTCCGCCGATCGGGATCAGCGCATCCAGACGCTCGCGCTCGAAGGTCTCCTTGATCCGCTCCAGCGCATCCACGCGGCCGTCGAAGGGATTAGTGCGTGAGGTGCCGAGGATTGTTCCCCCACGCGGCAGTATCCCCGCCGTGCTCTCGCGTGTGAGCTCGATCGTGTCCTGCTCGAGCACGCCGGCCCAGCCGTGGCGAAAACCTACGAAACTTGTCTGGCCCAGTCCCATCCCACGACGCACGACGCCGCGAATCACCGCGTTCAGGCCTGGGCAGTCGCCGCCACCGGTGAGGATGCCTACGCGCAACGCGACATGCCCTTCACCGAATAGGAAGCGGCTTGGGGTCGACTGACACGACGCGAGCTTAGCTGAGGCGCCGTCAGTGCTTTGCCGCGGTGCCAACGAGGGATTTGTCCGGTCGTCACGGGCCTCGTGACGCTCTAGCGTTTTCTCATGCTTCCGTTTTCTCGGCTCGCGCCGGTCCCAGACCCAGAGCCCGACGCCAATCTCACGGGGTCGATCAGGATTGTTCTGGCCGACGACCACACGGCGATGCGCCGGAGCTTGCGCCTGCTGCTCGACGGCGAAGCGGACATCGACGTGATCGCCGAAACGGACAGTTTGAGCGCGGTCATCGCCCACGTGCACGCGCGTAGGCCCGACGTGCTCGTGCTCGACCTGGGCATGTCAAGCCGCGGCTCTGGGATCGCTGCGCTCGACAGGCTGGGCCGCGAGCTGCGCAATATGAGCATCGTCGTCCTCACAACGAACGACGACCCGGCTTTCGCGCAGCGCGTGCTCGACAATGGCGCTTCGGGTCTCGTGCTCAAGGAGATGGCCGACTCCGACCTGCCGGCGGCGGTGCGCGAGGCCTCGCGCGGCGAGCGCTACGTAAGTCCCGCGCTTGCAGCCAAGCTCAACGGCGGCAAGCAAAACGACAGCGACACTTTGACTCCCCGCGAGCGCGAGGTGCTGCGTCTGATCGCGCTCGGTCACACGAGCGTGGAGATCGCCGACAAGCTCGGGCTCTCACCACGTACGATCGAGACGCACCGCGCCCGCATCCATCGCAAGCTGAATCTGGACACACGCGCGCAGCTCGTTCGCTACGCCATGCAACACAAGCTGATGGATCTGTGAGCAAGTCTGTGTGAACGACGAACCCGCTCATCGTTCTGAAAGACGTTCTCAGTCCTCCGAGATCAGCTTGACCGCACGCTTGAGACGTGGACCGACCCGCTTGCGCAACTGCTCGACCGTGTAGACGAAGGAAGGTACGGTCACCTCGATCGCGGCTGGGTGCTCGCTGCGCGGACGCGGGACGAGCGCCGCAATCGAGCGCGAGCCGGCGAACAGCTCTTCGTCGCTGACCACGACTCCCCGTGTGCTGATGCGGTCGAGCTCTGCGGCCAGCTCGTTGCGCTCCTCGATCGTGTTTGGACCATGTGGCTCGAACTCGATCGTAGCCAGCAGCTCACGTCGCTCGGCATCGGAGATGCTCGCCAGCAAGACCTTGCCGAGTGCCGAGCAGTAGGCGGGAATGCCGGCCCCGACTCCGAGATCGTGGTCGGCGGAATACTGCCCCGCGCCGTGGGCGAGCAGGCGGTGAACATAGACGACACGAGCTCCGTCGAGTACCCCCATGCTGACCGTGTGGCCTGTCTGCTCGCGCAGCTCTTCGAGCACCGCGCGTGCCGCCAGCTCCCGCCGGATGGTCCCGACCGCCGCGCCTCCCGGGTCCGCGGCGTGCCGTGCTAGCCGGTACTTGCGCTTGGAGTTCTGCTCGAGGTAGCCAAGTGCGACAAGCGTCATCGCGTAGCGATGAGTCGTGGAACGAGTGACGCCGACGATGTCGGCGATGTCGGCGATCCCGAGCGTCTGGCGCCCAGCCGAGAACGACTCGAGGATCGCCACGCCGTATTCCAGCGAGCGCGAGAGACGCGAGTCAGCGTCCGGCCTGATCCGCGGCTCGCCGGACTTCTCGGCCGAGACATCGGCCGCGGTCGACTTCTTGGCCGCCCTACTCCTCCTGGCCTTTGCGCCGGCTGCACTGGCGGACTTGCCGGCGGAAGCCTTTGCTCGAGCCTTACCCATAGAGGCGCCCGTACCGGTGGACTTCTTTGATGTGGAAGCATCGGCGCCGGTCCTGCCGCCACTGCGCTTGCGCGTCCCACGGTCGGGGGCTGACGGGCGCCGCTTCGGTCTGGGGGGCTGCTTGTCCTCGTCGTCCTGATCCATAGCGATCACCTCGTAGGTCGGGTCGTACTGCCACCCGTGCCTGCGAGACCTGCATTACGCAGGTTGAACAATGGCCGGCCCGGGTTGGAAGAGTACAATCGTCATCTGTTGCGTAAACGCTACATCATCGAGCGGTTGGAACTCTTCACCCAGCCGGTCTGGACCGCGAACGTGCGCCGAGCGTGCCCACCCACGACGTGGCTCGGCGACTTCGAAGGGCGTGAGCTTTGGCTCGGCGGAGGCTGCTCAGGAGAGGGCGACTACGCGGGCGACGATCGCCTCGACCAGCTCAGCGAAGCTCATCCCCGCCGCCTCGGCCGCGGCGGTGGTGATGCCGGTCTCGGTCAGGCCCGGGATCGTGTTGATCTCGAGCACCTGCGGGACCTCATGCTCGTCGAGGATCAAATCGACTCTGGCAAAGTCGCGGCAGCCCATCAAGGCGTAGCTCTCGAGCGCCACCTGCTCGACTCGCGCGCGCACCTGCTCAGAGAGCTGCGCCGGTACCTCCATGCGCAACTGACCGATCGTGTAGTGGGCTTCGTAGCTGTAGAAGCTCTCGGGCGTGAACAGCTCGACGACCGGCAGCGCGCGCGGGCCGTCCTCGCCGGCCGGCGAGTCGAGCACGGTGACGGCCAGCTCGCGTCCGAGCACGCGCTCCTCGACCAGCACGCGATCGCCGTAGCCGAACGCGCCGAGAATCGCGCTCGGCAGCTGCTCGGCGCTCGTGACGAACTTGATCCCGATCGCAGAACCCTGTGCGACCGGCTTGACCACGGCCGGCAGACGCAGCTCCTCCAGCAGCTTCGGGAAGGTGCGTGCCCCACCCAACTCGCGAAAGGCGGTCTCGTTGAAGCTGTGGAACCTCGGCGTTGGGATGTCGTGCAGGCGCAGCATGCGCTTGAACAGCATCTTGTCCATGCACAGAGCGCTTGCCAACGGGTCGGAGCCCGTGTAGGGCACCGCCAGCGTCTCCAACAGGTCCTGCAGCGTGCCGTCCTCACCGCCGCGCCCGTGCATCGCCACGAACACAAATTGAGGCCGCTCGGTCAGTACAAGGTCGATGAAATCGCCATCGACGTCGAGCGCTTGGACCGAGTAGCCGAGCGTGCGCAGCGCCCGCTCGACGCGATGCCCGCTGCGCAGCGAGATCTCTCGCTCGAGCGAACGTCCTCCCATCGCGACGATCGCCTGGGCTTGGCTCATGCTCGCTCACCACGATGCCCCGCGCGCGCGCAGGGGGCATCCCAATTTGGATGAGCGCCACCCCAACCCCTGCGGCCTGCTGCCCCTCCTGCGCACGCGCGGGAGGCACGCCACTTTGGAGAGCAAACACCCGCCGCCCGGCTCATACCTTCTCCCCCACCTTCACGCCAGAGGCGCGTTCGGCCAACAAGTTTGTGGCGAACACCGTCGTCGTGCGCAGCTTCTCCTGCTGCTCGGCCACAGCGAAGTCGATCAGGGAGTCCATCAAATCGGCGAACGGCAGGCCCGCGGGCTCCCACAGGTAGAAGGAGAAGGAGCCCGGGATTGTGTTCAACTCGTTGACGTAGACCTGCTGCTGTGCGTCGATCAGGAAGTCCACACGTGTGACGCCAGCGCAGCCGAAGGCAGTGAAGGCGCGCTTGGCCAGGTCCTGCACTTGGGCTGTCAGCTCGTCCGGCAGCGGTGCTGGGATCAGCCGCTGGGCGCCCTTCATGCCCTCAGTCTTTGCCCCGGACATGTACTTGTCCTCGAAGGACAGGAAATCCTCAGCGGCGACCGGCTGCTCGCAGACCGACGCACGTGGGGCTACGCCTGGGCGTCCGATGACTGCACAGTTGACCTCGATGCCGCCCTCCACCGAGGGTTCGAGCAGGCAGGTGCGGTCGAGCTCGAAGCACAGCTCCAGCGCGTCGATCAGCTCGGTTTCGCTCGTGCAGCGGCGCACGCCCACGCTCGAACCGAGCGACGCAGGCTTGACATATATCGGAAAGTCGAATGCCCCCCGCACGCGCGGGGGGCATTGCCCTTTTTCGAGATCCCACTCCTCACGCCGCAGCGCCACATGACCCAGGACCGGCAAACCCGCCTGAGCCAAGATGGCCTTGGTCGTGACCTTGTCCATCGCGGCAGCGGCAGCGCCGACGGACGGCCCGACATACGGCAGCTGGGCCAGCTCCAAGGCGCCCTGCAGGCAGCCATCCTCACCCTGGGTGCCGTGCGTAGCCAGGACGACCGCGTCCAGTTCGATCGGCTCTGGCACGCGACGTCCACGCCCCAACAGCGAACCTCCCCCACCGCCTGCGCGCAAGAGACGACCGTTGTGCAGGTCGAAATTGACCTCCTCGGCCTCTGGGTCGCCGCCGTCCTGCTGATAGACCGACAGCTCGCGTAGCGCATCGCCGGTGTACCAGCGACCGCTGCGAGCTATGTAGATCGGCACAGGCGCGTGGCGCTCCTCGAGCACGCCCAAGGCCTGTAGCCCAGTGATGATCGAGACATCGTGCTCCACGGAGCGACCGCCAAAGGCGACGCCCACCCTTAGTCCGTTTGGTGTCATACGGGCTGTAGCTTATGGGCCGAGGCGGCCTCTGGCTCGGCGTAGGTGTCTGGCAGATCGTTCTCGAACAGGACCACGTCGCCGGCGCGTGTGAGTGTCCCCAGCAGCGTCGTGGCCTCGGCGATGTCGCGCACAACGTGGATGCTCTCGGAGTCCATGCCTGCTGCCGCCAGGCCTTCGCGGATCGGCTCGGTACGAAGCGGCCCTACCAGGATCGCGATGTCGCACACCGCGCCTGCCTGCTCGCCAAAGCGGAGGTTGAGCTCGGCCTCCAGCTCGCCCAGCTCGACCATGCCCGGCGTCACGAGCAGGCGACGCTTGGCCGGGTGCTCGCGCAGGACCTGAAGCGCCGCTGCGGCTCCGTCTGGGTTGGAGTTGTAGGCGTCGTCGATCACCACGATGCCAGCACGACGGTTGTGGATCGACTGCAGGCGGTGCGGCGGTGCCTCAACCTGAGCGAGACCTTCGGAGATGCGCGCCGGCTCGATCCCCAGCACACGCCCGACCGCCGCTGCGGCGAGCAGATTCGAGACGTTGTGGCGACCGAGCAGGCCCGCGCTCACCGGAATCGACGGGCTGTCGGGACCGTCGAGCTGCAGATTGAACTCCGTGCGACCGTCCGCCAGCTGGATGTCCCGTGCGAGCACTTGCGCATCGGACTCATCGATCCCAAACAAAGTCACCGGCACCGTCGCGCGCGACGCCAGCTCCAGGCAACGCGGATCGTCGGCGTTGGTGATGAAATGGCCATCCTCGGGAAGCGCGTCCAGCAACTCACCCTTGGCGGCGGCGATCTGCTCGATCGAGCCGAGTCGCTCCAGGTGCATCGGCCCGATCGCCGTGATCACGCCGATCTTGGGATGCACGAGCTCGCACAGCTCGGCGATGTCGCCGCGGCGAAACATACCCATCTCCACGACGAACGCACGGTGGCGCCATTCGAGCTGCTCGTTGATCGTGCGAATCACGCCCAGAAAACTGTTGTAGCTATCGGGGGTCACGAGCGTGGGCCGGTCGGTTTCGAGCACAGCGCCGACACAGAACTTGGTGGTCGTCTTGCCATAGCTGCCGGTGATGCCGACAATCAGCGGCTCCCAGTCCGTGAGCAGATGGCGAGCCTGACGCTCGTAGTGGCGGTTGATGGCGTTTTGCACCGGGCGCAGAGCGAGATTGGCCCCGATCAGCGTCCATGGGGCAAATGCCAGCAGCACAAAGGCGGCGACGAGCACGACGATCAGGCCGGCAAGCGTCAGTTCAGCTCCGACAAGCGAGATCGCGACGAGCGCCAGCAAGAGCAGCGGCAGCAGCGCCGCCAAGAGCAGGCGCTGGGCACGGTCGGTGAAGATGAGCGGCTTGACGGCAGGCCGGCGCCAATCGCTCACCCCGAGCGCCGCGATCGGGGTGGTGAGCAGCAGCAGCCCGCCGGACACCCAACCCGAGCCCGAGCCGCCGATCGCGGCCAGGGCCATGGCAGCGGCATACAGCACTGCGATCGGTGCAAGCTCACGGAACGCGAAAAGCTCACTACGACGGCGCAGCCACAGCATCAGCCTGGCCGACTCGTAGTGCTCCAGTTGGAGGATGTGCAGCAGACGGTGCTGGCGCCCACCCAGGCGCACACCGAGCGCCAGCACGGCCAAGACAGTCGTGATGCCCAGGAACGTGTTCATTTGACCTCGGGCGGCGCGATGAAGTGCGAGACGATCCGTGCGAAGCGAGCCGCCTGGTCGATGTAGCTGTAGTGGCCGGCGCCGTCAAGCACGACCAAGCCGGCGTCGGGGATCAGCTGCTCCATCAGGCGGCCGTCGGCGACCGGCGTGTCGGTGTCATCGGCACCCCACACGAGCAGCGTAGGCATGGAGATGCGCGGCAGGTACCCGCGCAGGTCGCTGTTGACGAGCCGCACAAGCGTCGGGCGCATCTCGCCGGCCGCAGCGTAGTCGGTCGAGGCGACACGTCCAACGATCCGCGCCCGCAAACGCTCTCCCGGCTTGCCCAGATAGCGCGCGGCGTACTTGCCGAACTTGGCCATGCCCACACGACGGTAGTAGCGCAATGTGCGTTTCGGACGGATGCCGGCCGAGTCGACGAGCACGAGCCGCGCGGCGCGCTCGGGTTCGGTCGCGGCCATGCGGATCGCGATGCGCCCTCCATTGGAGTGCCCGACGATCGCGGGACGCTCGATCGCAAGCTCATCCATGAAGGAGGCCACGAACGCCTGGTACTCAGCCACCCCCCAAGGCTCCGGTGGCAATGCGCTCTGGCCGTGCCCGGGGAGGTCAAGCGCATACACGGTGGCCACGGGCGCAAGCCCTGTGACAATCGGATTGACGGCCTCGATCGACGCTCCCCAACCGTGCAGCACGAGCACTGGCGGGCCAGATCCCCGCACCAAATAGCGCGTGCGCAGGCCGAGCACGGTTGTGAGCTGGGTGGGAAGCGTGGAGGCGACCATGTCTGAGGGCGGCCCAGCGGCTGCGGCCGACGGACTTGGTCATAACGGTATTGCCTGTGGCCCACGGACCTCGCGCTTTGCCGAGCCTGCGGCCGGCATCCCCCACACATTCCCAGCCATATGCTATTCTTCATAAACTTGATCGAGAATCTGGAGATTCGCTCATGAAGACCGACCTACACCAACACCTCTGGACCCAGCCGCTAGTCGAGGCACTGGCCCGGCGCAGCGAGCATCCGTTCGTGCGCGACGAACATGGCCTGACCGTTTTGTTCCTCGCCGGCGAGCGGCCCTATGTGATCGACCTCGACAGCGAAGAAGCCGAGCGCCGAGCGGAGCTTGCGCGACGCGACGGGCTCGACCGTGCGCTTGTTTGCCTGTCTAGCCCGCTTGGCATCGAGTCGCTTCCTCGCAGGGACGCGACGATGCTGATCGACGCCTACCACGACGGTGCGCTGGCGCTGGGCGAGCCATTCGGCGTATGGGGCGCGCTCGCGCTCGACCGCCTCGACCCCGACGACGTGGACCGAGCGCTCGAGCGCGGCTGCATCGGCATCTCGCTGCCGGCCGGAGCGCTCGGCAGCATCGACATGCTTACGCGCCTGTCCCCGGTGCTCAGCCGCATCCAGGAGCACGACGTACCGTTGTTCGTCCACCCGGGGCCGGGAACCCGTCTGCCGACGCACGAAGCGACGCTTGGCGATCCGCTGTGGTGGCCTGCACTGACGCGCTACGTGGCCGAGGTGCACGCGGCCTGGTTCGTGTTCGTGACTGCCGCTCGGCGCCAGTTCCCAGAGTTGCGCGTCGTGTTCGCAATGCTCGCCGGGCTGGCGCCCCTGCACACCGAGCGACTGCTCGCGCGCGGCGGTCCGGCGATCGGCATCGAGGATCCGCTGATCTTCTACGACACCTCATCCAATGGCCCCCAAGCCATTTCCCTGATGGAGCGTCTCGTCGGAAGCGAGCAGCTGCTCTACGGCTCCGATCGTCCGGTCGTCGATCCCGACTGCCACGGCATTCGCGAAGCGCTCGACTGGGAGCGCCTCGCGAGCAACGCCGACCTACTGTTTGCGAACGGGCCACCACGGACGGAGCGCTCGCAAGACCCGGAGCAGCCGATCGGACACTCGCAGCGCCCAATCGAGCATTCGCCGCGACGAAGGACGGAGCGCCGACCGTCGGTCAGCGCCCAGCGCAGCGAGCCGGCTACGGATCCTCGGCCCAGGCGCGTGGCCGTGCTCGGGAGGGCAGTTCGATGAGCGGCGGGATCTCATATGTCCGACTGCCTCGCGAACGCAACCTGTGCGGGGCAGAGCTGGAGACGTTCGTGGGCGACCTCGCCAACTCTCCGGAGCTTTGGATCGACCTGGTCAAGCACGACCGCACCCAACGCCACTACGAAGAGATCTTCAGCAACGAGTACGTGACAGCTTGGCTGATCTGCTGGATGGAAGACCACGACACCGGCTTTCACGACCACGACATCTCCTGTGGGGCCGTGTCCGTGGTGAGCGGCTGCGTGCGCGAGGAGCGCCTTGCACTCGATGGCTCCGGCAGCGACAGATTGGTGCGCGCAGGCGAGAGCTTTCATTTCTCCGCAACGGACATCCACCGCGTGCGCCACGCCGGCAGCGACCCGGCGGTGAGTCTGCACGTCTATTCGCCACCGCTGCTCAGCATGGGCGCTTATGTTCTCGACGAGAACGGCCGTCTGCAGCGCCAGACGGTCCCCGCCAGCGAGGAGCTGCGACCGTTGGGGGCTGCTGCGTAACCTGCGACCCACTTTGTCGTGTCCCTTTGCTCGCCCACACGGCGTTCCGCCAGGCTCTGAGACCTAATTCTATTGCCGAAGGACCGGTCTACCTACGTCTTTGGTAGTGCCTGACTCCCAGAACTATGCTTTCTTATGCGTAGGGAGAATCGCCAAGAGATTAGAACGGGGGAGACGATGGCTGCTGAGCACGGGAACGCAGTACAAAGCACGGCCGGGAGTTGCGGCCCAGCCGGGCGCCGCAGCACGGCCAGAAAAGCTCATGGGCTCCGCCGCCCCTTGTTCGCGCTCTGCTTGGGCTTTGCGGCCTTGATACTGCCGGGGACGGCGCTCGCAGCACCGCTGGTGACCGTCAAAGCGAAGATCGTGCCGATCCCGATCGAACCAAGCAAGCCAAACAGCCCCACCTATCCTGGCACCGGCAACATCCTTGGCGCGGGCGCGGCGCTCGAAGCAACGCTCACGATCAGCGGCACGGAATACGGGGGCTTCCCCTCGCCGGTCACCCAGGTCGTGGTGGAGCTACCCTCGGGCACGAAGCTGCACCAGTCCGGCTTTGCGACCTGCCCGACGTCGGTCCTGGAAAGCCATGAAGTCCAACTGTGCCCAAAGAAATCCTATGCGGGCCCGGCAGGAGAAGTTCTCGGAGTTGTCAGCTTCGGCGGGACGCGCGTCCAAGAGAAAGCCACCATCCAGGCGTTCTTCGCTCCCGAAAACAAGATTGCGTTCTATACCGAAGGTAGAGAACCCGCCGTGCTGGAAGTGCTTGCGACCGGCAGCTTCTCCACCGCGCTCCCCCCATTCGGTCCAAAGTTCACAGTGCCCGTGCCGCTTGTGCTGACCGTGCCTGGCGCTCCCTACGCCTCGGTGCTGTCGATCAAGGGCAAGCTCGGCGCGGCCTACAAGCAAGGCAAAAAGCTGATCTCATACGGCACGGTGCCAAAGACGTGCCCGAAAGGTGGCTTCACCGGCAGGGTCGAATTGACGTTCCTGAGCGGCGAAAAAGTCACGGTCGACCCGACCGTGCCCTGCCCGAAGCGGTAGCCAGCCGTACTACGCCTGAGGCGCAGGCTGAGTGTCTACTGGCCAAGCCGACGCGGGGACTCGAACCCCGGACCCCTTCATTACGAGTGAAGTGCTCTACCAGCTGAGCTACGTCGGCGCGGCTATGGATGCTAGCGACGTCGGCGGGTATCGGTTCTCCGCGGCGCGTGCGACAGCGAGCGGCTGTGGAGCTCGCTCATAGCTCCGCGAGCACCTGCAGCAGCGACTCGCCGTGACGTTCGCAGAACGCGGGCCCGATCCCCTTGACCTCGATCAGTTGCTCGATTGTCGCCGGCCTGGCTCGTAGCGCTCCTTCCAGTGCCGCGTTGGCGGCCACGGTGAAGGCGGGCTTGCCTTCGCTACGCCCCATGCGCCATGCCTTGAGCTTCTCAAACGCGCTTCCGTCCACCGGATCGAGCTCGATCTCCTCGGCCGCGTCGTGGTCGTTTGTGGACCCATGCGCGCTCGCCCCATTGCCACGGGACCGCGCTCCGTTCACGCTTTCAGCCGCACGTACACGACGACTGCCACGTCCCACCGTCGCCATGGCGGCTTCCACCAGCGCAGCGTCCGGCTCGCAGACGTCACAGCAACGAACTTCGGCCGCGCACGGCTCCCTGTCGCCAAAGTGGTCGAGGATCTGGCGGCGGCGACAGGTCTCGGCGCTCGAGATGAAGCGCTCGATCGAGCGGTATGCCTCCCAGCCGCGGTCTTTGGCCGCCTTGATCGCCGCATACGCCTTGCGAGGACTGCCTTCGCCCGTCAATCGCACCAGCAGCCCTTCGGGGCCGCCGGGTTGCAACTCCACCGCACCGGCACGCTCGGCGATCGACAGCAGCACGCGTTCGCGCTCGCCCGCCCCCCCGAGCTCCCCGTGGCCGATCGCGGCGATTCCGTCGACGGCACGCGTGTGCAGACCGCCGACGTAGCGCTTGACGTCCTCCACCGTGGTCTCGCGCTCGTTGATGAACCTGATCAGACGCCCGAGATCCATCCGTGACGCGAGCAGCAATGCACGTCCTGGTTGTCCATCACGACCGCCGCGGCCTGCCTCCTGGTAGTAGGCCTCGAGGCTCGTAGGCACCGCCCAGTGCACGACGGTGCGCACGTCAGCCTTGTCGACGCCCATGCCAAATGCGTTGGTGGCGACCACAACCTCCGCGCCGCCGCTCATGAACGCCTCCTGGCTCGAGCGGCGCGCATCGGGAGACATGCCGGCGTGGTAGGAGACAGCGTGGAGCCCGTGCTCACGCAGTAGCGTGGTTACCTCGTTGGTGTCCTTGCGTGTGCCGCAGTAGACGATCGCCGGTCGCGCATCGTCGCGCTCGAGCGCGTACAGCAGCGTGGCTCGCTTGCGCGCCACCGCACCCTTGCCCTCGAGCGCCACCACATCGAATGTCAGGTTGGGACGGTCAAAGCCGGAGCGCACCGCCAGCCAGTCGCGCAGACCGAGGCGCACAGCGATCTCCTCCGCCACGCGTGGGGTGGCGGTCGCAGTCGTCGCCATCACCGCGGGACGACCGAGTGCCTCGATCGCGTCGTGCAAGCGCAGGTAGTCAGGCCTGAAGTCGTGCCCCCACTCGGCCACGCAATGGGCCTCGTCGACGACGAACAGCCCCACCTCGCGCGTGGCGAGCGTCTCACGAAAAGCGCGTGAGGCGAAGCGCTCGGGCGCCGCCAGCACGAGCCGCGCCTCGCCAGAGACGATCGAGCGCAGCGCCTGCGCATTGTGCCCCTCGGCCATCCCCGAGGCCAGCATCGCCGCATTGACACCGGCCTGTTGCAAACGTCCGAGCTGGTCTGCCATCAACGCGATCAGCGGGCTGACGACGACAACGAGCGCCTCGCCAGCAAGTGCAGGCAGTTGATAGCAAAGCGACTTGCCGCCACCGGTGGGCATCACGACAAGGCTGTCGCGCCCCTCGAGTGCCGCCTGCACCGCCTCGCGCTGGCCAGGCCTGAAGGACTCGAGGCCGAAACGCTCGAGCAACTGCTCGGGGGTTGGCGACCCTTCGGAGGAGGACGCCTCTATAAGGCTCGATTGGAGCATCTCACAAAGCTACCCCTCGCTGCGGGCGGTACTCGGCGCAAGCACCCAACATGGCGTACAGAGGCGCGATGTTTTGACCTGCAAAAAGCGCGATGCCCCCTGCGCGCGCGGGGGGCATCGCGAAAAAGAGTTAGCGACGACGCCAGACCACGCGCGCGCCGCCGGCGGGCACAAGCGTAATCGCCCGCCGCTGGCTCCACTCACCGCGACGCCACAGGCGGCCGCCGCGTGCAGGCAGGCTCGGAGCCAGCTCGCTCAGCATCGTCTGGAGCATCAGCTTCATCTCCAAAGTCGCAAACGACGCGCCGATGCAGCGGCGGATGCCGCCGCCGAACGGGATCCAAGAGTAAGGATTGATGTCCCGCCCACCCTCACGCTCCAAAAAGCGCTCGGGACGGAACTCCTCGGGCGAGTCGTAGACGCTCGGATTGCGGTTGGTGAGGTAGATCGAGGGCACCACGCGAGTGCCGGCCGGCAGCTCGCGAGCACCGACCTGCAAAGGCTTCTGCAGCACGCGCACCACCAGCGGCACGACGGGCCGCACGCGCAATGTCTCTGAGATAACGGCCTGCATGTAATCGTCGCCCTCTCCCGCGTCGATCTCCGCGACGAGACGTGCGAGCTTGTCGGGATGGCGCACGAGCCGCTCCATCGCCCAGGCGACAGAGGTGGCCGTGGTCTCGTGGCCCGCGAGCAGCAAAGTGACGAGCTCGTCGCGCAACTCCTGGTCGGTCATAGCCTGGCCGTCCTCGTCGCGGGCAAGTAGCAGCAGCGAGAGGATGTCGGCGCGATCCTCCAGATCCACTTGCGCGCGGCGGCGAGCGATCTCCGCGTAGATGACCTCGTCGAGATGGTCAAGCGCCCGCCCGATCGAGCCGCCGGGCCGCTCGAGACTTGGGCCGCGCAGCGCAAACAACAGCAGCGCCGGGAACTGTGTCGGTGTGATCAACCCCCCGATCGCGTCGCGCAGCGCGTCCATGCGCGAAGCCTCCACGCCAAAGACGGCGCGCAGAATCACCTCGAGCGTGATCGCGCGGGTGCGCTCGCTCAGCTTCATCGGCTCGTCGAGTGGCCACTCGGCCATCGAACGCCGCGTGGCCTGCACGATCACGTCCGCGTACTCGCGCATGCGCTCGCCGTGGAAGGGCGGCAGCAGCAGCTTGCGCTGGCGCATGTGCTCGGGGCCGATCAGCGTGATCACCGAGCTCGGCCCCATGATCGAGGCGATCGGCGATGCGCCCGCCGCCGAGGGCGCCACCTCGGGCGGCGCGGTGAAGACCGCCTTGACCGCCTCGGGGTCGCTTACCATCACCAGTTTGCGCCCACTCGGAAAGAACGTGAGCGTGAAGCTGTCGCCGAGGCGACGCACGCACTGGTCCATCACCCAACCGGGTGCAAGCGACCAGATCACCGTCAAAGCGAAGGGGGACAGGCGCGGCCCGCGCGGAAGCGCCTCGGCGGGGGGTTCGGCGAGGGGCTGAGCTTGCTCTGAAGGCTCTACGAGCGGCTGCGCGACGGCGGTGGCCACCCCAGAAGCCTATCGGGCTGGGACTCGCTCTCCGCAAGAGCGGCCACAACGCTGAGGTGAGCCTGCTCGACCTGCTCGGGCGTGAGCGTCTCTGCGTGGCGCCTGAGATAGGCAAGCAGCATGCGCGCGGGGATGACGCGCACGCCGCGGCGACGGGCCAACGGTTTGTCGACCCAGGCGCGGCTGAAGACCACCAGCGGCTCCACCTGCTCGCCCGTTATGCGCTCGAGCGTCTCGCGCTGCTCCTGGGCCTGGCGCAGGATCCCACCGTGGATCGTGCGTACGCGGATGTCCCCCTGGCGGCTCTTGGTCTCGACCGTGAAGACACCCTGAGTCCCGATCACGATGTGATCGACGTTGCCGTAGTCGAAGCTGGCGTCGTGGATGACTCGCCAGCCGTCCTGTGAGAGCTCGTCGAGCAGGCCGCCGACATGCTCCTCACCGGCGGCGCCGCGGTCGTGGCGCTCCACCAGCGGCAGCACGTAGCGCGAGACGACGAACATCGTGATCAGCAGGGCAAGCTCAGAGCCGATGAACAGAGGGCTGTGCAAGCCGAATGACTTCCCGAAGACCGTGGTGAGAACGGCCAGCACGCCAAGCGTCACGAGCGTGCGTAGACGCAGCCGCAGAAACGTTGCGCGCGCATGTTGCCCAGGTAGGCGCGCCGCGGGATCGGGACGTTTGGGTAGGCGCAGGATGTGGCCGTGAACGGTCGGCATCTACCTCAAGCATCGGCCTGCGGCGGGGGGCATCTTTAGGAGGCGGGACCGCTTGGCGCGCCGCCTGGAAGGTGCCTGGCCCGCTTCCTCTTGCGTATAGAGCGTCGTTTGCACGAACCCGCCCAGGCGTCTGCCTGGCTGTGTTGTGGAATGGCAAGTTGACTGCGGCCGACCGGCGGTTACGCAATCGGCAAGAGTTGGCCGAGTGTTTGAGCACTGGCCCGCCAAAAGGCACGCTGCGGAGAAAAACGTGGAATGTGCAGCCATCCGTCTAAAGCCGAGCCCGACCAGAGTCGAAGGCATGAATAGGCCAGATACTCGATACGGCCCACACACTCATGTCTAGATCATTCGATTCTTTCCCACCATCAGACATCCATTTGCTGCTGCGTGCGGACGCCGAGCAGCACTGGCTGCACCGCGAGGTGCTCCCCATACTGCGCGATCTGGAAGCACCCGAGCAACTCCCCGAGGAGGAGGTCGGAGCGGCGCTGGCATACCTGGAGGCGATGTGGGACGAGGCTACGACACGTGCCCTGGAGACCGACGCGGCACATGACACCTTGTGTGCACGCTCAGGCCAGCGCGAACCGCTGACGGGCCCAGCCGGGCGCTATCACGGCGTGGTCAGGGCGCTGCGGAGAATCGTTGCAAAGCGCGTCACACCGTTCGTCGAGCCATCGCTCGAGCTCGATGGATGCGATACAGAGACGGACAGCGGCGTGCGTATCAAGGACGCGCGTCCCGACGGCTGCGCCCCGCGCGCCGCGTAGGCGAGCGTCGCCTACACAGTGGGCACTGGCGACGCCGTGGGCATGAGCAGCCCGCGCTACGTAAGCTTGCGCGGCTTAATCGCATACTCTCTTGCCCGTGCCCGACCCTACCCAAGCGCCGACACCGCGCTTCGACCTACAGTCGCACTCCACACGCTCCGACGGCGTGCTCGAGCCAGCTGCGGTGGTGGCAAGGGCCGCGCAGGCCGGAGTGCAGCTGCTTGCGCTGAGCGACCACGACACGATTGCGGGGGTTGAC
>Ga0210385_10000757_pt1 | contig 21092 bp, 17 predicted proteins | sample IncBWH26OmetaG_FD_160107 | JGI IMG/M metagenome (GOLD analysis project Ga0210385, IMG submission 160107) | Forest soil microbial communities from Barre Woods Harvard Forest LTER site, Petersham, Massachusetts, United States - Inc-BW-H-26-O ...
ATCGTCCTGCCCGAATAACCGGCAACTCGGAAGTAACTGCTGTAACCAGGAGATTACAGGTCATTGAGAAGTGGCAGACCAGGGTCAATATATTTAGGGTCAATATATTTAGGATCAATATATTTAAAGATGGCAGGTGCCCCACCGAAACCTCGTCCTTACATGCCCGCCGCCCATCCCAACCATGGCTGCCCCATTCTTGCGCGTCCTTTGCGCAAGAGTGGGAACCACGACATAGGACGCCCGGTCGGATTCACTCTTCACATCATCGTATCGCCCCAGCGATCCCGCACGCCCGTCCCCACTTGGCCCGCGCCATTCCAACGCGGGTGTCCCCCCCGGATAAGAGCGAAGCGGTGTCAAGGACGAAGTTTTCTGTCGGTGTGTTTGGCACCGCGTTCTTGCCAGAGAGGATCCGAAACCTCGACCCTCTATTTCCCCTGTAGCTGCGCTGTCCAGTTCTGAATCACATTTAACGGCCGTCTGCCTTTTCCTGTCTCGCCGGTAGTGATCTGCAGAAACCGCTGGCTGTCACCCGTGACCGAGTACTGTTGGCCTGCCGTGTTCGGAGAAAGATTGTTGACGTTATACAGAGTGTGCGTCGCGCCCACTTCGAAACTCGATCCGTGCCCATCAACGTCAGCGCCGAATGTACTGGCGCTCCCCATTCGTAGAAAGAAGATTTCCTTTCCATCCCGCCGCCAGCGCGGCAGAACGCCTCCGCCATTGGACACCTGCCACTTCGCGCCCGTCCAGGGAAACGGCGCTACATAAACCTCCAGCGTTCCCGACTCATCCGACGAATACGCCACCCAATGTCCATCGGGAGAAAACTGCGCGTACAACTGATTTCCTGGCGTAGCAATGTAGGCGAACGGTTTCCCGTCTCCGAACAGCGGAAGCGCCCAGATGTCAGTCCCATTTCCTACCGAAGCCGTCCCAGCAATATAGAGGATGTAGCGGCCGTCCGGAGACCAATCGCATAATCCGCTCTGCAAACCCTGATATGTGCCAAGGTCCAGCAGTTTCTTCTCCTCCCCCGAACCATCCGCCGCTTTAGCTAGAATGGCTGGCTGAAGTGTCGCGATTCCGCCGCGCATATACGCAATTTGCTTCCCATCGGGCGACCAGATTGGGCTGATATAAAGCGCAGGCCCAAAGGTGAGGCGGGTCCGCGTATTTTGCTTCACGTCGTAGACCCAAATGACATACGAGAAAGAGCCGATGGCCGCTGCCGCCTTCCTCCCGTCCGGTGAGAGCTCGACCTGGTAGTAGTCGTCCGCCTCGCCCAGGTGCCCGATCTCCCTGCCATGATCGTCGAACCAGGTTAATTGCATGGCGCCGCCAGCCATTCCCGGCTGGTAAACCATCGTCCCATTGTCGGAAGCGGAAAATGTTCCTCGCCACACCGAGCTATCCACCTGTACGTCGTCGTTCAAAACTGAAGCCTCGCCCTTTAACTCACCGGAAGACGGATCAAAGCGCTGCGCCATTAACGCGTTCTGCCGCACAAAGAGCAGATAATCCGAGGCATAAGCCGCGCTCGAAGAAGTCGATACCACCAGCTTGTTCTGCTTGCCATCGAGCGATGCCCAAAACACGGCCGTATCGCCGACCGTCGGTGCCGCGTGGTTCGCCGCCAGATATAAAAAATGTTTTCCATCCGGCAGGAACGCCGGCCAGCGGTGCGTGGTGTAGTTACCCGTCAATTTCGTGACGGGCACCGGCGTTCCTCCCGTGGCCGATACCTGGTAGATGGGCGCGCTGAATTGCGGAGAAAATACGATAATCCCATTCGGGCCCCAGGATGCCCCACGCCCGATGGGAGCGTCACAAATGATCGTCGCCGGCCCGCCGCCAATGTCCATGCGCTTCAGCTTCGCGTCAGCGAAAAAGCCAATCGACCGGCCGTCGGGTGACCAGAAGGGAAAGGTTGCGTCGTCGGTCCCAGGAATCGGCTGCGGCGTCAGATTATCCATCGCGCGCAAAAGGAGCTGCTGCTTGCCCTGCGTGTGCGCCGAAAAAACAATGTGCGTGCCGTCGGGCGAAATCACCGGAGGACCGGCATTGTCGCCTACGAAATTAAAGTCCCATTTTTCCGAGGACGCGATCTGCGTGCGCACCACCGGCTTTGCCTCGCGCGCGCCAAAATGGAAGATCGCCAACCCAATCGCCGCGGCCAACGCCACCCCCGCCACCGCCCAGGCAAAAAACAATGACTTCCGACCAGTATCCCGCGATGCTGCCTGCACATCCCCAGCCGCCCCGCCTTCCGCAATCCACTTCAGCTCGCTGGCTAGATCGCCCGCGCTTTGCCAACGCGCATCCGGATCTTTAGCCAGACACTTCTTGATCGCACGCTCCAGCGCTGGCGGAGTCTCCGGCTGCAGCGTGCGGATCGGCGCCGGCTCTTTTTCGAGAATCGCGGCTGCCACCGAGACCAGCGTCTTGCCTTCAAACGCCCGCTTGCCGCCGATCATCTCGTACAACACGGCGCCCAGGCTGAAAATGTCGCTGCGCGCATCGGCTTCTTTACCCTCGACTTGCTCCGGCGCCATGTACTGAAATGTCCCGACGATCGTGCCCTGCTGGGTCAGCGGAGTCGCGTGCGAACTCGTCATCGTCGCCGTCAGTTCAGCCGACAACGGTTTCACGGTGCTGATTTCCTTCGCCAATCCGAAGTCCATCAGCCTCGCGCCTGTCTTGGTCAGCATTACGTTGCCCGGCTTCAGATCACGATGTACCACTCCCCGGAGGTGCGCGGCGTCCAGCCCTTCCGCTATCTCCGCGCCGTAACGCAGCACCTGATCGAGCGCCATCGGACCGCGTCGCAGACGCTCGGCCAGCGTCTCGCCCTCGAGCAACTCCATGACCAGATAACGCACACCATCTTGCTCGCCGACATCGTGCAGATGACAGATATTGGGATGGTTCAGAGAAGAGATCGTCCGCGCCTCGCGCTCGAAGCGCTCTCCAGCTTCCGGCCGGTCCGATAGATGAGCAGGCAGAACTTTCACCGCCACGCTGCGCTCCAGCCGTGTATCGCGCGCGCGGTACACCTCGCCCATGCCGCCCGCACCCAGCGGTGACTGGATTTCATACGGTCCGAGCTTTTTCCCGGCAGCGAGAGCCATGAGGCCTGTGATTATAACGTGGCGGCCGTTTGCAACGTGCCTTTGCGTCGCTAGCGTTCAGGCCGACAATGATGCCCTGTGCGGAAAAGTAAAATCCGAGGGCGTCACAGAAGCCAAGTGTTGAACAGTCGGGAAGAAAACAGATACGAGTTAGGAGGCGGTTTGAACTGGCAACTGGTTACTCGCGTCATCGCTGCGACTCATCCGCGCGTGCCAAACGACGGGTGTCCCACCCAACCCTCGCCCTCACTTGCCCGCAGCCATCCCAACCGTGGCTGCCCCATTCTTGCGCGTCCTTTGCGCAAGAGTGGGAACCACGACATAGGACGCCCGGTCGGATTCACTCTTCACATCATCGTATCGCCCCAGCGATCCCGCACGACTCGGGTCAATGAGTGTAATGGCGATGTTTCAACAGTTACAACTCCTCCAAACGACTCCCGTCAGGCTTTTTCCATGCTTGGTGCCTAACTAAGACGCAAGCGGGGCTCCTCGGGCAGGGCTGGAGAAGATCAAGCAGGCTATCTACAAAAACTTTGATCTAATTTAGAATCAGCGGACGAAGGTTAGCGCGATGCGCTGCACATTTCGTTTCACCGCGATTTTTTTGCTGACTAGTTGCCTGACTGCTGGTTCTCTCGCGCAATCGCCTCCACCCGACAATCCGCCAAGAGTCTCTCCTGAGAGCGGTTTTGTTTCAACCTCGAAGTACACGAACGCGTTTTTTGGATTCTCGCTTCCTCTGCCGAAAACCTCAGGCTTCCCCTCTTTTAGTGAATTCCAGCAATCATTTCAGGGAGACAGTTCCCCCGACTTCTTGTTCGGCTTGAAATCGCTAAGCACAAACTACGTCGGTTCGAAGGTGAGATTGACGCTGCTTACCGTGACCGCTGAGCGATCAGCTAGCAACTCCGAGGACGAAGCACGGAAGGCTGCGTCCGGGCCGAAGGGCCGGAGCGTAACGCAAATTAGAATTGATGGAAAAGAGTTTTGGAAGAGCGAGTTCCATGAGAAGACTCCGGAAGGCAAGATTCGAAGTGTCGTTTATGCAACCACTCTCAATGGCTACGTGTTGCGGCTTGACATTGGGTCGTTTGATTGGAAACTGACGGGCCAGCTGCAGCATTGTGTCGAGGCGATCACATTCTTTGACCCGCTCAAGGCTAAGGAGATGGCCGGATCCGACAGTCTCATCTATAGGCCAGCGGTTTCCCAAAGTGCGAACTCCGCAGCCATTCCTCCTGGGAGCCGGATGGGTCTGCTAAACGAAGGTGTGATCTCAGGAAATACTTACACCAACGATGCTCTTGGATTCGAGTATGAACTTCCAGCAGCGTGGGTAATTAATGACAAGGCAACGCTGGATAGCACGATGAAAACGGGACATCAATTTGCCGACGGATACACTCGTTCAGCCGTTCGCGGACATGAGCTGTTTGAGGAATGCGTCCGAGTCTTGTTGTTCGTTACGAAGCACCCGGAAGGAGCGAAGATCGAAGAACTGAACCCGCTCGTTTACGTGATTGCGGCTGATCCCGCATGCTTTCCCAATGCACAATTCCCGGCCTCAGTGATTGACCACGATGGTATGCGGCAAGCGGCGCGGCAGCTCACGGGCTCGTTCGCAGGCACTCCGTTCGTCGCTAAGTGGGAAGATTCGTCCGTCAATGCCTCAGCCGTACAAGGGCATCTGATGCTAGACGTCTCGGGATCATTGGCGGTCGATTCTTTAAGTCGCAAACTCCCGTTGAACGTCTTTACGTCTTGCGTTTTCACGGAGACGAAAGGGTACTGGGTCGCCTGGGGTTTCGAGAGCGGAAGCTTGGAAGGGTTGGAGAAGCTTAAAAAAGCAAGATCGGTTCTGTTTCACCCTCACCGATGACTCCGGGCGGGTGTCCCACCCAACCCTCGCCCTCACCTGGGCGATAATTTACTTGACGCATCCACTAATTTAAGCTAGTATCTTGTTCATGGATAGCAAGATGACTACCGGAACCCAAGAGCCTTCAAGAGGCCGTTGTTTACTTCTCCGATCCAAACAACTGCATCGACTACCTAGCAATCCGCCGCTGGCCCGATGGCCGCGTGATCTGTCCTACTTGCGGATCGGACAAGGTGAAGTTCAACGCTGATCGCCGCATCTGGCAATGCTCCAGCCATCACTCCAAGCGCCAGTTCTCCATCAAGGTCGGAACCATCATGGAAGATTCCGCCATCCCGCTCGACAAATGGCTCATGGCAATGTGGATGGTCACCAACTGCAAAAACGGAATCAGTAGCTACGAAATCGCCAAAGACGTTAAGGTTACTCAGAAGTCCGCATGGTTCATGCTCCACCGCATTCGTCTCGCCATGCAAGACGAAATCTCTGGAAGCAAACTCAGCGGTCACGTTGAGGTGGATGAAACCTTCATTGGCGGGAAGGCTCGCAATATGCACCTCGACAAACGCGAACGGCGTATCCACTGGTACTGGCGGAAAAGACAAGACCATTGTGTTTGGAGCACTGGAGCGCGGAGGGAAGATTCGCACCGCTGTCATCTCCGACCGGAAACGTGCTGCCCTGCAACTCGAAGTTAAAAAGCACGTCGAAGCAGGTTCCGCTCTCTACTCTGATGCACTGAAATCCTATGACGGGCTTGCTCAGGAATACGCCCACAAAGTTATTGACCATGCCGAGAAGTACGTTGACGGGCAGGTTCACACCAACGGCCTTGAGAACTTTTGGTCGCTGCTCAAGCGCGGCATCTCTGGAACCTACGTTGCTGTCGAGCCATTCCATCTGTTTCGCTACCTAGATGAGCAAGTGTTCCGCTACAACAATCGCGGCAACCGGGAGAACAAAGTCACCGACTCCGACCGCTTCGACATGATCGTTCGCAAGATTGTTGGCAAGCGGCTAACCTTCGCCGGACTCACTGGAAAACTGTGCGAAACGTCCGCATTCTAATCCTTATCGCCTGAAACGCGGGCGTCGCGCAAAGCCTTAGCCCGCTTGCGTCGCGTCCGGTTGCGTTTCCACGTTTTCTCACGGCGCTTCAATTCATCGTGCGAAACAGATAGGACCTTGCGAACCGTTGCATCAAATTTTTCTGCTTCAGTGCTCATTTACATTCCATTCTTTCCCTGCTGCTTGTGCGGCAGTCCACGGCTTCACGATATGTTCCTCGATTTCTGAGGCTGTCCAGAACTCACTCTCGTACTCCATCGTCTCGTCCGGCAAGACTTGGAAAATAAAGTCAAACTCCGGCCTAGATTCATAGCCACCAACCTTGCGGATTAAGTCTTTTCTAGACTCCCACGCGAGCAGAGCGAATCGGCTAGCCCGCACCCGCCCAGACGATTGGATTTCTCTTTACTACGATTGCGACGAGGAGTTCACCCCATCCAGATTCCAGAAGTTTATTGGTCTTAAGAAAAGACGCCCTGAGATAGATCGTTATTTTCGTGCCTTTACCATCGCGGACCCAAAATCCTTTGCTCCGTTACAAGCTGCCGATCTATCATTCACATGATACGCATGAAGCAAAATTGCTGAGCATTTCCCTCGACTCTTGTAAGTTCCTTGGGAACCAATTTCCAAGCATCGGCATCGATAGCTACTCCGAATCCAATTAACTGTGCTGATTTGATGACCTGAATAAAATCTTCCAAAACAGCCTTTTTCTTTGGCCAGTCCCAACCTAGAGAGACGTACTCGCCTTGGCTCTGCATGAAGTCTTTCATGTGCAGCCAGACTAGACCATGCCTGACAAGTTGATGCCACCAACCATTCGCTAGAATTGACCACACTGAGTCGCCAACGGCCATGTAGCCAGCTATGCAGACGAACTTATTCCCTTGGTCGCTTTCCTTGCCGCTGTCATCGAAAAAACAGTGGATCATAAGCTTCCACTCCAAAGAATCGAACGGCCCCTTTGAAACAGGAACCATGTCCTGATTGGGCAGTTGCACGATGAACCTCCTCTTCATGGTTTCATCGGCAAAACTGATCTTAGACCCTTGGATGAGTCTAGTCAATTATTGCCCTCACTTGCCCGCAGCCATCCCAACCGTGGCTGCCCCATTCTTGCGCGTTCTTTGTGCTAGGGTAGAAACCACGGGAGAACCAGAAAAGTAACAAGTGGGAAACGCACCCCAGATAGAGAGACGAATAGCCCCAACAGAATGAAATCAGCCAAAGAAAACACAACCCGACAACGTTCTTCCTAAAACCTCTGACCTCTGACCTCTGACCTCTAACCTCTGACCTCTGACCTCTGACCTCTAACCTCTAACCTCAGCCCCCGCCCTTCAGCATCCCCACCACCCGCTCAAAATCATCCAGCGTAGCGTACTCAATCAGAATCTTCCCCCGCCCATTCTTGTCCCGGATCCGCACCCTCATTCCCAGCACTTCCTCGATCGACCGCTGCGCCGCCCTCACATTCGGATCCTGATATCGCCCTCGTCCATCTTTTTTCTCCGGCTTCGCTTCCACCGGAGTCCCCAGCACCAGTTGCTCCAGCTTCGCCACCGACATCTTTTCCGCAATTGCCCTCTGCGCCCACCGCCACATCTGATCGTGATTCTGCAACTGCAACAGTACCCGCGCGTGGCTGTACGTCAACGTTCCTTGCTGCAACGCCCCCAGTACGCTCTGCGGCAGGCTAAGCACTCGGATGTAATTCGCCACCTTCCCTCGCGACATTCCCACCCGCGCCCCGATCTCGTCCTGAGCCAGACTGAAGTTCTTGGCCATGTTATTGAATGCGTTCGCCTGGTCCACGCAATTCAAGTCCTGGCGCTGCAGGTTCTCCACCAGCGTCATTTCCGCTGCCTGCTGCTCCGAAACCCGCTTCACGATCGCCCGGATCGTCGTCTTCCCCAACAGACTTGAAGCCCGCAGCCGCCGCTCACCCAGCACCAGAATGAATCGTCCTTCTTTTCCCGGACGCACCACAATCGGCTGCATCACTCCCTGCACTGCAATCGAATCCGCCAACTCCTTCAGTGCCGCCTCATCAAACCAAAGCCGCGTCTGGTAAGGATTCTTATCGATCAGCTCCATGGCCAACTCGAAAATGGGATCCCCCTCCGGAGTCAGTCCCGAAGCCGAAGCCTGCAACCAATCAATCGTCCCCGGCGCAGCCAGGTCCGCAGGCCCCTGTGGCGTCAATGATGGTGTGGCCCCCGGAGCAACCGGCGCCAGCCCGTCCGAGACTTCAGGAGACGCAGTCTTTTCCTGAGACCTGAGACCTAAGACCTGAGACCTGCCGTCTGCCGGCACCACGCGCGGCCCCGGTAGCAAAGACTCCAGCCCTCGCCCCAAAGCCCGCCGCTTCTCCGCCAATTTCTCAATCTGTTTATCGGCGTGCTTCTCCGCTCCACCCTTGCCCGAATCCACCACCGCATTCGATGTAGTCATTCAATCCCCTCCCACCCCTTGTCATCCCGAGCGAAGCGAAGGACCCCCTTTTCCCGCCCTCCACCACATTCCTCAACTTTTCGTGATTGCCCTAGCCCCATCCCCATTTCCTAAGACCTAAGACTGGCCCGTAACATTGATGGACATAAATATTTACGTCCATCAATCTAAGCCGCCTCGCCTCCACTCACGGCCCGCGCCTGCCGGTCCAGCATTTCCTTCGCCAGCCGTATGTAGCTTTCCGCTCCCCGCGATCGCACGTCATACACCAGCGCCGGCAGCCCATGACTCGGAGCCTCCGCCAAACGAATGTTCCGCGGGATCGTCGTCGTGCACAGCTTCTCGCCAAAATATTTCTTCAGCTCCTCCGCCACCTGCTGCGCCAGGTTCGTCCGCTCGTCGAACATGGTGAGCACCACACCCTCCACCGCCAGCGCCGGATTCAGCTGCACCCGAATTCTCTCGATCGTGTCCAGCAGCTCCGAGACTCCCTCCAGCGCAAAGTATTCCGCCTGCATCGGGATCAGCACCCCATCAGCGGCCACCAGTGCATTGAGCGTGAGGAGGTCGAGCGCGGGTGGGCAGTCGAGCACGATGAACTGGAAGCGGTCGAGCACCGTAGCGAGCGCGTCCCGCAGACGGTACTCGCGCCGCTCCGCCCCCACCAGCTCCAGGTTCGCGCCGATCAGGTTCTTGTGGGAAGGCAGCAGCCAGAGCTGCTCGAGCTGAGTGAGCTGCAGTGCCTCCTCGGCCGAGGCCGCACCCATCAACACGTCGTAGACGCTGATCCGCTCCGGGTCCTTCACCAGGCCGAGGCCGCTGGTGGAGTTCGACTGCGGGTCGCAGTCGACCAGCAGGGTGTTGACCTCGGCGGCGGCGAGTGAGGCGGCAAGGTTGATGGCAGTCGTAGTCTTGCCGACGCCACCCTTCTGGTTGGCAACTGCTATGACGCGTCCCATAGAATATTTCTTCTCTTGGCTACGCGCCAGAATATGCCCAATAAGCTCTTGAAAGCAATGGTCTCAGTTGTGCAAAACTGGCATTGTGTTCCACGTGGAACACAATGACGATTTGCATAAAGTGAGATGTGTTCCACGTGGAACACTTTTTCGATTTGCTCGGAAATTGTATGATTTGGCTTTGCTATCCCACTTTGCTGGCTGTGGCTGGCATTTGTTGGAATCATGGCGCTTGATTTAGGCTCTAGAATCTATCTGGATGACCACTTTCATTTTGTATACCAATTAGTAACTCTCTTGAATGTGACTGCGGGACACGTATGGGGTTGTTCCACGTTAGGGTTGGGAGGGTGGTCAGGTGGGGGAGCTGGCTGGTCCCGATGAGGAGAGCCAGGCGTCCGGCGGGGGGTAGGAGGGTTGCGGCGGTGTGGAGGATGGATTCGAAGTGCTCGACGGCGCGGAGGGTGACGATATCAGGCCGGGCTCGATCGGGCCGGGCTATGTCCGGTCGAATTATGTCAGGTGCGGCTTCGGGGTGGGCTTGAATTTGTTTGGCTAAGGTTTCGGCGCGCTCGGTAATTACATTGATGTCCGTCAATGTAAGAACGCGGGCGGCTTCGCGGAGGAAGGTAGCTTTCTTGTGGTTGGATTCGACGAGGGTCAGGCGGATCGAGGGCATCCAGATTTTTAGCGGGAGAGCGGGGAATCCGGCGCCGCTGCCGATATCTAAAACCTGACAACAGTGCTCAGTTTTCGAAGCCCAGTTCTCAGTTCTCGAAGCCCAGTTCTCAGTTCTCGGTTCCCGGTTCTCAGTCGAGCCTGCGGCTGATTGCGCCGCGCCAGACGCCTGCGCTTCAGGTCCTCCCTTCTCTGCTCTACCGGGGAACAGGTGACGGGCGAGGAAGAAAGATTCGCCGAAGTGGCGGGTTACGATTTCTTCTTCGTTGCGGATGGCGGTGAGGTTGATGCGGGCGTTCCAGCGCTGCAATAGATCGATGTAGATCGATATTTGATTCAGCTGTGTTTCATTGAGCTCGTCGGCTTCGAGGAAAGGCTTCAATAGTTCGGCGATGCGGGCGAGTTCCATCAGGCTTTCGTCGGCTCTCGGTTCCCAGTTCCCGGTTCTCAGTTCCCAGTTCTCAGTATCCAGTACCCTGTGTGCAGTGACCAGTGAAAAACCTGACGCAGCGTGTAACGTATGGCTCCTTGCGGCATCAGAGTTAGAATGGGCGGCCGGTGCTAGTGGGCTGTCGCGGCGAGTTGGTGCCGGCCTGCGGGTCCCTCAGGGGCTGAAGCCCGCATCATTAGGTAGCGGTTGGCGGCACGGCTGAAGCCGTGCCCTTCCCGAACCGAGTAAACAGACAGTTCCGCCGTTTGCGAACCGTCACGCAGTATCCAGTGACCGGGGCAGACCTGGCGTAACGCGGCTGAGAAATGGATGGGGACTTTTATGAAGACTCCAAGGCATGCTACTTCAAAGTTTTCTTTTGTGTTGGCGGTGCTGGCGGGTGGGATCCTCTGTTTTGTTATGACTTCGGTTATGGCGGCTCCATCGAGCGCGGCCGCGGCGGATGCGCCTGCGGGTCCGCCGGTACTGGTGGAGTTGTTTACTTCGGAGGGGTGCTCGAGTTGTCCTCCGGCGGATGCGTTGCTGGGGAAGCTGGATGCTTCGCAGGTAGTTCCGGGAGCGCGGGCGATTGTGCTCAGCGAGCACGTGGATTATTGGGACCATGATGGATGGAAAGACGCTTACTCGTCGGCCGCGTTTACGGAACGGCAGGTGGCGTATGAACAGCGCTTGGGAGTGAAAGGGCCGTACACGCCGCAGATGGTGATTGACGGTGCGGCGCAACTGAATGGGAGCGAAGCTTTCGATGTGGGCCGCGCCATTCAGACGGCGGCTGCGCATGTGAAGGTTCCGGTGCGAATTTCTGGCGTGTCGGTGGCGGATGGAAAAACGCTGCGAGTGCATCTGGCGGTTGACGCGTTGCCGGCTGATTTCAAAACGCGCAAAGCCGATGTATTAGTCGCGCTGGCGCTCGACCACGTGGAGACGCATGTGGGAAATGGCGAGAACAAGGGGCGCGACATCCGTCATGTGGCGGTGGCGGAGAGCATTAATAAGGTGGGAACGGTGGAGAAGGGAAAGCCGTTTGATCGGGACGTGACGGTGAAGATCAAAGCGGGGAGCGATCCGGGGAACCTGCGGGTGGTGGCTTTTGTGCAGGGAGGGGATGAGGGAGAAGTGGTGGGAGCGGCGGAGAGTGGGGCGAAGTAGGGGTTAGTCAACACTAGTGGTTAGTCAATCCCAGGGATGGGAAAAGACCCTACTGGCGCACGGTCGCGGGAGTTTGTCGCATTGCCGTTAGCAGCAGAAAGCTTAAGATCAACAATGCCCAGACCTGATGTGGCATGACGAAATGAATCCAGAGCCACGATTTTTCAAGTGGCGCAAACGGGTGATTTTGCTGGAATACTTCCAGCATTGATCCGCCAGGAACCAAGAAGACCAGAAGGACGGCTGCGGTCGCTGCACCGCTTGCGCGGTGATTCCGCTTGCGCGGTGATTCCGCTTGCGCGGTGATTCCGCTTGCGCGGTGATTCCGCTTGCCACGCTTCGCAGGCTCCAAGCCAACGGAAAAATCAGCAGAGTAGCGTCATAAAACCTGTGGTAAATGGGCAGCAGGGTCAGAACGAGCAGAGCTGAAAGCGCGAGGAATTCGGAGTCGGGCTCCTCCTTGCAACGCCAGAACAACAACAGCCAGACAAGACCCAATGCCAAAACGAGTGCCAGTGACACGAGATTCGCCCCCGTTCGATCGGGCCAAAAAATGTAGAGAAGAACTTGTAGATTGATCAGGCTGAATCGGATTGGATTAGCTTCGGTATAGTCGCCCAGACTGCCTTTGGCGAAGAGCATCCTGTTGTCGTACTTGTAGTTTTCAAGCCAGGGCGTTCCGTGAACCACAAGCACGGAGATTCCAATGAAGGCGAGGGTAACCAGCAGCCCACTTGCGGTTGCCGCAATTTTCCATCGCTTTCGCAGCAGATAAAACGCAAGAATCGGCAGCCCGATCTGGGGTTTCAGGCCGGTGGCGACGCAGGTCAAGATCCCGGCGGTTGAATCCCACCCGCGATTTGCGGCCAACACTGCCGCGGCGCTTATACCGACCGCGACGATGACAATGCTCCCCGCGGCGAGTCCGGTGTGAAAGGGTGCCAGCGCCAGCGCGAACGCAAGGAAGAGCAAAGTTTGAGGGTCGTGCCATCGAAGCCGGAGCAGCGCTGCGAGGGAAAGGACGGCAGCGGCGAAGCTCGCCAAGCCGATCACCGTCCACAAGGCATGAGCTAAATGCCACGGTAGGGCAGCGAGTGGCGCGAGCAGGATAAGGGTAGTGGGAGGGTAGGCCGTCGGAATGCCTCGCTTGAGAACGAGGTCGCCGTGGGCCAGGTCGTCTCTAAGGAAATTAAACTGATCGGCGTCGCGCGGCCACAGTTGAACCAGGGTTGCGGGGCTGTAGGGGTCCATGTTGCCCATCCAGGCCCGACTCTGGATGTACGGTGAGACGAAATCACTGAAACTGTTGGCCGAAAGAAAGCGAGCGGGGCCTCGGACGGTAAATTCTGCGCCGGCGATACAAATCAGGAGGATTAAAACCCACCTGTAGTTCTCTGCTTTTGGGGGTCGTTCGCCCATAGGCCGTCGTATGACAGTGTACGCCCTGAGGATTTCGACAGCTTACTGAGGATAGACAAGCTGGAATGTGTTTTCAGTTTCAACTTCCACTGGAGTGCCGTTGACCAGGTAGGGCTTGTAGAGCGATTGCATAGCCGCGTCGATCGTGGCTTGAAGCAGGATGAGGTTGTGGAATCCCACCCTAACGTCGCAAAAGGCGCGACGTTAGGATGGGGCACCCGTCTTTCATTGAAGTAACACGGGGAGGGAAGACGATTCCTGAAGGCGGCCCGCGGTTAGAATCTTGCCCTGCTCGAATTAAGGGGTCTAATGGCGATGTCACGCCAGTTACGAGACCTGATGCTTTTAGCCCCTGCCAATTCCGAGCATTTGTGTCGGTGATTCGGTGGCTTGGAATCGCGTCGGGGGGAAAAAGTCAAGAGTAAGAATGTCCCAGAAGAAGAATGCTTCTTTATCTACTTCGAAAAAATACCTTGTTCTTCCTCATTCCGTTTTTGGACGTTCTGAGCCTTTTCGGCCATTTCATTGGCATCTTTTTCTAACTGCTCGTCGATGGCTTTTTCAGAGCGACGTTCCTTTGGTGGCTGTTGCGGTGGGTTCGGCATAGACACCTCCTGCACTAGACTTAACAGTCGCGGTCGATAGAGTCACTACGGCGTTCGCTGTAGGGGGTGCGGGCTGGTCGGTGAATGTAGTGGGATGTCGGCGATTTCACCGCTGAACATTCCCATGTGACCGTGCTTATTGCGATGTTCGCCAACTGAATGTCGGTGCTTTTGGCACCGAATATCCTTTGCTCCATCGTGGTGAGAGGAATTCTGAGATGACTCCGGTAACTAACGGTTCGACGGGTCGTCTCGGTAGAGTTTAGAAAATGGGTAAAAGCATGAAACGAGCACTGATTCTACTTCTGGCAATATCGACCCTGGCTGCGGCGCGGGACAAGAAACCAAAGACTCAGCCGGGACCGTATGTATTCACCAGCAAAGCGTCCGCTCAAACACTCAAAGCGCTGATCGTTCAGGAGAATCTAAGAGGAGGATACGCGCTCGATTCCGACAAGCAGTTGCAGTTCCGCTTCTCGATGCCGGGGCAACTGCCCTTGATGGATTCCATGCTCACCATTGAAGGTATTTGCAAGGGCTTGACGACCAAGAAGGTGTGGTTCTACTCGTTGGTGGAACTCAATGGAACGACAAAGGTAGTCGTTCAACCTGTCTGGGAATATCCGGACGAGGACTGCCAATTGCAAACTCGTCCGTTTGTGTGGGGCCGACCGGAGGAGATTGCGGCATTTCAAGCAATGCTAGACAAGGCTCCCACTTCGAGTGCGCAGGGTGCGCCTCCTGTTGTAGCTCCAGCGGCAACTGCTGCCCCTTCTGCTCCGACATCGGCAACCGATCAGCAGCAGAGTACGAAGCAACATGCGGCCTGTGTCGAATTGGCGAAGGACAACCCCAGCGTCACTTGCAAGTAAACATCGGGACAGCGCGAGCGGAACCGGCCAATGAGATCGAGGGATTTTGCGACAGTCACCCAGGAAATTACACTCAGAACCGGGTGGTGAGTGCAATCGCCAACTTACGCCAATGATGTGAATGCAGGATTGACATTCCTTTCCGGGACGGGCGTATCATTTAGATTCAGATGAAGGGCACGAGGCGACATCAGTTGCGCCCGTCTGCGGAAGGCAGGCATCGCGCTTTTGCAACGGCTGTTCTCTTTGCCTGTGCAGCGGTTTTGCTCACGAGCTGCGGAAGCGGCTCCAACCCCTCGGCCACTCAAGTACCGCGCCCTCCCAAACCGGGGGATCTTCGCTATTTGTTGTTTTCGCAGGTGAGTGTTGCGGGGTTGCTGGACGTTGGCAACACGGGCGGGGTCGAGGCCTATGCGAATGGCCTCATCGTGAGCCATTCCGCGGACAATGCAGTGGGCTCTCCTCTGGGAATCGGATCTTCCTACATCTGCGGCGATGGTACGTGCGTTTGGCCATTCTCTTACCAGCTTCTGCCACCGCCCATGACCGGCCTCAGCATGTACTACCAGGGGGGTGTTTATTCGAGTTTTACTTCCGACCTGGAATCGTTTGCCGCTTCCGATGTGGTGTTCACGTCTTTGGACCTGGAGCCCGCCGAGGGCTTCTACGCAGTGGCGTGGGTACAAACGGCGCAGGCCGGAGGGTTTGACTACCGGTTGGATCCGGTTGTTCCGGCGGGAGCGGGCCAGCCAGCCCAAATTCAGTCTCAGGCGACGCTCGATGGCGCGGAGAGCCGCGTTATTACGGCCACCTCGTTCGACGCGCAGGGAAATGCCTATCTGATTTCGTATGGTTGGACCGGCGATACGACGACTATCTACCAGACTGAAACGACCATGGTTCCGCATGACGAAGTTTGCGCTACAGCAACGACTATGGCGGGGGAGGGTTACATCATCAGCGCTTTCGGAGGCAACGATACGGTAGGCTATCTGCTGGTTGGCATGCGGGTCCAGGGGGATACGATGTCACGCCCGATCGAGGGCCCTGTGGCGACCGGCCCACCTTATTACACAACGGTTGTCTATTTGCGCGCCTCGGGCAATATCTGCACCATTAATGAGCGCTAAGGCAGCAGGAGTGACGCTAACCTGCCAGCTCCGGGTTGAGAGCCATGGGGCATGTCTTCCGAGTCCGCCTGCCAAATCCAGTGCGAGGGCTTTATCGGGCAGCGGTCAGCGCCAGGAATCACCGCGGGCGGCGATAAAATTCCGCCAGACGTAGTCCCAGGGGATGACGATCAGGAAGATCACGCTCATGAGGCAGGCAAAAGTTGTTTCCCAGGTGTCGGCGTCCATGGTGTGGTTGTGCCAGGCAGGCAAAGCGACGGCGAGAAGCCAGGTGGCCTTCCAGGTTATTTCCCAGAACAGAAGGGGCAGCATTTTCAGGGGATAGCGCAGGCCTACGACGGCGAGCAGGACGAGCGCCAGCAGCATGGAATTGACGACGCCATGCATGAGCTCCCACGGCTTGTGATGAAGGAAGGCAGGAACCTTTTGCATTCCCATGCCGACGGCAATCAAAAGGTATCCGGCGCGGAGAAGATAAATTCGCCACAGGGCGATCTCGTGCGACGGAGTTTCGTTTCGGTCGCGCGTGGCTAAGGGTGATGCTGGCGATAAATCAGTTTTCATCGCGTAGCTCCGAATCCGATTTGCATCGGGGGCGTCGGTTAGCTAGTTTATAGGCGTCCTGGGGCATACTCAATCGGTGGTGGAGGACGCAGCGAGGTTTTTGGGCGCGTTGAGGATGGCGGAGTGAGGGCCGGTGAGTGCAATAGCGATTCTTCGCCAATTACGATTTCATGCTTTCCGAGCCCGGAGAACCACGGCAGGTAAAAACCCCGCCCAACCAGCTTGGGCGGAGCACCTTTAGACCTTCGCGTGAAACCCAAGTCCGTTCATTCCTACGGCTGGTAAATCTGCAGGTTGTTAATTACGGAGCCTCCATTTGATCCCCAGCCGCCGAAGCAGTAAAGCTGCTTCTTATACACTGCGGAAGCGGGAAATATAACCGATTGCGGAACGGCTGCGAGCGTCGTCGTCCATTCGTCCTTCGACAACTGGAAATCGTCGGAGTAAGTTGTCGCCGTCTGTCCGCCCATATCATAGAGTTTGGTACCAATGGATCCGAAGCAAGACGCGTAGCGTGACGCGGGGTCGCCAGCGAGCGCCTTCCAGGTATTGGTTGCGGCGTCATACCCCTCGTTGTCGCCGGTTGTGCCTCCGCCGTTGGCTGTACCGTCAGCCGCCACAATTGTGGTTCCGATCAAACCAGCGGCTACTCCCCCTTTGGCCACCAGCAGAGGCGTCTCTTCGGTCCAGGTATTGGTCGCGGGATTGTAGCTTTCGACCGTCGCGATGTTGCCGTTCCCGCTGCCGTTAACGTCGCCGCCGATGACGTAAACGATATCTTTCTCAATCACGGCTGCGGTGCTCCACCTGGCGGTGGGCATGGCCGCTTTCGCTGCCCAGGTTTTGGTCTTGGGGTTGTAGGCCCAAACGGCGTTCGACGGAGTCATTCCGTCCGAGGTGCCTCCAAAGACGTATAAGATGTTCTTCACCACGGCAGCGCTCGCCGACGCGACCTGTGTTGGATATGACACGCCGGCGCTCCACGTGTTGGTGGCCGGATTGTAAATCTGCACGTCAGCGACGAACCCGTTACTGTTCACTCCCGGACCTAGATTGCCGCCGATCACGTAAATTTCATCCTTGAGCACCGCTGCGCCCGCAAATGCCACGGGCGCTGGCATGGGCGCACCGCTCGTCCAGGTGTTGTGGGTGACGGCTGGAACGGGTTCGGTTTGGGCTGCGGCTGGGAGCGCTGCCGCGACGAAAACGATCACTAGAACGCCCGTGGTGAAGATGCTGCGCGTGGAGCTGATCTTGGCTTGCGACATCAATTTCCTCCTTCCAGGTGCCGTCCACAATGTGTAAAGGAATGCAATTGTGCGGTTCCAGCACCAAATCAGGGGGCATTATGTTGCTAATCCCTCCCTTGCGCAACGGACATGAACGGACAAGAACGGGCATTAGCGGACATTTCGGCCCATACTGTGGAGATCGGGCGATTACACTTGTTGAGAGTCAGGCCGACCAAAAGGGTCAGTGAGTGTAATGGGGATTTCGCGAGCTTACTGGGGATAGACAAGCTGGAATGTGTTTTCAGTTTCGACTTCCACCGGAGTGCCGTTGACTAGATAGGGCTTGTAGCGCCATTGCATAGCTGCATCGATCGTAGCTTGAAGCAGTACCGGGTGCCCGGAAACAACGCTTACTTTGACAGGCACACCAGATTTATCGAGAGTGACGCGCAGCACGACGGTGCCTTCCGGGTGAGTGTAACGGGGATGTTACGCCGAGTGACTCCGAGGAACCATATTCGGCCGATACTTTCGACGCTCTAGTGGAACAGCCCTGTTCCAGCGCCGCCAGTGTCTTCGCGGAGGTATTTTCTGGTTAGTCTGCGGCAGAGAAGGAATCCGAGGACGGCAACTGAGAGGGAGAGAGCAAAGAAGGCGATGGCGAGGGCGTGTTCTCCTGTGCTCGATCCTCGTAAGGATAACGGGAACAAAAGCGGCCAAAAAACGAGGACCAAGAGGCCGGCGAAGCCGCCGAGCATGGCTCCGACCAAGACGCAGAGTAAGTTTCCGGTCGATCTGCTCATCAAGCCGTCCCTTGAAGCGCGGAGAAGCATACCAAGGTTTGATAACTGTCGTAAACAAGCAACAGGAAGCTCAGATGAAGACGAGTTTGATTTTTGGGAGGAATTACTCTGAGGGCTTGGAGGGAATGCGGGCACGGGCAATGCGATCTTTGGCGGCGACATCCATTGCTAATGCCAATTTGATTCTCTCGACGTGGACGATTTCCAGAGCCCGGTCGGCGAGGACTTCACAAACGACACCGGGCTGGACACGGCAACGGGGGCAGACGACGGCCATCGGGCTAATGGGCGCGTGGTCAGGGATTTCTTCCACAGTCCGGAGTATACAGAGCGGGGAGTGATTTCACAGCGCGACGTGGGGACGCGACCTGCCGTCCGCGGAATTACGGCGTGTGCGAAACTAGCGGTCATGGAGAAGCGGGTTCGTCTCAGGGTGATGAAATGGCTGGGGCCGACTCCGGCGATTGCGGTGTGCGAGGGTTGCAATCAGGAATTTAAGGTTCCGCTGACGGTGCTGGCGAAGACGGCTGCGGCTCAGGCTTACCTTCAAGAACAATTCCAAAGGCACAAGTGCGAAATAAGGGCTAGCGGCAAGGACGCGAACCGAAGCGGGTGAGATAAATTTCAACGCACGGGCAGAGCGGGCCGGGATCGCAGGCGGAGCGAGCGGGCAAGTTTTGAAGCTGCCAGTTTGCGCAGGCGCTCCGTATGCTCGTGGAGGGCGAGTTTCAATTCGGCGATGGCGGGCTCGAATTCAGACTGGGGCGCAGCAATGGCTTCAGCGCACAACTGCCGAATTTTGTCTTCCAGGCGGCGTGAGGGCACGATCACACAAGGCTGCTACGGGCCGAGGCATTCACGCCATACAGCATTTCCGGTAGGGTGCGGTGGAGCGGGAGTTTCAGGGTGGTATCAGGGACAAGCGATCGCTGTCTGTGGTTGACGTAGTCCTTTGAGGAGATGGTAGAATTTCGGCACTGGCCGGAGATTACGATGTCAAATTCTCGTGCTCCTCTTCCGCTCTATCCGATCTGTCCCATCTGCTCATTGCCTGTGACTATCGAGAACAGCAAAACCGACGAGAAAGGCAGGGCGGTGCATGAAGAGTGCTACGTTCTGAAGATCAGAGGAATGCTGAAAAAGCCGATATCCAATTCCTAAGCGCTGCGCCGTCACGGAATTTCAACGCAATATCGGGACATTACCGCGCGACAGCGTTCACACTCTCGTAACAATCCTTCCGTATATTGACGCCACATTTAGGGCTCGGGTTCTGGGCCCTGAAGTCTGACATTTTTGCGCGTTCCTCAACCGACTTTAGTTTCAGGAGAACTTATGGCTGCCGCTCCATCTCTGCCTCCATCGACACCTACGCTCACGCCTACGGCAACTCCGGTGCTGCACGCGAAGTTGAATCGAAGTCCGGGGAAGATTGGGATCCTGGGATTTGGCGTGGTATTTGTGATCGGGATGGTGTATGCGGGATATCACCTGCTGACCGATCTCGCGGCCGCGCATACCGGGTCGGTGGCTTATGTCCTGCTGGGGATCGCGTTGCTGGTGGCGCTGGGATTTGAGTTTGTGAACGGGTTCCACGACACGGCGAACGCGGTGGCGACGGTGATTTATACGCATTCGCTGGAGCCGCATGTGGCGGTGGTGTGGTCGGGGCTGTGGAATTTTGTTGGGGTGCTGACTTCAACCGGGTTGGTGGCGTTTGGAATTATTTCGCTGCTGCCGGTGGAATTAATTCTGCAGGTGGGCGGCAAGGCCGGGTTTGCCATGGTATTCGCGCTGCTGGTGGCGGCGATTATCTGGAATCTTGGCACGTGGTATTTCGGATTGCCGGCTTCGAGTTCGCACACCATGATTGGGTCGATCATTGGAGTGGGGATTGCGAACCAGTTGATGTCTCCGAAGACGGGGACGAGCGGGGTGGATTGGGGGCAGGCGGCGAATATTGGGAAGTCGCTGGTGTTTTCTCCGATCATCGGATTTGGGTGTGCGTTTCTGCTGCTGTGGTTGATGAAGGCGGTGATCAAGAACAAGGCGTTGTATGAGGCTCCGGTGGGAACGGAACCGCCTCCGTTCTGGATTCGCAGCTTGCTGGTGCTGACGTGCACGGGAGTGAGTTTCGCGCATGGATCGAATGATGGGCAGAAGGGCATGGGACTGATCATGCTGATTCTGGTGGGGACGGTGCCGACGGCCTACGCGCTGAATCACGCCCTGACGCCGAAAGACTCGCAAGACTTTATCGCGGTGTCGCAAGAGGCGGCGGGAATTCTGTCGAAGTATGTGTCGCCGGATGCGGTGATTGGAGATGCGCGGACGGAAGTGACGGATTACATCCGGACGAAGCAATTTACTCCGAATACGATGTTGGGATTGCGGCAACTGGTGTCGGACATTGGGAACGAGACGGTGCAGTTTGGGGAACTGGCGAGAGTTCCGAACGACCAGGTGAGGAACTTCAGAAACGATATGTACATTGCGAGCGAAGCGCTGCGGCTGATGAAGAAGAGCGGGCAGCCGGTGATGAGCGCGACGGATTGGCAAGGGCTGGATAATTACAAGCGGCATGTGGATGCGGCGACGCGGTTTATCCCGACGTGGGTGAAGGTGGCGGTGGCGCTGGCGCTGGGACTGGGCACGATGATTGGATGGAAGAGGATTGTGGTGACGGTGG
>Ga0210385_10000758_pt1 | contig 21091 bp, 19 predicted proteins | sample IncBWH26OmetaG_FD_160107 | JGI IMG/M metagenome (GOLD analysis project Ga0210385, IMG submission 160107) | Forest soil microbial communities from Barre Woods Harvard Forest LTER site, Petersham, Massachusetts, United States - Inc-BW-H-26-O ...
CGGTGGCGATGTGGGCCTAGCTACGGCACGCAGGTCCAAGGCAAAACAATAACAGCGACAAGGCAAAAACGCCGCCAAGATGGCGGCGCTACCACAAACGGCAACGGCAACGGCAACGGCAACGGCAACGGCGAGAACCCCAAAAGCAGATCCCTCGCTTTGCTCGGGATGACACGTTGAAGCGAAAGGCGAAGGAGCCCACCGAGAAACGTCCGCAAAAGGCGCGGACAACGGTGGCCGCTACAAAGGCGCGGCTCCGGTTGGAATGCTTCGCGCGGGGCTGATCGCGCTTGTTGAGAAGATATCTTCGTCAGAGCGCAGGCGAATCGCCCTTCCTTCGTCAGGGTATACCTACGCCACAACTGCAACTGCGACGGCAAGCGCCGATGCTACGGCGGCGAGCTGGGAGTATGATACGGTTCGCGAATTGCGAGCTGTGACTCGACAGAGAGGTTTTACTTCTTATGGATGCGATGAATCGGCGGGAACTGGGCAAGGGCGTGGTGGCTTCGTTGCTTGGCGCGGCGGCGATTGCGCACGAAGGCGTGGCGGACGCGCAGAAGAAGGGCAAGGGGAACGCGGCCGCGGCGGCGGCCGGTCCGGCTGCGATGGCGTGGGTGAGCGCGGGGCCGGGAATCTGGAAGGCGACGATCGGGACGACGGATGCGTACACGCCGGTGAAGTCGCGGCTGGTGCAGCCGAAACAGGACGCGTTGAAGGCGATGCCTGCGGTGGCGGGCGCGCTGGCTGTGCAGGTGACGGGTGAAGTGACGCCGCGCGGTACCATGCTGCATCTGCCGCTGGCCGATCACGAGGGAGTGTGCGGACTGGGGCTGCAACTTTTGTCGTTTGCACAGCGCGGGAAGAAGAAGACGATGCGGGTGAACGCCGATCCGCGCGTGGATTCGGGCGACACGCATGCGCCGGTGCCGTTTTACGTGACGACGGCGGGATATGGCGTGCTCGTGGATACGGCGCGCTATGCGGCGTTTTATGCAGGGGATGCACATTCGAGCGCGGCCCCGCCGGCCGGCGCCGCTGCGGAAATGATTGTCGAGATTCCGCGCGCGGCGGGCGTGGACGTTTATCTCTTCGCCGGGCCGGACATGCTGACCGCGGTGCGCCGCTACAATTTATTTTCGGGTGGCGGTGTGCTGCCTCCGGAGTGGGGGCTGGGATTCTGGTATCGCGCGGATAAGGATTTCACGCAGGACCAGGCCATCGCGTTGACGAAGGAATTTCGCGACCGCGGGATTCCGTGCGACGTCCTGGGCCTGGAGCCAGGCTGGCAGACGCACTCGTATTCGTGCACGTTCGTGTGGGACAAGACGAAATTTCCCGATCCGGCCGGGTTTGCGAAGCAGCTGAACGACAACAATTACAAGCTGAATCTTTGGGAGCACTCGTTTACGCATCCGGATTCGCCGCTTTACGCGCAGCTGACCGGGCATTGCGGCGACATGGCGGTGTGGGGAGGGCTGGTGCCGGATTTCGCCGCGGACGACGCGCGCAAGATTTTTGGCGATTATCACGGAAAGAATCTGATCGACATGGGCGTCGCGGGATTCAAGCTGGACGAATGCGACAACTCGGATTTCACGGGCGGATGGTCGTTTCCGGAGTTCAGCAAATTTCCTTCGGGCATCGATGGCGAGCAGATGCACAGCGTTTTCGGATTGCGTTATCAGGAAGCGATTCTGGCGCAATACCGGCAGCGGAACGCGGAGACGTACGGGCTGGTGCGGTCGAGCGGGGCGCTGGCGGCGCCGTATCCGTTTGTGCTGTATAGCGATTTGTACGATCACCGGCAATTCGTTCGCGGCGTGGTGAACGCGGGATTTTCGGGGCTGCTGTGGTGTCCGGAAGTGCGCGACGCTTCGAGCGAAGAGGATTTGATTCGGCGGCTGCAGAGCGTGGTGTTTTCGCCGCTGGCTATGATCAATGCCTGGTACATCGTGAATCCGCCGTGGAAGCAGATCGATCGCACGAAGAATAACGCGAACGACCTGGACGACAACTGGCAGGGAATCGAGGCGCGGTGCCGCGAGATTATCGGATGGCGGATGCAGATCGTGCCGTATCTGCGGGCGGCGTTTGCGAAATATGCGATGGATGGGACGCCGCCGTTTCGCGCGTTGGCGCTTGATTCGCCGGCGGACGCGACGGTGGCGACCGTTGACGACGAGTGGATGGTGGGCGATCGCATGCTGGTGGCGCCGCTCTTCGCTGGAGAGCCCGGAAGAAAAGTCACGCTGCCGGCGGGCGTTTGGCACGATTTTTGGACGGGTGCGAAAGTGGATGGAAACACGGTGGACGTGACGGCGGCGACGGAGAAAATTCCGGTGTACGTGAAGGAGGGATCGGTGATCCCGATGGCACAGGTGACTGGTTCGACCGGCGAGCCTGAGAGCCATCAGTTAACGGTGCAGGTGTATGGCGATGGCTCGTTGCCGTTTACGATGGCGACGCCGAAGGGCGAGACGCTGGAGTTGACCTGGGACGCGGGGAAAAAGGCGGGCACGGTGAAGGCCGCGGGCGGGACGTACAAGATTGCCGGCTGGCAGTCGATGGGATGAGGCGGATCGCGGAAAGCGATGCCGGCCTGTGGGTGATCACTGCGATTCAGGGCGACGCGAGGCGGCTTGGCGCAAATGGCGCGGGTCGGATAGAATGGTGAGCCTTTTGAGCGCGGCCGCGAATGACGCGGCGAACGCGAAGGCCGTGCCGCCGGATCGATGACTGAGATAAAGTTCCACAACACACTGACGAACCAGTTGGAGCCTCTTGTACCGCAGCACCCCGGCGAGGTGCGGATTTACACGTGCGGGCCGACGGTCTACGCCTACGCGCACATCGGAAATTTCCGCACGTTCATTTTCCAGGATGTGATGCGGCGGTTCCTGCGTTCGCAAGGGCTGCGTCTGCTGCACGTGATGAACGTGACGGACGTGGATGACCGGATCATTGCGAACGCGGCGGGAGCGGGCGTCAGCATCCGCGAATACACCGAAAAATACATTCAGGCGTTTCTTGACGACATGGCCGCGCTGAACCTGGAGCCGCCGGAGATTCTGGCGCGCGCGACCGAGCACATTGAGGACATGGTCGCGTTGATCGAGAAGCTACAGAAAAAGGGCTTCACCTACAAGAGCGACGGATCGATTTACTACCGCATCGCCAAGTTTCCTGAATACGGCAAGCTCTCGCGGATCGATATGGAAGGGATGCAGTCCGGCGCGCGCGTGGATATGGATCGCTACGAGAAGGATGACGCGCGAGACTTTGCCCTGTGGAAAGCGCCGAAAGCCGGCGAACATTTCTGGGAGACGCGGATCGGGCCGGGGCGGCCGGGCTGGCACATCGAGTGTTCGGCGATGGCGATGAAGTATCTGGGCGAGACCCTGGATATTCATGCGGGCGGCGTCGATCTGGCGTTTCCGCATCATGAGAATGAAATCGCGCAGAGCGAAGGCGCGACGGGACATCTTTTCTCCAAAGTGTGGCTGCACGGCGAGCATCTGCTGATCGAAGGGCAGAAGATGTCGAAATCGCTCGGCAATTTTTATACGCTGCGCGATCTGTTTGCAAAGGGTGAGAAACCTTCGACCGTGCGTTTTCTACTGCTGTCCGTGCCTTACCGGCGGCAACTGAATTTCACGGAAGAGGGATTGCAGCAGGCGCTGAATTCGGTGGAGCGGCTGCGGACGTTTATGACGCGGCTGAAGACGTCGAACTTTCCAGAGGGTTCGCACGAGCCGAATATGGTGCGGATCAAGCGCGCGGAGACGGACTTCGAGGCAGGGCTGGCCGACGATTTGAACACGGCGATCGCGCTGGCGGCTGTGTTCGACCTGGTGCGCGACGCGAACTCGGCGATGGACCGAGGGACGTTCAAACAACAGGATGCAACGCGCGCGGTGGCCGCGATGGAGAAGTTCGACGCGATCCTTGCCGTGCTGGTGAACGACGACGCGGAAAAATTGAGCAAGATGGGCTTTGGTCCGGCCGAGGCGCGGATGCCCGCGGAAGAAGTCGAGGCGCTGATCGAACAGCGCAAAGCGGCGAAAACGGCGCGCGATTTTCAGCGCTCGGACGCGATCCGCAAGCAGTTGACGGACGCCGGCATCATTCTGGAAGACGGTAAAGACGGAAGCGTCCGCTGGAAATACAAATGAGCCTGGCGATTCATGGCGCGGTTGCAGTTTAGATCCTCACAAGCTTCGTCCCACAAACGGCCGAATCTCTTCGGCGTTGACTAACTCCCTTTCCCCATAGGCACGGATGGGCGCGTCTGCAAGGATTCGCGCTACACTTCATTTATTGCGAGGGTTATTGCGGCTCGCGCAGAATCAGCGGCGAAGACCTGGTTGGCGAAGAGCAACGCGAAAGATTGGGCGCTGTCGAGCAGGATGCAGAGAAAGAACATCGATGCCTACCGCACAAACTAAATTGCCGCAGCTTTTGATGCCTTTGCCGGGGCCGAAAGCGAAGGCTTTGGTGGAGAGGGACCATCGCGTGATTTCGTCGTCCTACACGCGCGATTATCCGCTGGTGGCGAAGAGCGGGCGGGGAGCGATGGTGGAGGACGTGGACGGCAACACGTTTCTGGATTTTGCGGCGGGCATCGCGGTGGTGTCGACCGGGCATTGTCATCCGGAGGTGGTAGCCGCGATTCAAAAGCAGGCTGCCGAACTGATTCACATGTCGTGCACGGATTTTTACTATCCGGGCATGGTGGAGCTGGCGGAGAAGCTGGCGGCGATTGCGCCGGGCGAAGGTGCGAAGCGAGTTTACTTCGGTAACTCGGGCACGGAGGCGACCGAGGCGGCGATGAAGCTGGCGCGTTATCACACGCGGCGCGACAAGTTCATCGCGTTTCACGGCTGCTTTCACGGCAGGACAATGGGAGCTCTTTCACTGACGGCGAGCAAGGCGGTGCAGCGGCGGCATTTCGGCACGTTGCTGGGAGGTGTGTTTCACGCGCCGTATCCCAATACGTATCGCGGGGCGCACGGTGTTCGCCCGGAGCATGCAGCCGAGGATGCGCTGGCATTTATCGAGAAGGAGCTGTTCAAGCGGCTGGTGGATCCGGAGGAAGTGGCCGGAATTTTCGTGGAGCCGATTCAGGGCGAGGGCGGATATTTGCCGGCGCCGGCGGAATTTTTGCAGGGGCTGTCTCGGATTTGCAAGAAGCACGGAATCCTGCTGATTGCGGACGAAGTGCAGTCCGGCATGGGCCGCACGGGAAAATGGTGGGCTTCGGAACATTCGGCGATCGTGCCGGACGTGATCTGCGTAGCCAAGGGAATTGCTTCGGGAATGCCGCTGAGCGCCGTGATTGCGGGGCAAAATGTGATGGATTGGAAGCCGGGAGCGCATGCTTCCACGTTTGGCGGGAACCCCGTGTCGATCGCGGCGGCGCTGGCCACGATCGGGTTGATCGAGCGCGAGTATCTGGAGAACGCCGCCATCATGGGCGAGTTTATTTTTGCAAAAATGGGAAGTTGGACGGAACGGCACAAGATCGTGGGCCAAGTGCGCGGCAAGGGACTGATGATTGGCGTTGATATTGTGCGGGATCAGAAGACCAAGGAGCCAGCGCCGGATTTGCGGCACCGGATTCTGGAGGCCGCCTTTCACAAGGGACTCTTGATTCTTGGGGCGGGCGAAAGTACGCTTCGACTCTCGCCTCCCCTTTTGATCGACCAGCGACAGGCACTCTTTGCGCTGCAAACGCTGGACGAGTGCATTGCAGAGGCCGAGCGGGCGGCGTGAATCGTGATGCTTGGGCGAATCGTATTCGGCATGGTTGATTTCGCGGCGCGAAAGGGATTTGTGACGCCGGCGGCGGACGATCCTTCCGCGCAAACGGCGAAGCATCGCGCGCGGTTGACCGGCATGCGCGGCGAGACGTACGCGTACTGGTATTTGCGCAGCAAGGGCTACCTGATGGTGGCGAGGAACTATACAGTGCCCGGCCTGAAGGGCGAGATCGATATGGCCGGTTACGATGGGCGCGTGCTGGCGTTCGTGGAAGTGAAGACGCGGTCTGTGGCGCAGGGTGAGACGCAGCCGTTCTCTTTGCCGGAAGAGGCCGTGAACGCCGAGAAGCGGCGGAATGTGGGCCGAATGGCGCGTCAGTTTATTCGGGCGCGGCGAGTGGAAGACGAGCCGTACCGTTTTGACGTGCTGGCGATTGAGATGCGCGCGGGAGCACGGCCGACCGTCCGGCTGCATAAAGGCGCATACACGAGCTAGGTGCTGTACCGCAAGGAAACGCACGAACCAGTGCCCCCTCCAAAACATTGCGAATATTGCGATGACCGGAAGTACGGTCGATAGTAGAATGGCCGTTCCAAACTGCATGTGCGTGAAGCGCGAGCTGCCCACCCCGCCAGGCAGCGAGTGCAAGCGATAGTGTCCGAATTCCGAGGAGGAATGTTTGCCGGAACTTCGTAAGGACCCCATCACGGGCCGATGGGTAATCATCTCGACCGACCGCAGCCGCAGACCTTCGGATTTTTTACGCGAGAGCGTTCAGATCAAGGGCGTGCCCCTATGCCCATTTTGCCCGGGCAATGAGGGAAAGACGCCGCCGGAAGTGCTCGCCTATGGGCGCAATGGCGGCGCGAAAGACACGCCGGGATGGACCGTCCGCGTGGTGCCAAACAAATTTCCCGCATTGGGTATTGAAGGCGGGCTCGACCGTGAAGGCGACGGGCTTTTCGACCGCATGAACGGCATCGGCGCGCACGAGGTGATCATCGAAACGCCGGATCACAACGCGACGCTTTCGACGATGTCCGCGAAGTCGCTGGAGGAGATGCTGTGGGCGTATCGCGACCGAGTGCTCGACCTGAAGAACGACCGGCGGTTTCGCTACGTTCTGCTCTTCAAGAATCATGGCGAAGCGGCGGGAGCAACGCTGGAGCACACACACTCGCAACTGATTGCATTGCCAATCGTGCCCAAGCGCGTGCTGGAGGAAGTGGATAGTTCGCGGCACTATTACGACGAAAAAGAGCGATGTATTTTTTGCGACATGATCCGGCAGGAGATGGAAAATAAGGCGCGGGTGGTTTCGATGAACGATCTCTTCATTGCGATCGAGCCTTATGCGCCGCGGTTTCCGTTCGAGACGTGGATTCTGCCGCGGCAGCACAGCTCGGCGTTCGAGCACATGCCAACGCCCTCTTATCGAAGCCTGGCCGACCTGCTGGGAGACTTCCTGAAGCGCATGGATTCGACGCTGGTTTATCCCGCATACAACTTCGTGATCCATACCTCGCCGATCGGCGAAGAAATGAATGATTTTTACCACTGGCACATCGAGATGATGCCGAAGCTGACGAAGGTGGCCGGCTTTGAATGGGGCACGGGATTTTACATTAATCCCACGCCGCCGGAAGAAGCGGCGCGATTCCTGCGCGAAGCGAAAATCTAGTTCCGCACGCACGACACTTCACTCCGGCCGGTGCCGGGCCACTTCGACAGTCACTTAGCAAAAGAACCGGCAGGAGGAGGCACCGCGATGGCGGGTGTTTACGGCGAAATCAATTCCAGGAAGGATTTCGATCGCGTGCTGCAGCAGGCGACCGCGCTGGTGCGGAAGATTCTGGCGCACGGTCCGAATCCCGTGATGCAACGCATCGCCAAGCAGCTGGACGCGATGAAGCGCTGGAGCGACGGCGGCCGCAAGCCGACGGACAACGAACGGCGCAATATCGATGTGGGGCTGGTGGCCGCGCGGGAATTTGACGGAGAGACGGGAGAAATCGGAGAGCTTGCCACGAAACTTTTTTCCCTGAACAACTATTTCGAGGATTGGCCCACTGACGCTGAAGCCGCGAGCGCGACCGACGAAGATTTTGAAGAGGATGACGACCTCGACGAAGACGACGAGAAATAGCGAGCGCGGCGGGAACCAATCGCCCGTTTGCGGCGCCTAAACTGGTGATCGACTGAATCCTGGAGTAATCTTCCCCTTTCAAAGTTCTCCGTTACACGGATATGGAGGTGGACCTTTCATGAGCTGGGCAAAAAGGCGAGCCATTATTATTGTAGTGATGATTGCGGCGGTCGTCGCGATTTTCGGTCTGATCGGTTTGGCGTCGCTATGGCCGGCGCGCGCGATTGTGTCCAAATCGGTGCTGGTGATCGACGCGCAGGGCGATATCGAAGAGCAGCACTCGCTGGACGTGCTGAATGCTCTGACCGGCGGATCGACCGCGGTGCTGCACGATTATCTGGACGCGATCGATGCGGCGAAAACCGATCCGCGCGTGACGGGACTTGTGGTTCGCATCGGGCCGCTGGATACCGGCTGGGCGAAGCTGGAAGAAATTCACAGCCATCTGGTGGCTTTTCGTTCGAGCGGAAAGCCGAGCATCTGCTATCTCGGCTACGACGGGATTGAGAATCCTGAATATTATTTGGCGAGCGGCTGCGAGCAGGTGTGGCTTGTGCCGACCGCTCCGGTGAGTATTCACGGGATGATGGCCGAGGCGACTTTTTACCGCGGCGCGTTGGACAAGCTGAAGATCGTGCCCGAGTACTACCACATTGCCGAGTACAAGACGGCCGGCAACGAATTCACGGAAAAGAAATTTACGCCCGCGCATCGCGAAGAGGTCGATTCGCTGCTGCATAGCATTTACGATGTGTATTTGAACGAAACCTCCGTCTCGCGCCACATGGATCGGGCGCAGTTCGAATCGTTGGTGAACGCGGGGCCGTTTCTGAACAGCGAAGCGGTTGAAAAAGGGCTGATCGACCAGCTCGCCTATTGGGACCAGGTGCAGGAATATTTTCGCGGCCGTCCCGGCGGCTGGAATGAGATGTCGCTTCAGCGCTACAGGCAATTGCTCCCCAGCCCTGCAGGCGAGCGCATTGCGGTGGTGCATGTGACGGGGCTGATCGCTTCGGGCGATTCAGGAACTTCGACGACCGACGGCGAAGTTTCGGGCGGGGATTCGGTTGCGTCCGATCTGACGGACGCGCGCAAGGATTCCGGCATCCGCGCGATCGTGCTGCGCGTGGATTCGGGCGGCGGGTCGGTGGTGGCGAGCGAAGTGATTCGCCGGGAAGTACAACTGGCAAACGCGGTGAAGCCCGTTGTGGTGTCGATGTCCGACACGGCAGCGTCCGGCGGATACTGGATTGCGACTCCGGCCAGCAAAATCATTGCGGACCCGGACACGGTGACCGGCTCGATTGGCGTCCTCATCGGAAAGTTCAATCTGGCGGGCCTTTACGACTTGCTGGGCATCAGCACCGATTCGGTGGCGACGAGCGACAACGCCACGCTTTTTTCGGACGAGCAAAGCTTTTCGCCGGTGCAGCGTGAGTATATCGAGCGCTCTTTGCAGGATACGTACGCGGACTTCACCAAGGGCGTGGCCGCGGGCAGAAAAATGTCCGTGGCGGATGTGGACAAGATCGGCAAAGGGCGCGTGTGGTCTGGCGCGCAGGCGAAGGACATTGGATTAGTCGATGAACTGGGCGGATTGGATCGCGCCGTCGAAGTGGCGAAGCAGCTTTCGCAAATTCCCGCGAGCGAATCAGTAGAGCTAGTGCAGTATCCGCAGGAGAGAAGTTTTTGGCAGCTGCTTTTCGACCGGCAATGGGATCAGTCGAGCCGGGCGGTGTCGTTGAAGGAAGAATTGCAGAAGATTGTGGGCGTGATGGAGCCGGTGCAGGCGCGAGTGCCGTTTGAGCTGCGGATTCGCTAGCGATGATCGTTATTTTGATGGGCACCACCGGGGCGGGGAAGACGACCGTGGGCGAAATTCTGTCGCGCGAGCTTGGCTGGGAGTTTGCCGACGCGGATGATTTTCATTCGCGGGGGAACGTGGAAAAGATGAGCAAGGGCATCGCGTTGACGGATGAAGACCGCAAGCCCTGGCTTGCCGCGTTGCGCGAAAAGATTGCGGAGTGGATCGCGGCCGGCAAGAGCGCGGTGCTCGCCTGCTCGGCGCTGAAGCAATCGTATCGTGACGAGCTGACCGTGGGGCCTGAAGTGAAATGGGTCTATCTGAAGGGCAGCTTCGAGGAAATTTCCCAGCGCGTGGCCGCGCGCAAAGGTCACTACGCGAAAGCGGGGCTGGTGGAGAGCCAGTTCGCTGTGCTCGAGGAACCGACGAACGCGGCGGTCGTCAGCGTGGACCAAGCCCCGGAAGAAATTGCGGCGGAAATTCGCAAACGGCTCGGGCTTTCATAGGGTCTTGCATCTCTGACGTGTCGGACGGAGTTTGGCAGTCGCGCGCGTGTTTCCGCGGTGCTAAGGTCTAGCGTGTGAAAGCTACGATGACGATACGGCACAAGTCGAGAGTGATGCAGAGATCACGATTGCATGCAAAGGCCCTCTTTATCGCGCTGTGGCTCTCGATCGCGCCAGCCGGCAAGATCGTTGGGCAAGAGGCGTCCGCTCCACTCCCGAAAAACTACCAAACGATCTTCGAAAATTCCGCGCTGGCAGTGATCCACGCGCACTACGAGCCGCACGAAAAAGTTCCCGTACACGATCATTCGCGATTTGCCACGGTTTACGTCTATCTGAGCGATTCGGGGCCGGTTCTTTTCTCTCACGTTGAGGAGCATCCTTTCACCGCGCTACGTAAACCCGTGAAAATGGGCGCTTACCGTGTAAGCCCGGGGCGCATCGAACGCCATTCGGTGGAGAACCAGGGAGACATTCCGACGGATTTCCTGCGAGTGGAGCTAAAGCAAGTACCCGTGAAGCACTTCAGCCAGGAATATCGGGGAGCGGCGCCCGCGGATCTCTCACACAACGTGGACGCCGTGGAGTTCAGCAACTCGGACGTGGGGGTCGAGCGGATTATTTGCGTGGCCGGTTCGCCGTGCGCGGTGAAGGCGTTGCCTTACTCGTCTGCACTCATTGCGTTTACGCCAACCCAAATCGAATCCGGCCGCGGACCCGCCGAGCAGCTCGAGGCCGGGGCCGTACGATGGATGGAAAAGGGCGAGTCGCTATCAATCGACGCCGATTCGGATGCGCCCGCGCATGTTTTGCGCATTCTGCTTCCATCGAGCGCTGCCCCCGGAAGCAACGAAAACAACGGCCGATGATCGCGCAGTCAACCTACTTGGCAATCCCTGCCTGCCACAGCAAGAACGCGTAGTTGAAGGCGATTTCGTGCAGCGCGTCGTATCGTCCCGAAGCGCCGCCGTGGCCCGCGTCGAAATTAATCTCCAGCAGCAGCGGATTGTTGTTCGTCTTCATGGCGCGTAATTTCGCCACCAGTTTCGCCGCTCCCCAATAGGGCACTTGGCTATCGTGCAGCGAAGTCTTCACAAGCATGGCGGGATAAGGCTGCGGCTTCACGTTATCGTAGGGTGAATATTTCGCCATGTAGTCGTAGGCTGGCTTTTCATTGGGATTTCCCCACTCGATATATTCGCTGGTGGTGAGAGGCAGCGACGCGTCGAGCATGTCGTTCAGCACATCCACGAACGGAACCTCGGCGATCACGGCCATGAAAAGTTCAGGGCGCATGTTGGCCACGCCGGCCACCAACATTCCGCCGGCGCTTCCGCCCTGAATAATCATGCGATCTCTCGAAGAGTGTTTTTCGTTTTCCAGATATTCGGCGCAGGCGATGAAATCGGTGAACGTGTTCATCTTTTTCATCATGCGGCCGTCGTCGCGCCAGGGCTCACCGAGTTCGCCACCGCCGCGCACTTGCGCAATCGCAAAAATCACGCCGCGATCGAGCAGCGAGAGGCGGCTTGGGGAAAACGTGGGGCGAATCGAGTGCCCGTAAGATCCGTAAGCGTAGAGCAGCAAAGGCGCGGAGCTGTCGCGTTGAATGCCTTTGCGATAGACGAGCGAAATGGGGATTTTGACGCCGTCGCTCGCGGCGGCGAAGACGCGTTCGGACGCGTAATTGGTGCGGTCGAATCCGCCGGGGATCTCCGTCTGTTTCACCAGCGTGGAGGTGCGCGCGTTCATGTCGTAATCGAAGACTGAGACGGGAGTGACGAGCGACTGGTAGCTGTAACGAAGCAGCTGCGTATCGAAGAGGAAATTGTCTCGCGGCTCGGCGGCGTAAACCGGCTCGGGAAACTGGACGCGATGGCGTTGCCGCGTGGCGAGGTCGAGGACTTCGATCTGCTGCAGGCCGTTTTCCCACTGCGACATCACGAGATGCTTTGCGAACGGCGCCATGCCCGCGATCTTCAACTCCGGACGATGCGCGATCAGCTCCTGCCAATTCCTCTCGCTAGGGTCGCTGTCCGGCGCGGTGACGATGCGGAAGTTGGTGGCGCCTTTATTTGTGCGGATGTAGAACAGATCGCCGCCGTGATCGACGTCGTATTCGTGATCGGGTTCGCGCGGTTGGAGCAAGGTGAGCGGCGACAAGGGTTGATCGGCCCGGAAATAACGGATTTCGGTCGAGGTTTTGCTGGCCGCTTCGAGCAGGACGAATTTGCGATCGTGAGTGCGGCCCACGCCAATGTCAAACAGCTCGTCCGGCTCTTCGTAGACAAGTTCGCTGGCGTCGCCGAGCGCGTGCCGGAAGAATTTATCGCGGCGCTTGGTGACGGCGTCCTCCGTAACGTAAAAGAGCGTCTTATTATCGGCGGCCCAGGCGACGCTATCGACGCGCTCGATGCGATCGGAGAGCAGTTCGCCGGCGCGCAGATCCTTCACGCGGAGCGCGTACTGGCGATAGCCCGTGTTGTCCGTGGTGTAGGCGAGGAGATTTCCGTCGTCACTTAGTGCGAACGCGCCGAGCGACATGAATTTCTCGTTGGCGGCAAGCTGGTTCACGTCGAGGATGACTTCTTCCGGAGCGCGCTCTGTAGCTTTCCGGCGGCAATAAATGTGGTACTGCTTCCCCTGCTCCGTGCGCGAGTAATAAAAATAGTCGCCGCGGCGATACGGCGCGGACTCGTCCGTTTCTTTGATGTGGCCGAGCATTTCCTTGAAGAGAGCGTCCTGCAGCGGGACCGTCGGCTTCATCACCGCCGCGGTGTACGCCTGCTCGGCCTTCAGATAGTCGATCGCTTGCGGATTCTCTTTCTCGCGCAGCCAGAAGTAGTCGTCCACGCGCGCGTCGCCGTGCATGGTGATGCGAGTGGGAATCTTCTCCGCTACAGGCGCGGGCCCTGCGTCTGGCGGCAATTCGCCTGAGGAATTTCCGCCGATCACCATGGCCACTCCAAAAATAGATCCGAGAAAACCAAGCACCATCATCCCTCGCCCTCTATGGTTACTCGAAAATGTTATCACGCAATGCCGCTGGGCTTTTCAGCGCGAAATCGCTCTGAACGCGCGTGTTTCACCCGGAATGGCTACGCCTGTGGCCGGACGACGTCTAAGGTAAACACCGTAGATTCCCTTACGTACGTGTTGCTTTGCATACCTAGCAAATTCATTTCGTCTGACGTTTTTCGCTATCTGCCTCTAGATTTAGAGCACCTTATAAAGAGCAGAGTTCGCGGTGTGATTTGAGTGCCGAACAGGCACGCATGAATTGCGCGCCGCGAAACGGAATGATTTGCAGCACGTCGTTCGAGGAGAAACGAGTGAGCAAGCGCCGGCAGTCGCTGATGGAGTTCATGGAAGACCGGAAACTTGTGCGCCGTGGGTCGGCGGTTCCACTGGAAGAGTTTCGCAGGCAAGTGGAGAACGGCGCCCTCTTACGAGACATGGAGAGCGCGGCGCAGAGAATCAACGATGCAGCGGGCTCACTGCTGATCGACGTTCAGTCGTATCTCTGGCCGGAGCCGCTCGTGCGCAGTTTTTCGCTGCACAGAAACGGCGAGGAATATTCCATGCAGCTCGAATTGTGGAGCGACGGCCTGGTGCTGACGTTCCTGTCGCGCAAAGGAAAGGGAATCAGGATACTCAACCGGATTCTTCCTTGGATGATGGCGCAATGGGCCGGCCTTCACGAGATCAACATCGTGGTGAAATCCTCTTCGCCACTGCAGCCGGACCTCGTGAGCGCTCGCGATATCGAGAGCTGGTTCATGTATTTGCTTTCGGCCTTTGACGGCTCACACGCGCCAACGCTGCCCAAGGATCACCCGGATGCGCGCGAAGCGAGAGGCGTCCTGGGAGGCGTGGGCCGCCGCGGCAATCTCGCCGTGGATGAGATTTCTTAGGGCAAGGCGCTTTCTAGGTTACCAAGCGAGCTGTATAGAGGGGCTTAAGGAAGAAACGCTCGGCCATGTAGGTGCATCATAAATAAGTGGCGGCGTAGAGGCTTCGGCTAGGGGTAGCCGCTTTCAGCCTACTCAGATTCGATCCGATTGACTGTTGGTAGGGGCGGTTGCTAAACTGCGTGGCTGCTGCGGGATATGGCCCAAAACAACGTCACCATCGCGTATCCTCCTGTTGTTGAAACCGTTCTATCCGTTCAATTTTCGTCTCTACCCGGATACACATCTGCTCATGCCGGATGGTTCTGGAAGGATTATGTCCAGAAGCTCTCAACCGAGGCGTGGCCCACCATCAGTCAAGCGCCGCGAATTGAAGATCATTTTGAAAGATTTGGCGCTGAAGATGTTTGGACTCCGTTTTCATTGAAGGTTTTTCCAGCTCCTCAGACGGCGCGCATTCAGTTGTTGCGGGCTGATGGCGAACGCATGATCCAAGTACAGGACACCAGATTCATTCTGAACTGGCGGAAGCAATCGGCGGCATATCCGAGCTATGACGCGTTGCTCCCGGAGTTTGCGAGGATGCTCAGCGCGTTTGAAGCGTTTACGGTAGAGGCGGGGATGAAGACGCCGGAATATAACCAATGGGAACTCGCCTACGTGAACCAGCTAAAAAAAGGTGAGTTATGGAACTCTGTGCGCGATTGGACGAAGGTGTTTCCGGCATTTGCTATGCCGCCGCTCGAATTGAAGAATGCGCCCATTAGTAATGACGAAACTATGAGTGCTGACTGGCGCTTTTCACTTGCAGGAGAACGCGGCCGAATGTACGTTTCGCTGCGCCATGTCAAGGTCCCGCCGAACCAGGAGGAAATGATGCAGGTCACGATGACAGCCCGCGGCGGCGTAAATCAAGTTAACAGTTGGGAAAGTGGTTTCACTCTGGGCCATGCTGCTTTAAACGAGGCATTCACGCAACTCAGTTCTGTTGAAGCTCAACAGCGATGGAAAAGGGGAGCCTGAGCGGTGATTTCACTCTATCCTATGAAAACTCCCGCGATTGTCTCGACACAAGCAGCGGCTCAGATATCCTCGGAGCAGATCAACCGCAGCGTGATTTCTTGCGATGTGGATACTATCCGCTTGTGGCAAGCGATAGAGAACGATTTGCTGGAAATCAAGAGCCTAGAGAGTGATTGGGACGGCTTTGGCTCTCCACCAGCCTCGGGCACGGTTTGGAATGAAGCATATCGCTTTCTGAAGCTCTTCCGGGCGCAGGATACGTCACTTGTGCCGCAGCGTGTTGCTTTGTCGCCGGACGGCACCATCGGTTTCGAATGGGTAAAGGGAAAGAATTATATCCGGGCTGAAATAACTTCCGCTTCTGTCCAGTGGGCGTTCGCCGCCGAAGGCAAGCCCACGAAGGTAGTAATCGAGCCACTAGAGGACACAGCGGCCTCGCGGGAGCAGACGTGGCAACCAGCCCCGGACGCGGTAGGCGCGCACGACTTAGCTTACGCAATTTAATACGCTGGCTCTGTTATTTTGAGTCCAGCAAAGTCGGGCCTGACGAGATTTTGTTGCGTGCAATTCCCAACGTCAAAAATTATTACACATCGTCCGGAATGGGGAACTGGGCTGTCAACCCGTTTGCCTTTCGTCCTAACCAGCAACGTGATCCAGACGGGATATCGCTTTTTAGGGAAGATTTTGTCAGTCCGCTCGAAGTTGCGCAAAGAAACACACACAAGAAAGGCGTGCGAGTGGTCCGAATCAAGGCGAGCAGGGTTATGAGGCTCGGCCTTGACCCAACCCCAGATCCTCTCCCGACTTCCGAGCTACCAGGTCACATCGTCATTCCCAAGATGCGCTGGAAGCAATTCCCAACAACTGGGGAAGCAGAGCAGATCGCGGATTGGGAAATTAAGCTCGCCGAACACGCGACCAAAAACGGAGTACTGAATCCTTTAAATCTTAAAGATCCATAGTGATTTGACCATCGCTGACAATTCACGCGTGTGCTTCGACTTTTGGAGGCGCGGGTGGGAATCGAACCCACGCATGAAGGTTTTGCAGACCTCTCCCTTACCGCTTGGGTACCGCGCCTCGGACGGACAGTATAGCGAAAGAAGCGCGCGGTTTCGATTTCCCTACCGAACCAGCTTTATTTTGCGTGACTGGCTGGGTTGGCACGGGCGGCGCGGTGACCACCGAACGCGTGAATCGTGCGTGTACCTGCAAGAGGTTCGCCGCCGTGCCACGTGCCCTTCGGGATGAAGTATTCTTCGCCGGCCCGGACGGGAATTCGCTCGCCGTCGACAATGAGTGTGTAACATCCCTGCACGACGATAAAGTATTCGTCGAAGTCGTGAACGTGCGGCTTCGAGGCTGCTGTTTCACTGCACGTCCAGAAGGCCATCTGGCTCCCATCAGCGCCGTCAAAAATGTATCCCTCAACTCCCGGGGCGGCTTGACCGCTGGCCGCAATCTTGTTCGCGGGATTTTTCATGAATACAGGGAAATCCTTCACGGGATTCTCCTCCGGCCTGGGGTCACCTAATTGAATTTTCTACACGCAAACAGGGACGCACTCGGAAATAGATTGTAACGCCTGTGGCGCTAGTCAGGCCGTCGGCGTGGCCGGGGGAGCGAGATCGCCGTGAAACTCCACCTTATGGGTGTTGGTGAGCAGGATGCGGGATTCCTCGAAGCCGAGCTTGATTCGGCGGCGAAGTTCGCGCGCCACGTCGTCTCTGCGATTGAGGATGGTGCGGACCTGCAGGCGCAACACCGTGCCATCAAGCGATAGCGACTCGATGCCGAGCACGCGCGGCCCGTCAACGAGCGCAGCGGACCAATCGGCGTCATTGCGGAAATCGCCGGCGATTTTTTCCAGCGTGGAGATGGCGCGGCCAACCTGCTCGTCGGACGGAATCGTGACGTCCACGAAAGCCTGCGACCAATCGCGGCTCAGATTCGCCACCTGGCCGACGAGCGAATTGGGAATCGTCACCATCGCGCCGGCCGGATTGCGCACCACGGTGCGGCGCAGCGTGAGGTGCTCCACGCGGCCAGTTTCACCGTTCAACTGAATGATGTCGCCCACGACGAATTGATCCTCGAAGACGATGAAGAAGCCGTTGATCACGTCCTTCACCAAAGTTTGCCCGCCGAAGCCCAGCGCAAGGCTGGCCACCGCCGCGGTCGCCGCCAGAGGCGTGGTGGGAAAGCCGAATTCCGGCAGCGCCATCAGAACGGCGGCCGCAAAAATCAGCGATACTCCCGCGCTGTAGGCAATCCCCGCCACGGTGCGCGTCTGCTGCTCGCGCATCTGCCCGACGCGCGTGTGCCCCTTGGAGATTTCTACCAGCCGCGAGGTGAACGCTTTCCAAATCCGCGCCACGACGAGCGCGAGGACGAGAATCGTCAGCAGCCGGACGCCGCTGGTTTCGGCCCAGACGATCAAATATCCCAGGTTCAGGTAGTTCGAGATTTGTGGCAAGGCGCGAAATTATACCACTGCGAACGAACCGGGCGACGCGCCTTGCTTGGAAGGAGTTAAGGATCTCGTCAAAAGTGGGAAGCGGCCCGGCCGCGATCTCGTTTCGGCACTTCCAGTTCATTACGGACACAATTTCCGGCTCGCCATCGTAATTTCTTGACACGGAACATGCGGGGAGTTACAACTTGCATCGAATTTGTACCGTTGTTTTATTGATTAAAACCAATTGTAATCGCTTACTACTGGGTCCTTCCCGAGAGGTCGTCCAATGAACCGTCGCTCGTTGCGTTTTTTGCTGGTCTGCGCATTGGTACTTTTCGCCAGCGGCGCCGTAGGGCGCGCGGACGACAACGGCAACGTGCAAAATCCGCAGGAGTATCTGGCGAAGATGCAGCAGATTCTGCCCTCCGATCCTCCTTTTGACGCGTGGCTTACTCAGACGGGCACGCTGCCGCCGGACTTCAACAGCCTGCCCAAGCACGATCAGCTGCCCGATCCGCTGACGTTTCTCGACGGCCACACGGTGAAGACTGCGGCAGAATGGCCGGCTCGCCGCGCGGAAATCCTGACCCAATTTCAGAAGTACGTTTGGGGCACGTTTCCCGCCCGGCCGACGATCGGCCACGTGGACGTGATCGACGAGACGCACCAGCCGGGCTACACAGTCCGCAATGTGTCGCTGCAATTTGGGCCGGACAATAAAGGCACGATGCGCGCGCGCGTCTACATTCCCGATGGAAAAGGCCCGTTTCCCTCAATGATCAATTCGAGCCTGCAAGGGTGGGCGCCTTCGCTGATTCGGCGCGGCTACATTTCCGCCGGTTTTGCGGGAAACGACGCGATGGACGATGCGGCAGCGCTTTCCGCGCTCTATCCGCAAAATGATTTCGCGTTGCTTCCGCGTCGCGGCTGGGCCGCTAGCCTCGTGGTCGATTATCTTTATTCGCTGCCGCAAACCGACACCAAGCACATCGGAATTTTCGGTTACTCGCGCGACGGCAAGATGGCGGTAATCGCCGCCGCGTTTGACACCCGCATCACGGCGGTGATCGCGGGCAGCACGGGAGTCGGCGGCGTTTTGCCGTTCCGTTCTTCGGGCGAAGAGGGTTTCGGCGAAGGCATCGAAACCACCACGCGCTCGTTTCCCACGTGGTTTGCGCCGCAATTGAGATTTTTCGCCGGACGAGAAGATCGCTTACCCGTCGATGGAAACCTGATTGCAGCACTGATCGCACCTCGGTCTTTGCTCATGGAGTGGGGCCATAACGATCAGGTTTCCAGCACGTGGGGGAACGAGCAGACGTATTACACGTCCGAGAAAGTTTACAAGCTGCTCGGTGCGCCGGATGCGGTGAACACTTTCCGGCTGCCGGGATTCCACGGCGCGAACGACGAGGAGGCCGATCTCGACTGGCTCGATCAGCAGTTCGGCCGGTCGAAAGCCACATGGACGAACAGCCTCATCTTTCAATGGGATTGGGACCAGTGGCGCAAAATCTCCGGTGACTCGGTGGATCTGACGAAATTTCCGAAGCACTCGGCGGATGAAATTCTGAAGACGTCAAGCGGCACGACGATTTCCACGACTGCGCAATGGGAAGCGAAGGCTGCGGAGTTGCGCAAGTCGATAGACTGGATGTTCGGCGAGGCGCCTGCGAAACTCGCTCCGGCAGATATGGTTTCGCCGTTCGCGGGGCTTGCAGGCCGCGGAGCGCCCGCCGCCGGACGCGGCGCTGCACCGCCCGCGCCAGTGGCGAATCCGGCGCAAGTGACGCCGGACATTCCCGCGTGGGTGATTCAAACCGGCGGCAAGAGTTTTGGTTGGGGCGAGCCGCAAAAGAGCCAGACGGCCACGCGCAGAGTCACGATTGCAGGCGGGATTCGCGGCGACCTTTATTATCCCGTGGGCACGCCGCCGGGCAAAAAATTGCCCACCGCGATCTGGCTGCACGGATACAGCTATCCGCTCGGCTACATGTGGGTTTATCACACGGCCGATTTGCATCCGATTCTCGCACTCGTGCAGCAGGGATACGCTGTGCTGGCCTACGACCAGAGCGGCTTCGGCAGCCGGCTCACGGAGACCGGACCGTTCTACGATCGCTATCCGCACTGGTCGCACATGGGGCGCATGGTTGAAGACGTGCAGGCTGCCATCGACGCGGCCGAGAAAGACAGCATGGTGGATACGTCGCACATTTACCTCTTCGGATATTCGATCGGTGGAAGTGTGGCGCTCTACACGGCCGCGCTCGATCCGCGAGTGGCAGGTGTGATTTCCGCTTCCGGATTTACGCCGATGCGCACGGACACCGCAGCCACCGGCACCGGCGGCATCGCACGCTTTGCCTACGTGAAGGATATTCTGCCGCGGCTCGGCTTTTTCGTTGGACACGAGTCGCAAGTGCCGTATGACTTCGACGATGTGATCGCGATGATCGCGCCGCGGCCCGTTTACATTTTGAATCCGCTGCTCGATCGCGACGACACTTCGGCAGATGTGGATCGCGCCGTCAAGGAAGCCGGCAAGGTTTACGCGCTTTACGGAGCGTCTGCGAATTTGCAGATCAGTTCGCCGTGGGACTACGAGCGGCTCACCGACGCGGAACAAAACGCGGCCATCAAGTGGCTCACGTCGAGTGCAGCAAGCGGAGCCGGGACTACCAGCGCCGGGCTCGCGCCCTCGCAACCGCATCAATAAAGAAGCGCATTATGCAGGTTCCTCCGACGGGGCAGCGGGAACAGGCGCAGCCTCTTCGGACGGAAGTTGATGCGCGCGAACCGTCCCTACAAGCAGAACAACATTCGTCAGCAAAATCACTGCGACGGCCAGCGACGGCAGGAACGCGAACGCAGGTCCGCGCGCTTCCAGAATTTCAATTCCCAGCACTGCTGTAATCAAGCCGCGTGGCACGAACCAGACCATCAGCTCGCGCTCGAGCTTCGTAAACGTGCTCCACGCCAGCCGGCCCGTCTGCACTGCGAGCGTGCGCGCCACCAGAATTGCGACGAAGCACAAAAGCGCCAGCAGAATGTTCTCGCGCAAGCCCTGCCAATCAACCAGCATTCCGAGCAGCACGAAGAAAAACGTGCGCAGCAGGAACGCCAACTCTCCATGAAACGTCAGCATCTGGATATTTTGGTGAGCTTCCGCGGACCTTTCGCCGCGGCCTTTCACGGGCGTTTCGTTGAACCAATCCGATCCGGCGGATTCGTCAAAATGCAGCCGGCGTCGCACCGTCGGGAAATTGCTGAGCGTGAACCCGAAAAACAGCACCGAAATTAGCTCGTTGCCCTTCAGAAAATGAACGCCCGAATAGACCAGCAGCACAGCCGCAAACGTCAGCACATGCCAGAAGCGCTCCTCGGAAAGCACCGGCAGCAAATAGGACCACAACATTCCCGCGAGAATGCCGCACGCAATTGCCAGCAGCAGGCTCGACCCGAGCGACCACGCGA
>Ga0210385_10000761_pt1 | contig 21054 bp, 15 predicted proteins | sample IncBWH26OmetaG_FD_160107 | JGI IMG/M metagenome (GOLD analysis project Ga0210385, IMG submission 160107) | Forest soil microbial communities from Barre Woods Harvard Forest LTER site, Petersham, Massachusetts, United States - Inc-BW-H-26-O ...
TCACGTCAGGTCTTGCGGCAAGGAGTAACAGCGATGCGGGGATATTTATGCCTGCCCGATCAGCGAGCAACAGTGAAAGGCTTTTGTATAACCGTTGTGAGGTCAGCAGGTCTTTCAGGCTCGAATGATCCGCAAGCCAGACCTCAGACGACGTTGCCAACGCAAAGCGATTTCGCACGGATGCCTGTTCGTACCTCAGGAAGGAAGACCGATCTTCCGAAGCCGTGCCGCAATTAAACCGAGCGCACGAGTGCCTATATAAATCTCGTAATCTTTATAACGCAGGAGACCATATAAAAGGATGAACTGCGTCAACAAGTACCTTTGCATCGAGAACTGATTACCTAGCAAAGTCCGGGCGCGCTTTCTTATGACACCTATCACACAACCGAGTCGAGCATAGTCTTTCCGCCGAGCAGGACTGGCAAGGTTGAGTGATCTGATTTGCTTAAATCCATTTTCATCAAGTAGAGCGCGATCGACGTTCAGTTGATCAGAGAGGTTAATTGCTCCCGCAAATGCAAATGCCATGAAACGTACGGAGTTTTCCAAGAGGGCGAAATCTACAAGGACATCCCGGCTCCTATGGGCCCAAGCAAAATCAATGAGATGAGGGATCTGGTCGCGGTCGATTACGATATTGTCCGGGTGAAGGTCACCGTGCACACGAGCAACGGCCAGATTTGCGTACCTCGGCAGCGAGTTCAAGTATTTCAGCGGATTATAAATACGAGCTCCTAAAAATGTTATTTCGTTCCTATTCGCGTCTTGCCCAAGCACGCCGCAAATCTTGCCGCGTGCGACATGATTCCGGAAATAGCGCTTGAAATGAGGCGTTAGGGATCTTTTCTTCAGACTGTAGTTCGAGTGTGCATTGTCGAGTCTGTCAAAAACCTTCGTTAGAATTAACCTCAAATCGCCTATGGAAAGCTTGGCATCATAGACGAGGTCCCTTAAGACCCGTGGTGCTGCAGCCTCCGCAGGCCTGTCTGCACCGCGGTGTTCATAAAGGAGAGCTCCCCATTTCTCCTTGCTGTCAACCGCTGAAAAAACGCAGTCCACGGCAAAACGGGCGTCCTGCACATCACTTTCCAGGATTTTTGTGGCAATGTGTTCGTCTTTCGCCTTTTTAAATTCCGCGACCTTCAAGAGAAAGGGAAGCCCACCAGGCTGCTTCTTAAAGTAAACGAGAAGCAAGCGTGCACCCGAGAATCCAAACCGTCGAAAATAACCTACATAAACGTCGCGGCAACCACGGCGGTGGCAGACTTTTCTCAATAGTTTGCTTTCCAAACCATCAGAAAAGTCGCTTCGTATCCGAATGTGGGGAGGCATGATGATTGCAAATTATCGAACGGCACAATCCTTGAAAACCTGGGCTTGCCCGAACGCCATGCAAGTGGCTATGAACTCAGTCCGCCCGGTCAACAACTTCCAATCCCAATCAGACTTTAGCCCAACAGCCGCAATTAGCTGCCTCATATACTGAGAGGGAATTCGGTGGTTGACGGAGAGCCGGATCGATTCTAAGTCTGCTCCGCGCAGAAGATAAGACTGTCCCTTATTTTGAGAGGCCGCAGATAGGACGAGACTCAGAGAACCTATATCACAAGCTGGAAAATCCATTTCGACTCGGGATTCGATTGTTCCAACAATATTAGCCGACAAGGGAAGAATGTGCATGTGAGCATGATCTATGCCACACGCGACACCAGAGCCATCTACTCCATGCTCGAAGAAATAGAAACTCTCACCAAAATGCTGAGAAAGCTGATTTACCGTGGACCGTAAACACGCCAACAACGACCACCGGAGCGGCTCTGCGAGTGACGCAAGGTTGGTAACGTGAAGTCGCGGCAGAATTAATACGTGTCCCGCACAAAGCGGAGACAATGTAGGTATTACGACGAATTCCGTACTCTCTTGACAGATGCGAGAATTCACTCCGTAGCAACTCTGATATTCGCTAGGGAATTTCCCAGACGCGATCTCCGCGCACAGACAGCAGTTAGATGAAAGATGTGTAAGCATTTTGTCCATTTTTCACCCCGATCATCCTAGCTATTACATCGCGACACTACGTAAACACCTTCCGTTGCTCGCCAAAGCTGAAGCGCCGATTCGACCCGGGCTGCCGATTTTACTCTTCTTTTTCTCGCCCTACAAAACAAGGGTATTGTCTGTCAATTATAATTGACAGACAATTTTAATTGACAAATCCTATACTATGTCAACGATAATTTCCATCTATGTCCAAAAGACCTGGAGGTTCAGAACTAAGACGCGAAATAGCTCGTCGCTTTAGAGAGGCTATTGGAAAAAAACAGCTATCTCAGACCCAAGCGGCCGAGCTTCTCGGCGTGAAGCGACAGACGCTATGGCTGTACCTTAACCAAAAGGCCACCCCTGGCGGGGATGTACTGAGGCGAGCCTGCGAGCTGTGGGGAATCTCTCTAACTGTCAACGGATTTGAATTCACCGCTGGAGCCTTTGGACCAACGCCGAACAAATCAGTTTCTCAGACGGAGCAGCTCGAGCTTTTCAGAGCGTTGGAGGTTCTTTATGATGCCAAACTCGAAGCCAAAGTCGTTGGCAAACGAGGCAAATATTTTGAGGTAAAAGTTCTAATACGCGCTCCAAAAGAACCCCGTTCTCCACAAAGAGCTCGGAGGCTATCGGAACGCAGCGGCCTTAAGGATAGACCTCCGACGAACTGCTTCGGCCCGCAAATAGTCTTGAACTGCCAAATCCTGGTGTCAGTTCTGGTGTCAGTTAGTTCTGCTGTCCGGTGCACCTCCGTGCGCCCTTAAGCGATGCCGGCTGTCCTGGAAGTCCAATGAACAGCGGCCCTTTGCGCGATCTTGCCATTTAGTGCCTGACCGTGCAGTAATGCAAAAACTAGATTCAGGAGCTAGTTCCCGCAAGGGAGTGGAGGTTCGAGTCCTCTCTTGGGCACCAATTTGGGCCAGACCTTCGTCGGTTGTACGGTCTCTTCGCAATATCACCGTTTAGAGATTCGCTATTTCTAACCGGCGAGCACTTTATCGACCCGCTCGGTCAAACTTTTTGCGTCGAAAGGCGCGCGTACCTTCACATCATTGTCGAAATAAACGAAGACATCGCGCGCGGGGATTTTTGCGCCACAGCTCTTAACCACCCGTTCAGCGTCGTCAGGTTCCCCGCCTCGCGCCCAGGCGCAAACTCGACCCGTCCACTGATCGAGCGCCTCGGAAGTGTAGCCGCTGGCATAAAGAATTTCCGAGCCGTGCAGGCGGCAATACATGAAATCTGAAGTTACATCCATTATCCTGGGCCATTCCACGGTGTCAGCGCACACAACCGCCACGTTGTAGGAACGCAGCATCTCGATAAATTCCGGAGTTGCGAAAGTGGTGTGACGAATCTCGATGGCGTGGCGCAACGGGCGAGTAGCATCCGGCTTCATCGCTGCGCGGCCTTTCATCCATTTGTCGTGCTTCTTTGAAAGAGCGGCGGCGGATTCGGTATCGTGAGGGAGAAGTTTGAGAAATTCTTCCAGTCTCGCCGGGTCATACTTGAAATTAGGCGGCAGCTGCCAAAGGATTGGACCTAGTTTTGGGCCTAGCCGAAAAATGCCGGATGCCAGAAAATTAGCCAGCGGCGTCTTGGCATCCCGTAAGCGTCGGATGTGCGTTATAAAGCGCGGCGCTTTTACCGAAAAAACGAAATCATCAGGAGTCTCGCCAGCCCAAGCTTCAAAATATTCCGGGCGCTGCAACGAATAGAAAGTGCCGTTGATTTCAATCGATCGGAAAATACTGGAAGCGTAGGCGAGTTCTTTTTTCTGTGACAGCTTCTCCGGATAGAAAACGCCGCGCCAGGGGATATATCTCCAGCCTGAAATGCCGATGCGAACCTTACCTGCAAGAGCCGCGTCTGCTGATTTCTTATTCATGTAATCGCGTTCGCGCCTCACGGCGTCGAAATCTAGAGTTATACAGCGACCGAATTTGTAAATTGTGCGGAAGCGTCGTCCGCTTCCAACGGCACTCCATCCCGGAACGTAACCATTTTTCCGGAAACAGCAGAAACGCGATCGCCCGGCAGCAGAATCCCCGCGAGATTTAGGGGATCGGCCGCGGAAATCGTCACAGTCTCACCGCTCGGCTCAACCTTGCGCATGGCTCGCAAAGACTCCACGGCCATAGGCAGCGCGAATTGTTCTCCCATAAATCCACTCACAAACCGCCCTCCTCGTACTTCGCCCCGGTCTTCGAGCCGCCGAAATGCGATGAGCAGCTCCCGCCAGCGCGGGACAATTGTTTCGCGAGCGATCACTTCGCGAAAGACGATGCCGTAGCGTTTGAGCAGCATCCAGCACGTGGCATCCGCGATTCGCGCGCGATCGGGAGCCTCGTGTGCGTAAAGCAGAGACCACCTCCCCACGCTGTGGCGCGGACGCGAGTTGTGGCCACGGCCCTGCCCGGAGCGTCGCTTCGGATCGATCAGCGCGCGAATATTGTCGAAACCGTCCGCGGTGATCATTCCGGCCGTGACAAGTTCCCACAACGCCGTTTCCATTTCCGATTTCAGCTTGCCGGTTCCGCGCACTAGATCCGCAAAGAAGGACGCTCCTCGTTGGCGAAGATAGTTCAACGCATCGTTCGCATTCTGGCTCAAGCCGCGCGGTTTCTGCGCATCTACCTCTGGATGTTGTGGAATCATCCAGTCGGAATCTTCACGCACAAAAAATGCGATAGGCGCCACGCTGGTGGGAATTACGCGGCGGCCGATGCTCGTTGGGTCTTCGTACGTTGCAGGATGCGGCGAGAGTCGGCCCCAGCCAACCGCCCCGGTGAGGCAGAGACGATCGAGGGCTTGCGGATCGTAGTCCGCAATTCGTCTGCGAAGGATTTGCCGCTCCCACGCATTCGCCGGCGCCTCATAGCCTTGCAACTGTTGCAATATTTCCAAAGTTCCGCGTTCGCCGAGCACCTGACTGCCAGGCGCCAGATGCTGCCAGCGCAATAGCCAACGCATAAATTGAGCCGCGGTCGCAGGCTGAATCTGGCTGCGCAAAGTTCCCAGCGTCATGCGATGAATGCGCGCAAGCAAGCGCCGCTCGCACCATTCCGTTTCTTGACTCGACCCATCGGTGAAATGCCCGCGCAAAATGGTGCCACTCGCTTCCATGCGCAAGAGCGTTTTATCAACGTCGCTGAGGGCAAGTCCCAGAAAATCGCTCAAGGCCGCCGCGGAGATCGGCCCAACATGGGCCATCCACCCAGTGTTACACGCGAATAACGCATCTTCCCGCAATGCCACAGGAGCTTCGATTTCAGGAAGCGCAGAATCAAAACGCGCTTCAGGTAAAGCAGCCGTAAAGGTAGCCGCTTTCTCCGCCGCCACCCAATAAGCCTGTTCGCCAACCGTCGCCCTGGCCGCTCGGCGAGCTTGGCTTAGCTGCACAAAATATTCCGTCCACTGTTCAACGGAATTAGCAGCGCGTTGCTGCAGTTCCAACGCGCCGCCCGCTACATTTAACTCCAAAAAGTTCGGGTTTGAATTCTTAGGCAGCGGAAACGCGATCAATGTCTGCAGCACATCATGGAGTTCGTCCGCATCGCGCACATCAGGCCACGCTTCCTCACGAACTTGTGCAATCGCAGCTGGATCTAGCCTCCCAATTTCAGAAAGCACTGCTTCCGGTAGCATCCGACGCATCTCCACTGCCCGAGCGCGGCGCTCTTCGAGTGGAGCGTCGTCAAGATATGCATACGGATTCGCATTCAGGATTTCATGTGAAAATTGCGACGGAACCGGCGTCTCAACCGCAACGCAGCGAATGCTACCGGAAGCAATTCGATCCAAAACCTTCTTCAGACCCTCAATGTCCATCGCCTCCGTAAGCGCATCCTTCATGGTTTCGCGAGCCAAGGGATGATCCGGAATCTTGATCTCCCCTTCAATATTTTCCTGGCAAGCCAGCGCTTCCGGAAACACCGCTGCCAGGAGATCCTCAGAGCGCATACGCTGAATTTGCGGCGGCACTTTTTTCCCGCCCATAAAACGCAGAAGCGCAAGCGCCCGGCCAGCTACCCAGCGCCATCGAGTATTGAAAATCGGCGATGCCAACACGGCCTGTTCCAGCAAATGTTCCACGCTGGCGGACTGCAGGAAATGAAATACATCGGCCAGAGGAAAGCTGTGTTGGTCGCTTAGAGAAATGTTCAGACCGTTATCAGTTGCGGCAGCCTGCAATTCGAAATTGAATGAGCGACAGAATCTTTTTCGCAGCGCTAATCCCCAAGCTTTGTTAATCCGTCCGCCGAAAGGCGCGTGAATGACAAGTTGCATTCCGCCGCCTTCGTCAAAAAAACGCTCTGCGACAACCGTAAATTGCGTCGGAACAGTTCGCAACACCGCGCGGCCGGTGACGATATATTCCACCGCTTGCTCGGCGCCGGACTGATCGAGTCCGCACTCCTGTCGTAGCCACTCTACCGCGCCCACTGCTTCTGGAAGAGTCCCGCGAACGTATCCCGGCGAAACACCTTCAGTGAGCGAACTGATTTTCTCTCTTACCGCGGCAATCTCTTCGGAAAGTTCCATCGTGCGCGAAGGAGCTTCGCCGAGCCAGAACGGAATACTCGGAGCCGCTCCCTTGGCATCTTCCACAGAAACGGAACCGGATTGCACGCGACGAATGCGCCACGACGTATTTCCAAGCAAAATAATATCGCCACGCAAACTTTCTACTGCAAAATCCTCATCCACCGTGCCCACCACAACGTGTTCCGGCTCCGCGATTACCGTATAGAGCGAATTGTCTGGAATTGCACCGCCGCTGGTGATGGCCGCAAGCCGGGCGCCGCGGCGTCCGTGCAACCGATTGTTCACTTGATCGCGGTGCAGGTAAGCACCGTAACGGCCGCGGCGCGCCGCAATGCCGTTTGAAAGCATCTCGATGATTTCGTCGAAATCCTTTCGCGCGAGATTGCGATACGGATAGGCGCGGCGCACGAGCGCGTATAAATCGTCTTCGAGCCAATCCTCCGCGGCGCACGAGGCCACGATTTGCTGCGCCAGGATGTCCAGCGGACACTCTGGAATCATGATGCGATCAAGCTCCAGCCGATTGATCGCGCGAACCAGCGCAGCGCATTCAATCAGCTCATCCCGCGTAGTCGCAAACAAACGGCCCTTCGGCACCGCGCCGCGCCAATGGCCGGCCCTTCCGATGCGCTGCAGTGCAACCGCAATGGATCGAGGCGAACCGATCTGGCAGACCAGATCGATGGTTCCAATATCAATTCCGAGCTCCAGCGACGCCGTCGCAACCAGCGCGCGTATCTCGCCGGATTTTAATTTTCCTTCCACTGCAAGCCGCCGCGCACGCGAAAGGCTGCCGTGATGCGAAGCCACCGCGTCTTGCCCAAGTATCGCAGCGAGATGATGTCCCACGCGTTCCGCCAGCCGTCGAGTGTTGACAAAAATCAGTGTCGAACGATTGGCCAACACCAGGTCCGCGATGCGCTTGTAAATTTCTTCCCACATTTCATTCGACGCGACCGGCCCAAGCTCGCTCGCCGGAACTTCTATGGCCAAATCCAAATGGCGCCGCTGCGAGATTTGGACAATCGCAGGCTCAGGCCGCCCATTCCCGGCAAGAAAATGTGCAATTAGCTCGATGGGCTTCTGGGTAGCAGAAAGGCCGATACGCGTGGAGCGATTTCCAGTCAGCGCATCGAGGCGTTCGAGTGAAAGCGATAGATGCGACCCGCGTTTGTCGTCGGCGATTGCGTGTATTTCATCCACGATCACGGTTTTCACCGTGCGTAGGATCTCCCGGCTCTTCGCCGCTGTAAGCAAAATGTAAAGCGATTCGGGAGTAGTCACCAGAATGTGTGGCGGACGCCTTTGCATGGCCAGCCGGTCGCGCATCAAAGTGTCGCCGGTTCTAACCGCCGTGCGGATTAACGGCATCATGTAGCCGCGTTGCTGAGCTAGTTGCAGAATTTCGCCGAGCGGCGAATCCAGATTTTTCTGAATGTCGTTGCCCAGTGCTTTTAGCGGGGAGACGTACAAAACTTCCGTTTTATCTTCCAATTCGCCCGCAAGCGCCTTGCGCACCAGCCGGTCAATGCAAGCCAAAAATGCCGCGAGCGTTTTTCCCGAGCCGGTCGGAGCGCAGATAAGCGTCGTTTTATCGCTGAGAATGTGCGGCCAACCTTGTTCCTGCGGTTCAGTGGGAGTGCCGAACTTGTTGACGAACCACTCCTGAACCAATGGATGCGCCCATGCAAGGCCGGTTGGAGGTGGAACAGTGCAAGCGGTCTGACTCACGAGTTACCTGGGAAAGAGAAGGGTCGTGGAACTGACTACACATATATTGTGCCCGAAAATAGAGCCGTATGCAAAATCACGCATACCTTACATAAATAAAAATCGTCTAGCGAACCTGCGTAATCTTCTTCAAATCTGCGATGAACTTTTTCATTTCGTCCTCGCGCGTGGCTTCATCTGGCGCGCGCAATATGGAAGAAGGGTGAACTGTGGCCATCACGTGCGGAGCAAGACTGGATTTCACAAACTCACCGCGATGCTGTGTGACGCGAAAATCCCGGCCCAGCAGTGCCTGCGCCGCAGTTGCTCCCAGACAAACAATTATTTTTGGATGTAGCGCCGCAATTTCAGCAGCAAGCCAGGGCCGGCACGCTGTAACTTCCGCTGCGTTCGGTTTTTTGTGAATGCGCCGCTTTCCGCGCGGCTCCCATTTGAAATGTTTCACGGCATTTGTCACGTAAACTTTTGTTCGATCTATTCCGGCTTCCTCCAGCGCGGCATCCAATAGCTTTCCCGCGGGCCCCACAAATGGTTTGCCTTCGAGGTCTTCTTGATTCCCCGGCTGCTCACCCACCAGCATAATTTTCGCGGTTGGTATTCCTTCGCCGAATACCGTCTGCGTACCCAGCTTCCACAGATCGCAAGCCTTGCAGGTTTTGGAAGCTTCGCGCAGCTCGTCCAATGATGCATGCAAGGGGAACAAAATTTTTTCTGAGTCACTTGGAACGCGTTTCGCCATGTTCCTTAGATGCAGCATGGATTCTTGCAGGCACATAACGCGAACTTCGCTGGATGCCAAGCGTTGACAATCACCGGGGATTCATAGAGAATTTAGGCAGGCGAAGAAAAAGCGAAGATACATTAATCCTTCCTTTCTCCTCACCGGGTCCGCTATGGCTGTAAATCTTGCTATTTTGCGCTCCAACGTCGAACTTGCCTTGGCCGGGCGTGTCGCCGCTCCATTTACGTATCGCGACCGCGATGCGGTTGAAACCGTTTCTACCGGTATCGCGGAAATCGATTCATTGGCCGGAGGTCTGCCTCGCGGAGCGCTGACAGAAATTTTTGGCCCAGCCTGCTCTGGAAAAACAACTTTGTTGCTTTCTGCTTTAGCCGCAAGAACTGCTCAAGCAGAAGCCTGCGCGCTGATTGATGGATGCGACGCTTTCGATCCGCTCTGCGCGGAAGCGGCTGGCGTTGAACTGAAACAATTGCTTTGGGTGCGCTGCCGGAATATTGAACAAACTCTGCGCGCTACGGACCTGCTTTTGCAAGGTGGCGGATTCGGCTTTATCGCGCTCGATTTAGGTGATATGCGCGCGCAGTTGTTGCGTCACGTTCCACTGGAAACCTGGTTTCGTTTTCGGCGCGCTGTGGAAGATACGCCGACCATTCTGATGGTGGTGGAACCGGAGTCCAACGCCAAGACCTGCGCCTCGCTGGTCCTGCGCATGGAAGCGGAACCGGCACGCTGGTCCACCACGCTGGAAAATCACGCCGCGAATTTGTTCAGAGTTCCATCTTCCTGGTTGTTCGATGGTGTCGGAATTCGCGCGGAAGTGCTTCGTTCTCGCATCCAGACAAGCAATCCAAATAATTTTCAAAAGCATTTCGCTTCGGCAGGGCGTTCGGAAGTTTTCGAAACAAATATCGTGCGAAATTATCTAAGCATTGCGCGAATTGAACCACTATCGAAGTGAAGGGGCAAATTGCAAGGAAACTTGTTGCAGCTGACATCAGACTCTTATGGCCTTCGCTTCCATTCACGTTCCCAATTTCCCGGTGCAAGCCGTGGTGCGCGCGGAACCCGGCTTATTCAATCAGGCTGTCGCGCTGGTAGATGGTACTTCTCCTATTTGGAACGTCGTGGCGGCCAATCAAGCAGCCACGCAGGCAGGAATCGAATTGGGCATGGCGAAATCACAAGCAATGCAATTTCACGCCGTGGAAATTCGCAATCGCTCTCTCGCGCAGGAAAAATCGGCACACGCAGCTTTGCTCGATCTGGGAGCCTCAATTTCCCCGCGCCTGGAAGACACCGCGCCGGACACGATTATTCTGGATATTTCCGGCCTTACTTCCTTATTTGGAAACGATGAAAATATTGCCGGGCAGTTGAAACAGCGTGCATCGACCTTTGGTTTGCTCGTGCACATTGCCGTTTCTTCTGATCTGGAAGTTGCCCTTCACGCAGCGCGCGGTTTTTCCGGCATTACTTTGATTCCTCCGGGCGAAGAAGCGAAATGCTTGGGCAAGCTGTCTGTACGTGCGCTTCTGCCCTCCGTAGAAACTCTGGAAACTTTAGAACGCTGGGGCATTCGCGACTGTGCCGCGCTGGCGGCGCTTCCCGTGCTGCAATTGTCAGAACGGTTGGGACAGGAAGGGGTTCGCCTTCACGAATTAGCTCGAGGCGCGTTTGTACGTTCGATGGTGCTGGCACAACCCGGAGTGCGCTTCGAAGAGGAAATGGCCCTCGATTTTGCTATTGCTGAGCTTGAGCCGCTTTCGTTTTTGCTGGGCCGCTTGCTCGATCAATTGTGCGCGCGACTGGAAGCGCGTGCGCTGGCGGCGTGTGCCATTCGCACGCACTTTGATTTGGAGGATTCCTTCGAAAAAGATTTCCAAATCCTCAGTGAAACTTCTCCTCCCAAGCTCGCTCCAAAAACGTATGAAAAGATTCTGAGTTTGCCCGTACCTACCCGAAATTCAAAAATGCTTTTGAAACTGCTTCGCTTGCAATTGCAGGCAGACCCTCCGCACGCAGCCATTCTAAAAATTATTCTCTCTGCCGAGCCTGCTCGTCCGCGTGCAGCGCAAGGCGGACTATTTCTTCCCGGCTCTCCCGACCCGGAAAAATTAGAGTTGACCCTCGGACGATTGGCGAAACTGGTGGGCCATGCAAACGTTGGCTCGCCCGAATTGATTGACACCCATCGCCCCGGAGATTTTCGGATGGGCCGATTCGTCCCGGAAAACGGTGAATCAAAGATCCCGCAAAAAAACGGGGCTGCCACCGCTTCCGGAGAAACCCCTCTAACCGCCTTCCGTGTTTTCAGGCCTGAAATACAGGCGAAAGTTGAACTACAGCAAAACTATCCCACGCGCATTTATTTTCAAGGCATGCGTGGAAACATCGTTGCATCTTCAGGGCCCTGGCGGACTTCCGGTGATTGGTGGCGGGAAGACCTCTGGCAACAGGATGAATGGGACGTGGAAATCCGCTTTGATTCCGTGAGCGGCCACAGTGAAAGAATTTCCAGTCCGCGCACGCAGAACGGAATTTATCGCATTTATTACGATTCGATTCGCGCTGCCTGGTTCGCCCGCGGCCGCTACGACTGATGTACACGGAACTTCACGCCCGCTCCGCTTTCAGCTTTCTCGAAGGTGCATCTTTGCCGGAAGAGCTGGCAACGGTGTGCGCGGAGTATGGAATGCAGTCCATGGCTTTGCTCGATCGTGACGGGGTTTATGGCGCTCCTCGTTTTTATCTGGCCGCGGACAAAATTAATATTCGCGCTCACATTGGCGCCGAAGTCACATCGGCCGCTGGCTGGCGTTATCCGTTGCTCGTGGAATCGCGCGAAGGCTATCAAAATCTTTGCCGTTTGATCACAAAAATGAAATTGCGCGCGCCGAAAGGTAAAGGAGACGTTTCCGGCGCAGAAGTAGCCGAATACTCGCATGGTCTTGTATGCCTCACCGGGGGCGAGGAAGGCCCGTTGGCCCATGCTTTGGCACAAGGTGGAATTGAAAGCGGAAAAGAATGCGTTCAGCAGCTATGCGAACTATTCGGCAAACAGAATGTTTATGTCGAACTGCAGCGCCATTTTCTGCGCGAAGAAGAAGCCAGAAATCACGCCGCCATCGAAATTGCGGAAAAGTTAGGCCTTCCGTTGCTTGCCACCAATGGCGTGCGTCATGCCGTACCGCAACGGCGTGAAGTGCTGGACGTCTTCACCTGCATTCGGCATCACCGTACGCTGGCTACTGCCGGCCGTCTGCTGGCACGCAATTCCGAGCTGCATATGAAAACGCCCGCGGAAATGGCCAGATTATTTTCAGATCTTCCCGAAGCAATCGCGAATACGGAGGTCCTTTCTTCGCGCCTGCAATTCACATTGAAAGATTTAGGTTATCGATTTCCAAAGTATCCGGTACCCGACGGCAAGCCGGAAATCCATTTTTTGCGTCAACGAGCGCACGACGGCATGCTTTGGCGTTATGGATCAAATAACGAACGAGCGCAAGCGCAAATCGGTCGCGAACTCGACTTGATCGAAAAACTGGAGCTGGCAGGCTACTTCCTCATCGTCTGGGACATCGTTCGTTTTTGCCGCGAACAAAATATTCTGGTGCAGGGACGCGGCTCCGCTGCCAATAGCGCCGTCTGTTACGCGCTGGGCATCACCGCTGTTGACCCCGTGAGAATGGATCTTCTTTTCGAGCGGTTTCTTTCTGAAGAACGCGGGGAATGGCCGGACATCGATCTCGATCTTCCCAGCGGAGATCAGCGCGAACGAGCAATCCAATATGTATATGAACGCTACGGAAAGCTGGGCGCAGCTATGACGGCCAACGTGATCACCTATCGTGGCCGTTCCGCCGCTCGTGAAATTGGCAAAGCGCTATCTTTTAACCCGGAAACTTTGAGCCGTTTGACCAGCCTGGTAAGCGCTTGGGAGTACAAAGATGCCAACGATACCCTCGCTCGTCAATTTCGCGACGCTGGCTTCGACATGCAGCATCCGCAGATCCGTAAATTCTTCGAACTTTGTCTGCAGTTCCAGGATTTACCGCGCCACTTGGGCCAGCATTCCGGAGGTTTGGTGGTGTGCCAGGATCAATTGGATTCGATCGTTCCTCTGGAACCAGCCACCATGCCCGGCCGCGTCGTCGTTCAGTGGGACAAAGATGATTGTGCCGACATGAAAATCGTGAAAGTGGATCTTCTGGGCCTGGGAATGATGGCCGTCCTGGAAGACTGCCTCCAAATCATCCAGAAAGATTATGGCGAAGAGGTAGATTTAGGAAAGTTGCCGGCGAATGATCCCGTGGTTTACGACACGCTTCAGAAAGCGGACACCATCGGAATGTTTCAGGTGGAAAGTCACGCGCAGATGGCTTGTTTGCCGCGCCTGCGGCCCGAATGTTTTTACGACATTGTCGTACAGGTAGCCATTATACGGCCCGGGCCAATCGTCGGAAAAATGGTCAATCCTTTTTTGAAGCGTCGCCAGGGCCGTGAAGCGGTTGACTATCTTCATCCTTCGCTCAAACCGGTTCTCGAGCGCACTCTTGGTGTGCCGCTATTTCAAGAACAATTATTGCGCATGGCCATGATCGCCGCCGGATTCAGCGGTGGTGAAGCAGAAGAATTGCGTCGCGCGCTCGGCTTCAAACGTTCCGAGAAGCGAATGAAAGAAATTGAGAAAAAGCTTCGCTCTGGGATGGATAAAAACGAAATCTCATCCGACGCGCAGGAAAAGATTATTTTGGCCATTACTTCTTTTGCTCTATATGGGTTTCCTGAATCCCACGCCGCAAGTTTTGCGCTGATCGCCTACGCCAGCGCTTTTTTGAAGTGCCGTTACCTGGCTGCTTTCACTGCGGCCATTTTGAATAATCAGCCCATGGGCTTTTATCAACCAGACACGCTGGTACGCGACGCGCAGCGTCACGGCCTGAAAGTAAAACCCATCGACGTGACCTGCTCGGATTGGCTCTGCCGGCTTGAAAAAAACGGGCAAGCCTTTTGCGTGCGCCTGGGGATGCGATTTGTCAAAGGTCTGCGCAGCGATGTGGCTCTTCAAATTGCCAGTGAACGCGCCATTCGCCCCTTTTCTTCCATCGACGATCTAAAGTTCCGCGTCCCCATGATTCAGAAAGCAGAACTCGCAACCCTGGCGGAAATCGGCGCGTTGAATTTTATTGGCGCAAAGAAAGTCCATCGCCGCGATGCCTTGTGGCAAATCGAACGCGCCTCCAGGCGTCCAGGCCCGTTGCTCGAAAATGTAGAAGAGAGCGAACTGGAAATAAAAGACGATGCTGTGGAACTGGAAGCTCCTCCAATTTTGTCGGAAGTGCTATCTCCTCTGGCCGCCATGACCGGAGAAGAAAGATTAGTCGCAGATTTTCGCGGCACAGGCTTGACCGTAGGACTTCACCCCATGGGCCACCATCGCGCGGAAATGAAGAGGCGAAATGTCCGCTCCGCTATCGAACTTCTGAATCTTCCCAACGGCATGCGCGTTCGAATTGCCGGAGGAGTGATTACCCGCCAACGCCCCGGAACGGCGAAAGGTTTTGTATTTATCAGCCTGGAAGATGAAACAGGAATTTCGAATGCAATCGTCACGCCACAATTATTCGAGCGAAATCACGTGGTAATCGTTCATCAGCAATTTTTATTGATCGAAGGGGAACTGCAAAACCAGGACGGGGTAATTTCAGTGAAGGCGGAAACCATCCAACCGTTGCGCATCACCAAAGCCGAAACAACTTCACACGATTTTCACTAGCGAGTTTGCCGCACGGCCGCTCTCAAGCAGGGGCCAGAACAAACCTGCTAGTTCACCCGCGGTTCATCCGTGCCCAGAACCGATTTGATCGTATCCAGCAGATTTTTCATGGGCTCCGACTTCACCGCGTGCGCTTGCACGCCGATCCGTGCGATTTCATCCTTCATTTGTTGCGATTCGTGCATGGTAAAAATAACTATCTTGGCGTTTGGATCTGCCGCGCGAATCAGGCGGGCTGCATCCAGACCGCCCATTACCGGCATGCTGATATCCAAGATAATCAAATCAGGCTTCAATTCCGCAGCCTTCGCAACCGCCTCTTTTCCATTCACAACGTCACCGCACACTTCCCAACCCGCTGACGAAAGGGCCGCCCGCAATCCTCGCCGAACTGCTTCATGGTCATCCGCAATCAAAATCCGTGCAGGTTTTTTCCTCCCCGCAATCCGCGCATCTTCGCCCGGAGAATCGAGCGCGCTGCAAAACAGCGGCACAGAACCGTCGGTCTTGGGGTCCAACACGATTGCTAAGTCAGTGGAACAAAAATTCCTAAAATTCACTAGTTCGGGATTCAGCGAGCTTCCAGCCATATTTTCTCCGGCGATAAGAGCGGCAGACGTCTCAGAGACGCAGTTACGGGTTAGATACGAGGATTCAAAATAGCAGAATTACCGCTTAGAACGCAAAGTAAAACACAAGATCCAGCACTCGTGGATCACTACATGTCCTGAAGATTGGAAACGAGGCCCGCCTTACGGTAACGAGTGGAAGTATCGATGCTTCAGACCTGTCAGACTTTCAGTCAGCCGATGTGTCCAGCCCGAGAATGGAGAATCACCCAGAATCGCCGGCGCAGGCGCCAGCGGAAGCCGTCCTTCGCCCTCCGTAGATTTCAAGAGCGAAACCCGAGCGAAGTTGAACGCTTGATGGAGACCTTCCGCGAGCAGTAGCAAAGCTACGATAGCGAATAGAAGCGCGAGGTATCCAACTACGAAGATCAGAAAGGCGGCAGCAACTTGCAGGGCCGAATTATACGTCGCTAGGACATTCATTTTAATCTCCGTTCAGCAAGTACTGCCGTTCAGCTAAACCTTACTTATATCCAACACTCACGCGCCTGCCTTTTTGCCTTCGCCAGTTTTGCGAGGTTTCCGCGCGTCGTCTTCGTCATCCTGAGCCGGAATGCGGCCTGTGGTTCGGTCTGGCTCAATTCTGCGATCGGCAGGAGAAGACGGGCTCGAACTATCAATGGGCGTCAGCCCTGGCCCGCTACTGGAATCTTCCGGACGGCGTATGCTCATCGTGATTACTCCTTTGAGCTTTCAAAAATTGGGAATGATTACCTCAATCCGCAGTATTCAAGAATATGGAAACTGGGTCTATCCGGCAAACGCTGTAGTTACCAAAACCAAGTTTCGTAGGGACAACTGAAGAGAGCTACTGAGTAACTGTCTCTGCCAGCGAAGGTACCTGGGTAACGGCGTCCGAAAGAGTACTGACGATCATGTCCGCCTCCACGATTCCCAAACGCGTTCTCATTACTTCAAGATTCCCCCCAAACCCCCACAAGCCAACTCCAATCCTCGATTTCGGAAACCGCACGCGGAGCTTCTTATAGAGTCTGCGCGTGTTGTAAACGCCGTAAGGAGGCAGAGCGGAAATATAGATCACTTCGCAGTGCTGTTCAGAGGCTTCCTCCATCATATCTTCCACTGACGCCGGAACGACCGCTTGCGCGTTGTATCCCGCTCTATTAGAGAGGTGAGCGAGCATCATTCCTACAATTTCGTCTCCTTCATCGCGGCCAGGCAAACAAGTAATCGCGCAGCCATCTCCATTCGTTTTTCTCGCGACGCCGGCAGTTGGTTTAGGATTCGCATTCACCTCTTCATTTATCTCTTGATCCCCGGTCTCAGCGACGGGTCTAAGAGCAAGCTCTTCGATAATTTCCTTCAACGTTTGAAATACGAACTGCTCTCGCGCCTCGCCCAACCCCACTTCCGCTCGGTCCTTCTCAATAAAAATTAATACTGGCGTGATAACCGATTCGTATAATTTCTCAATGGAACCTTCTTTAAGGAAATCGTCGACCACCTGGCGCGCTTCTTCTGCGTCCATTCGGCGAAGCTTTTGATAAAGCTGAACCTCAGTTCCAAGCACGCGCTGATCGCCTAACAACACGCTAAGAAATTCCCATTGCGGTATGTAACGCCCAATCACCACAATGCACACAGTCAACGGTGTGGAAAGCAACAGTCCGACAGGGCCCCACAAAGCGGCCCAGAAAATCGCCGCCACCAAAATCGCAAGAGAGGAAACCCCGGTGTGCGCCGCATACAGCAGCGGTTCGACTACATAGGATGTGATTATTTCGATTGCAACGAAAGCCCCAAACGCCAACAGAGGCTTCATCCATCCGTCAAATACCGCGAGTGACAACAGAATCGGCATCGCCGCTCCCGCCAGCGTGCCGACGTATGGGATGAATCTCAGTAGCGCCGCAAGCACTCCCCAAAGAAAGGCATTAGGCACACCAATAAAATAAAGAGCCGTTCCGAAGAGCGTTCCATACCCGAGGTTCATCAGGAATTGCAGAAACAAATACTTTCCCACTCGCTTGGTAGCTTCGTCGAAAGCCTGTGTGGTTACGTGGAACCTGCTCAATCCCGCCAGCGTGAACAATCGATTTCGCAGATCTTCAGTGCGAAGAAGAATAAACGCCGTAAAAACCATCACGATTCCCAGCGTTGCCAGAGGTCCCAAAAATGGTCCAAGCAATGCGCTCGCCGATGCGATCGGGCTATTCTGCTGCACAACTTCCACCGGCACAGGGTGGGCGATACTGCCGCCGGGTAGCAGTGGATGTTTGCCTCGCTGATTTTGCCCAGCTTCGTCGTTCGGAGTTGGTGTTTCAATCGTCGAAGACAATTCTTGCCCCAGTTCTTTTACCGTCGCCTCGGCTTTGCCGATTCCGTTTTCTCTCACTCCGCGGAAACTCTCGATTTTTCGGGAAATAGTGCTCTTATAGTTGGGGAGCTGGGCCGCCAGACCGATTGCTTGATTGAAAACTAAATAGCCCAGACCCATCAAAAGGCCCGCTACCAGCAGCACGACCACAATTACGGGTCCGGTCCTTCCCAGACGCGCCTTTTCTAGCAGATTCACGAGCGGAGCCAAAAGGAAAGCAAAAAGCACTGCCAAGGCGATCGGAATCAGCACGGACCTCGCAAAATAGAGCGCGGCGACGCAGATCACCGCCGTCACCACCGGAGGGAAGCCCGACGCATCCCGATTTGTTCTGCTCGCCATAAAATGAATTGCAACTAGAAGTTTAAAACTACATTCTCTCTGCTCGCCATTCCTTCCATTCCTTGGATACCACTCGCGCCATTTCCTTAGCGGCGGCTTTCAGCCAATTCCCGCGACGCTTTCGCAGATCCTTCTGAATAAGCTTCACGGATCGTTTCGATCCAAGATGAACGTTCGCTGCTTCCCAGCCCATTTTATTCAGCATGCGGTCTTCGTCCCGTTTCTTCGGTAGCGTCTCAATTTCCACGGGAGAAGAGTCCGGAGATAACCTGCTCACTCGCCAGTTCTGCTGCGCCCGCACATACGGATCTTGGCAGCGGACGGAATTTTCCATTATTCGAGGGTAGTAAATGGTGTCCCGATTTTTTCCCTGACCCGCCCACACGCAAGCCGACGGCACCAGGATTTTCGCTTCCAGCGCAATTTTCCCGCCCTCCCAATCGGCGATGGCTACCATGCGCGGATGTCCCAAGCTGCCTGTCCCAGCGGTCCGCTTCAGTACGCGATAGGGAAGATTCGGAGCAGGAAACAGTTCCTTCCACATTTTTTTGGGAGTCGAAGGCACCGCCTGTCGCAAGACAGGATTGCCGTCCAGCTTTTTCCAAAAGGACGGCGGATTATCCAATCGGCTCAGCGCAACAGGCGCGAACCACGCGTTCTGATCTTCCAATACTATCGGGGTTCCGCCTTCCTTGAGAGAGTCCCTATATCCTTCCAGGATTGCTTCACATGCATTTTTCGAATTGGTCTGAAGATGTCCCAGGGAATAAGCTAAACGCGCGCTGGTAGCCAGCCGCACTAAATCGTTCGTATATGGAAGGAAATAAGCTTCGTCAAAATCATCCACTCCCCACACGAGCCGCCCTACCTTGTCTCGCCAGGTTCCAAAACTATTTACGTGCAAATCCCCCACAGCCAGCACGGACGGCGCGTGGGCTACCTCTTTGCAGTGCTTCGGCCACAACTGCGCCCAACGATAAAACGTTCCGCGAAAAAATCGGAACTCGTCCCTCGCCATTAATTCGTGCTTGTGTTTGAGGTCTGCTTCGACAACGGAAATCTTCCCTCGAAGCCAGCCTTCGAAGCCCGTTGTGGCTTTGAAAATATTCATTTGAATGAATTTGTTTTCTCGACGACCAGAAAATCGGAAACACCCGGATTCGGTCGGACCGGCAAGATTTCAAAAAGCCTAGCTGGCTTTGCGCCGAGTCCTTTTTTCATGCGCCAAGGCTTCTCGGCCGGTATGCAGACCCGTATGAGGAGAAGTCTTCCGGCCTTGCGCGGTCTTTTCCAGGCTTTTCTTCAGCGCCGCCATCATGTCGATCACTGGAGCGCGCTCAGGACGCGGAGTGGCTGCAATCTCGCGGCCCTTTTGCTTCGCTTCTATCAGAGCCTTTAGCCGCGTTTCGAATTCATCGTGATATTTCTTCAAATTGAAATGCTCGGAGAGATTATCCACCAGTTGATCGGCCAGCTTTATTTCCTGCGGCGAAAGCTTCACGTTTTCAATCTTCCCATATCCGGGCGCTTCACGGATTTCGTTCGCAAAATACATGGTGTGAAGAGCAATACCGTGGTCGTAAGGCCGCAAAAATACGGTGTATTCGCGCTGATGCATCGTAATTTTGGCGATAGCAACGCGGTCCTTATCCTCCATCGTTTTCAATAGCAATTGGTACGCTTTTTTCCCTTCTCCCTCGGGTACTACAAAATAGGAAGAATCGAAAAACAGAGGATCGATCTCGGATTCCTTCACGAATGCGAGAATCTCCATCGAGCGCGCTGACTCCGGGGTAATCTTCTTGATCTCTTCCGGATCGATCACCACGTACTTCCCGTCCTCGTATTCGTAGCCCTTCACCACCTCCGAGCGCTCCACGATGCGGTTACACGTCGGGCAAAACAGCGGTTGCTTGAGCCGCGTTTTACAAACTTTATGCAACTGATGGAGCCCCACGCGCGCGCTACGCGCAGCCGGAAAAAGCTTCACCGGTATCGAGATCAAGCCGAAGGTAATAAAACCTTTCCAAGCGGAGGATGCCATTGGTTTTCAGACCTCCAGGTGCGATTTACCCGTATACAGGAATTTCGCCGCCAAACCAATCGGGCGATGCCTGTAGCAGCCAGTAGAATACGTTGTACATAAGAATTCAAGTTTTTGGGCTGGCTCCCATCCTATAATCCGCCGATGTCGCTAAAGGAATACAAACGCAAGCGGCGCTTTGATTCCACGCCGGAGCCTGCCGGCCGGCGCCCAACCCATCGCGGCTCTCAGTTCGTCGTTCAAGAGCATCACGCGCGGCGCCTGCATTACGATTTCCGGTTGGAAGTGAATGGCGTGATGAAGTCCTGGGCCGTCCCCAAAGGCCCGTCTATGAATCCGGGCGATAAACGCCTCGCTATTCAGACTGAAGATCACCCGCTCGAGTACGCCAAGTTCCAGGGTGAAATACCCCAGGGAAATTATGGCGCCGGCGACGTAATCATCTGGGACAACGGCACCTTCGAAGCAGAAGGCGATAAGTCTGCGCAACAACAGATCGATCGCGGCGAACTCAAATTTATTTTGCACGGCCACAAACTGACTGGAAGTTTTGTGCTGGTCAAAATCCGCAGCCGCGAACCCACAAAGCAAGAATGGCTGATGATCAAACATCGCGACTCGTCTGCCGATGACACTTGGAAGATTGAAGAACACCCGGGATCGGTTCTTCCGGAAACAAAAGGGCCCAAGAAAACGTGGATTTCCAATCGCCCTGCGGGCACCCAAAAAATCGCGGTTAGTATCAAAAAAACTGATCTGAAGTTTCCGGACGCCGCAAAGCGTGTTTCCATGCCGGATTGGATACCACCGGCCCTCGCATCTTTAGCCGACAAGCCATTTTCGGATCCCGCATGG
>Ga0210385_10000762_pt1 | contig 21049 bp, 17 predicted proteins | sample IncBWH26OmetaG_FD_160107 | JGI IMG/M metagenome (GOLD analysis project Ga0210385, IMG submission 160107) | Forest soil microbial communities from Barre Woods Harvard Forest LTER site, Petersham, Massachusetts, United States - Inc-BW-H-26-O ...
GATTGACATAAATCACTGGAGGCGCGAGCAAGCTTCCGCCGCGTAAGCGCACGATGAAGACGCCATTGGGCTCGCTATCGATTGTCGCGGTAAGAATCGTTCGAAAGCGTTCGTGTTCTTTGCGCCGGCCAATCGCGTGGGTTGCTAAAACGAAGCGAAGCGATCCGTCGGGGGCCGGTTCGAGGCGCGTGGCAACGGTTTCGACCCAGTAGGTCGTGCCGTCGGCGGCCGTGAGCTCGACTTCAAAGGGCGCGGTGTCACCGCGCTCAATACCTTCCCGCGCGAGATCTACCATCCGCACATTGTTTGCGAGCCGAAGAAAGAACGGATCTTGGCCGAGTAGCGTATCGCGGTCCACTTTGGTCCTGACGACGATCGCTTCATTCACCCACTCGTAGCGCGGGTAGCGCTCGGACGCTTGCCAACGGAAGACCGCGAAACCGAATTGCGCGAGCCGCGAAGCCGTGTCGAGGATTTCGAGGTAGTCGGCTTGTTGTAAGGTAGCCAATTTGCAGGCACCTCCAACGCAGGGTTACGCCGCGGCGCGAATCGTTCCCGCGCCCAAGACCTCATCGTTATCGTCGAGTACGGCAACCAGTTGCCCGGGAGTCACCGCGCGGAGCGGTTCGTCGAAGCGTAGGTATAAAGTCCCACTTTCGTCGACCGTTGCCTGGGCAGCGGCTGGCGTCGCGCGGTAGCGCACCATCGCGTGCACGCCGATCGGGACGGCCGAAAAACGCTCCGGCGCAAGCAGATTCACCTCGTCGGCGACCAGCGTCCTCGAGAGCAATTCATCTTCGCGTCCGATCACGATCGTATTGCTGTTCGGGTCGATGCGCGTAACGTACCGAGCGCCGTCGTTCGTCGCCGGCAATTTCGCGCGTTGACCGACCGTGTAGTTTGCGATGCCTGCGTGCGTTCCGACCGCGACCCCCGAAGTATCGACGATGGGACCCTCGCGTTTGATTTCCGGCTGCAAACGCTCCAGCACGTCGCGATAGTCGCCGCCTTCAACGAAGCAGATGTCTTGTGACTCCGCTTTCTCGTGCACGGGCAATCCCATCCGGCGCGCGTGTTCGCGGGTCACCGATTTCTCCATCGTGCCCACCGGGAGTAAGAGCGTGGCCAGCTGATCGCGCGAGAGTTGCGCGAGCGTGTACGATTGATCCTTCGCGTTGGAGGTGCGATATAAATGCGGGCCTCGTGCATCGTGCTCGAGCCGCGCGTAATGCCCGGTCGCGACATATTGCGCGCCCAGGCGGTCGGCGTACTCCGCGAGCGTCCCCAGCTTCACGAAGTTATTGCACGAGACGCACGGGTTGGGCGTACGGCCATGCGCGTAGTCGTCGACGAACCGATCGATGACGTTTCGGCGAAACGTTTGCTCGAAATTCAGCACGTAGTGCGGGATATCTAGGACCGCTGCGCTGCGACGCGCGTCGTCGAAGTCGTCGATGCCGCAGCAGCTCTTCGCATGCGGCGCGCGCGTCGGCGTATACATCTTCATCGTCACGCCAATGACGTCGTAGCCCGCCTCCACCAAGAGGCCGGCAGCCACTGCCGAATCGACTCCGCCGCTCATTGCGGCGATAACCCTCGTTTTGCTCATGTTCCGTTGCACAGGATAACAGGAGAAAGGGACTAACTCAAAGCCCCAATGCCAGCGCTGGGTGAGCGGTTTCGCGCCGCACGCGAGGCTCGCGGCCTCACACTCTCGGATGTGGCCGAGCACATTCGCATTCGCTCGGTCTATCTGGCCGCGATTGAAGATGAGAACTGGAGCGCGATTGGCGCGCCGGTCTACATCCGGGGCTTTTTGCGCACCTACGCGCGCTTTCTCGGGCTCGAACCCGAGGAGGTCGTCGCCGAATTCAATAGCCAGGCCTCGGCGCCCCCTGCGCCGGTGCCGACCGCGCCCGGTGCGCCGCCGCGAACCAGCTATCTCGCCGACGAGGCTCCGCCGGCCCGGGCGCTTTCACCGCTGATTTGGGCGGCATCGCTGGTCGCGGTCGTGCTGATCGCGATCGTGGTCTACAACGAGGCGACGCTGCGCTCGCGTCAGAACGCGAGCGCGCTTCCTTCTAATGTCGCGGCGGACGCCGGCCCAACCGTAAGCCCTTCCAGCGAGATCCCGAGCGGAAGCCCGAGTCCAAGCCCAAGCCTGGGGGCGAGCTCAAGCCCCAGCCCTGGCTCCGCGGTGAGCTCAAGTCCGGCCGTGCTTGCCTCTGGACTGGCGAACCTGGAGGTACGCCTCTCAGCGCCCTCATGGCTTAGGGTGACAGTTGACGGCAATGTTAGCATGGAGGGTACGTTTCCGGCCGGAACGGTTCGCCAGTTCCACGGAAAGATCGCTCAACTGCGTATCGGGAATGCCGGCGGCGTCGAGGTCATTATCGACGGCAAAAGCATGGGCAGACTCGGCGCAGCCGGCGACGTCGTCGAGCGCAGCTTTACGCTGTAGTTGAATCATTAAAGGGGAAGCCCGCAAAAGTTATGCCGAGCGAAGCATCGTTCGATGTCGTGTCACGCATCGACCAGCAAGAGTTGGACAATGCGCTCAACCAAGCTCGTCGCGAAATCGAGAATCGGTTCGATTTCAAGAATTCGAAGACGTCGATCGAAAGCGACGGCAAGAAGATCACAATCGTCTCCGACGACGAGCTGAAGATGCGCAACGTGATCGACGTCCTCCAAGGCAAGGCCGTCAAGCGCGGTATCGATATCAAAGCATTCGAATTCGGTGAGATCGAGCCGGCGTCCGGCGGAACCGTACGTCGGGTGATCTCACTGCGCAGCGGAATCCCGAAGGACAAGAGTAAGGCGATCATGGAGCGGATCAAGGCGCTCAAGCTTAAGGTGAACGCGCAGTACCAAGACGAGCAAGTCCGGGTCTCCGGAAAAAGCCGCGACGACCTGCAACACGTCATCGCCGACCTCAAGGCGATGGACTTCGAATTGCCGCTGCAGTTTGTGAATTTTCGATAAAATGGCGCTCCGCTCTAAGCTCCGCGCCCCCCAGCTTCGCTGGGGCCCCCCGAAGCGGGGCGCCTCACGGTTTTGGTCCGCACTTGACTTCCCGAGGGGCGCCGAAACGCGCTTCGCGTCTCGATAATGCCTCGCGTTGCTTTTGTTAGCCTGGGCTGCGCCAAGAACTTGGTTGATACCGAGGTTATGATCGCGAAGCTCGGCGCCGCGGGCTACGAACTCGTCGGCGATGCCGCGCAGGCCGACACCGTCGTCATCAACACGTGTGCGTTCATCGACCCGGCAAAGGCTGAATCAACCGACGTCATCATGGAGCATGCAGCCAACAAGCGCCGCGGCCAGCAATTGGTGGTTGCCGGCTGTCTTGCGCAACGCTACGGCGAGCAACTGCAAGCGCTTGTACCGGAGATCGACGGCGTGGTCGGGACCGGATCGTATGGAAGCATCGTCGAGCTGCTCGACGACGTCAAAGCCGGCCAGCGGCCAATCCGGTTGGCCTTCGAACAAGAACCTGAGCATGATTTTCTGCCCCGGCTGGTGACGACGCCGCGTGCGACCGCGTATCTGAAGGTCGCGGAAGGTTGCGATCATCCATGCACGTTCTGCATCATTCCCAAACTTCGCGGCAACTTTCGCAGCCGGAGTGAGGAATCGATACTCATGGAAGCGCGAGCGCTTGCGGATGCGGGCACGAAAGAGCTGATTCTCATCGCGCAGGACACGTCGATGTATGGCCGCGATCGCGGCACGCGCCGCGGTGGCCTCGCAAGTCTCCTCGAGCAGCTTCATGAGGTCGACGGGATCGAATGGATCCGCCTGCTCTACCTTTATCCCGCGACGGTGGACCGGGAACTGATCGACGCGATGGCGTCCTTGCCCAAGGTCTGCAAGTACATGGATATGCCGCTTCAGCACGCGCACCCAGACGTGCTGCGCGCGATGCTGCGCCCATCCAACGGGGAGCGTTATCTCGAGATCATCGACGATTTTCGCGCGCGTGTTCCGGGTATCACTATGCGGTCGACCTTTATCGTCGGCTTCCCAGGCGAGACCGAGGAACACGTGTCATACCTGCATGAGTGGATCGAGCGAGCCGAACTCGACCGCGTCGGCTTCTTTGAATACAGTGCCGAGGAGGGAACGCCGGGAGCCGAGCTGTTGCCCAAGGTGCCGGCGCGTGATCGTCGCAAGCGGCTCGTGCGGTTGCGCGAAGCGCAGCGCCTCGCGTCAGAGCGTGCGCGTTCGAAGCGGATCGGTGCGCGTGTGCGCGTGCTCGTCGAAGAGCGCCGGCGCTTGCGCAAGAGCGATCCGCTGCGTGCGGCGCTTGGCGCGCACGACGTTTGGTACGGCCGTTCGCAAGGCGAAGCGCCCGGCGTCGACGGCGGCGTCTACTTTGCGGGCGACGCGCAGACTGGAGAATTTTTGGACGTAACGCTGGACGGTCATGGACCGTTCGATTTCTACGGGCACCTGTCCGTACGGGAGCCGCTCGAAGTTGGGTAAACACCTGGAGCCGAATCCACCTGCCAACGAACCACGTGAGTATCGCCTGCCGCTCTGGCTACGGCGAACCGTGCTCGTGCTCGGCTTCGTGCTGCTTGGTATCGGATCCGCACTCGCCGGATTTGCAATCTTCACGCATCGCAATCCGATTCAGGTCATCGCCGAGACGTTTGTGCCGACGCCGCAAGACGTCTTTGGGAAATCGAACCTCTTGGTACTCGTCGAGGGAATCGATTACGACTACACCGGCAGCGACATCGAGTTTTCAACTAGCTCGCGCAGCGACATGATCAAGGCTGTGAATCTGGACTTCGACAATAAGGGCGTGTACGCAATTTCGGTCCTGCGTGACATGGAAGCGACCTACCCCAATGGCAGCGTCCACAAAATCAATCAGGCGCAATCCGATGGCGGCCCGGCCGAGGCGCAGAAAGTCATCGCCGGGTTCCTCGGCATACCGGGATTCGATCGCTATGTGTTGTTACGTATCGATGCGACGAAAGATTTGATCAACGCCATCGGCGGCGTCGATGTCTACGTTCGAGACTCCGACTGTCTGATGAATCACACCGGGTGCACCGGCGGCCGCGTCGACTACGACGACTCGTGGGGCCACCTGCACGTGCACCTAAGCGAGGGCGTGCATCATCTCAACGGTGAGCAGGCGGTGAGCTACGGGCGCTTCCGCCACGATTGGTGTAGCGATCCCTGTCGGGTGATGCGTCAGAACGATGTGATCATGGCCGCGCTGAACAAGCTGCGCGGCGACAAGCTGAACACGCTCATGCACGCCGGCGACATCATGAAGGTGGTGCATAAAGACATTCAGACCAACTTTACCGACTCGGAGCTGGTGACGCTGGCGTCGTACTTTTCGGGCGTCTCGCTGGCAAACGTTCATTTTGCCCAGACGCCCTACACCGGAGATGTTGAGCTAGCCGACGGCGACGATCTCGTCCCCGACAAACCGGAGATCCACCGGTTGGTGCAGACGATGCTCGTCGCGCCGCCAACGCCGGAACCCTCACCGGATGCGATGGCGCTGGCGTCGATTGCGGCGGGATCCTTGCGCGTCGACGTCAAGAACGGCAGCGGCATCGCCGGTGCCGCGAAGATCGTTGCCGACCAACTGAAGAAGGCGGGCTTTGTGGTCGGCGACGTTGGGAACGCTGACACCACCGACCACCAAAAGAGCGAAATCGACGAGCACTCGACGATGACGTTTGCGGGTGCAAAAGTTCGGTCGGCGCTTCCGGCAGCATTCGGAAGCACGCCGGTCGTGGGGCAACCTGTGTCCACGAGTTCGCCGTCACCAAGCGATGTGACAATCATCGTGGGCCGCGATCTCGCGAGCGCCCTGGTGGCACAGGTAAGCCCCCAGCCTTCGGTGGTACGGTGAGCCGAGGCGTGAGAATTTTCGTCGTCATTCTCGCGGTGCTCGCCCTTGGAACAGGCGGCTGGCGGCTTTTCCGGCACGAGAGCAACTTGGTCCCGGCAATCGTGACGCCACAGATGGACGTACACAACGAGTTCTCGGGGGACTTCTCGGCGCGTGTCTATCGAGTCGTGCATCGCACGATCGCCGCGGACAACGCTCCGCGCCTCAAGCTGATCGCGCTGACGTTCGACGATGGCCCCTATCCGATTTTTACGCCACTACTGCTCGATGAACTGCACAAGTACCAGGTACCCGCAACATTCTTCTTGATTGGGCGCGACGCCGAACAGTGGCCGGAGATCACGCAGCGGATCGAAACCGATGGCAACGAGGTCGCCGATCATACCTACTCGCATCCCAACCTCGACCAAGAAACCTCGGCGCAAGTAGAGGATGAGGTTTTGCGCGGCCGCGACGTGCTCTGGACCATCACCCACGATCCGTCGGTTCGCTCCCTGATGCGTCCGCCGCACGGACGCTACACAATCGCGACGCTCCACACGCTGCAGGGCATCGGCTATCACGTCGTGCTATGGACCGATGATTCAGGCGACTGGCGCACGCTGACGTCGCAGCAAATTGCGCGCGACATGATCCGTCATGCAAGCGCGCCGGACATCGTCTTGCTGCACAGCGGCAAGCTGGCAACGATCGAGGCGTTGCCCGAAGTGATCGCGCGCTTTAAGCGTGCCGGCTATCGCTTCGTTACGGTCGGCGAGATGCTCCGGCTCACGACGCCGCAGGCAATCAACCATCCCAAGCGGATAGCAGTATAAGCGTGCCTCGCCAGATCATCGACACCGAGTCGGGACGCCCGGCGTACCGCAGGCGCTTGCTGGTCCGCTGGGCCATCGTCCTGCTACTGTTCATCGCGGCGATCCTGGCCGGCGTGCGGATCTGGCAGGCGACCCGTCCCAGGATAACGACGGGAGCACTTGCCGTTCCAGGAAAAGTGGCCCACTTACCAAAACCAGGGCCCGGTTCCCCACGTTGGGGCGAACAGCGTGCGCTGCGCGCTGTTTTCTAAGGAGAAACGAATGCTGCGTAGGCTTCCCCTCGGCTTTGCGGGAGTGCTCACGGCTGCGATCGCGATCGCGGCGTGTAGCTCGAGCAATGCCACCCAGTCGATTTCGGTTGGGCCGAATTTCTCTGAGAACGTGTATGCTGCGGACGTTACGCAGAATGCGGTGAATATTTACGCGACCGGTTCACCCATTCCGAAATCGACCGCCGGCCCTCTCTACCAAATTGGGGGAGGAAACACGACCCTAGCGGGGCCGCAGTATCTCACCTTCGATAGCGCGAGCGATCTGTGGGTCACCAACTGGTTCTCGACGACCACCCTCGGCGGCATTCTCGAGTACAAGGCCCAAGCGACAGGAAATGTGATTCCGTATCAATCGTTCTCGCTTGGCACCGTTCGGCCGCGCGGCATCACCGACTATCAATACATCTTTACCGGAACCACGACCCCGGCCGACGTCTTGGCTGTCGCCGTCGTCGATCCAAGTCAACCGGCGGGCTTCAACAGCGGCATTCAGTTTTATTTCGCGGCGTTGCTGACGACCGCATACTCGACGCTTGCGGGTCCGGCCACCGGACTCAATGTGCCCAGCGGCGTCGCGGTCGATTCGAAGTTCAACCTCTACGTTTCGAATCTGCAAGGCGCTTCGGTCGAAGTCTTTGCGCTGCCCTCGGCCAGCCCGACCGCATCGCCTACCGCGGCACCCTCAGCGACCGCGTCGCCGACTGCTACCCCGACCGGTATGACCCCCAGTCCGTCGCCAACCGTCGCGCCGACCCCGACGCCGTGGAATATCGCTCCGTCGGCGACCATTTCCGGCGCAGCATCCGGCATCGGATCACCGACGGGTCTGGCCATCGATGCAGGCAACAACATCTACGTCTCGGATCAAGCCTCAACGATCTGCACGCCGGCATGCCCGGCGATCCTCATCTTCGCGGCGGGTTCCAACGGTGCGGCGGTGCCGATCGGGCACATCTCCGGTTCGAATACTGGACTGGTCGCGCCGACCGACGTTAAGGTCGATGCCAACAAGAACATCTATGTCGCCGATGAGAAAGCGGGTTCCGGCGTCGTCTATGTCTACGCGGCGGGAGCCACCGGCAATGTGGCGCCGACCGCGACGTTGAACGCCACGGGTGCACTGATTGGTCTTGGTCTGACGCCCTAGGGCGCCCGGCCGAAAGGAGCACCCCGGTTCGCACGCACGTCGATCGCCTCGCATCCCTTACGCGGCTGGCCGATGCGACCACGTCTGAGGCGAAGGCATCTGCCGTCGCCGTCGGCGCGCTTTCGTGCGTCTCGCGTGGGATCGCGACCGTGCTGCTGTTCGACGACGACGTTGTTATTGGCTCGACCGAGCCCGCCGGCGCGACCGGCTTTGCGTTGCGCGACGGCTCGACGGAACTACGCCGGCTCTTTTTGCACGCGCTCGCGCGCTTTGGCGACGGGACGGTCTCGTACGTCGCGCGCGACGCGCAGCGAGCGTTCATTGGCGTCAGCGCGACGATCGGTGAACACGATTTGCTCTTTGCTCCGCTGATCGCGGGTGGCCGTACCTTGGGCGTGGTGGCTATCACGGTCGACGGCGAACCGCCGGCGGACGAGCGCGAGGCACTTGCGGCATTCTGCGCCGTCGTGACGCGCATTCTCGATTCGGAACGGGCGCTCGCGGCTGCCCGGCGCCAATCACGCGATAGCCAACTGTTGGCAATGGTTAACGAGCGATTGCACAAGTCGCTCGATCGCCGCGACGTGCTCTTCGGCATCGTCGAAGGCGTGCGGGCTGCCTTCTCTGCCGATCGCTGCTATGTCTACGAGCGAATGGGCGACGGAGATCACGCAACCGTCGTTGCATCGGCGATCAAGGGTGGCGGCGGCAATGCTCCTAAAGCTGCGCTCGCGCTAGACGCCGATCTACGCAAAGTGTTCGGCGGGCTGACGGTACGGCGCGATGAGATCGAGGGTGCCGATATTTACGGTGCCGGTGCGAAGAGCGCGATGGCGTTGCCGTTCGTCGTCGACGGCCGAGTTGAAGATGCACTGGTGCTGGCGTTCGATCGTCCGCGTGGCTTCGACGATGCGGATATAACCGCGCTGCGATCGCTCGCGTTCCACGTTGGCCTTGCGCTTTCAAATGCTCGTCTTTACGAACGCGAGCGTGCGCGCCGCGCACAGGCAGAGTCGCTCGAGCGCGTCGTTCGCATCTTGCGCGATACCCAATACGTCGACGAAGTGTTGCTGGTTTTCGTGGTGACGGTCTCTCACGAGCTCCCGCTCGACTGTGCGGCGTATGCGGTGGAGGGCGACTCGATGGTCCGGCGCGCGCTGCGCATTCGCGAGCCGCGCGGCTTCGAACCCGCGGCATCGATCGATCGCGGGCTGCTCGAACCGTTCCTGGCGGTGGACGAGCCTTCGGATGTGTCCATGCTACCGCGAGTAGCGCGTGACGCGCTTTTTGACGGCCGCAGCGGTGTCGTCATTCCGCTACGCCTCGAGGGCACGCTGTGGGGATGCTTCATCGTGCGCGCGCACGATGGCGGGCTCGACTGGCCGGCGGAAGAGCGGTCGACATTCTTCCGTACGCTGGGATCGCACCTGGAAATTGCGCTCGCCAACGCGCATGCGTACGAGCGCGAGCTGCGCCGCGCGCAGGAGCGCGAAACGTTCGCCGAAGCTGCTCGTACGATTCTGAGCCACACGGCGATCGGCACACTGGCTGACGTCATGTGCCGCTTGGCAACTGCGCTGGTGCACGCCGATCGTGCGGGTGTCTTGCGCTGGAACGGCGAGCGCTACACGCTTGTCGGGCAATTCGGAAATGACATTCAGGAGACAATCGAACAGAGTGGATTCGATCTGGTGCATCGTGCCGAACGTCTGAGCAGCCTCGTCGGAGATGAACGGCGCGTGCAGCGGTTGATCGATGGTCCGGGATACCTGGTGACGCCACTTTCGCAAACGGCGCCTGGAGTCGGCGATTCGATCGATGCATTTCTTCTCGTCGGTCGCGCCAACAACGAGCGTTTCGGACGCGACGATTTGCGTATCATGCAAGAGCTCGGAGCGTTGCTTGCGTTGGCCCTGCGCAATTTGGAGTTGTATGAGGCGACCGGTCTCGCAAACCGCGCCCTGCAAGAGTCGAGTGAATTCAAGGACGATCTGCTCGCGATGCTAGCGCACGATTTCAAAGGGCCGCTCACCGTCATTCTGGGGTATTGTGAGTTGCTGCTGGAAACGGCGAGCCAGTCGCGCGACGAGATTGAAACCGTCTACGCTCAGACCAAACGCCTGGTGCGCCTCTCCGAGGACGCGCTGGTACTCGCGCAGACGCAGGCCGAGGGCTTCTCGCTGGCGCGTACTACCGTCGACGCCGGTTCGTTCGTCGCTGACTGCGTGGAGACGACGGCGCCGAACAACCCCCGACTGCGCGTCCGGATTCCCGAGAAGCCGGTCAACGTCGAACTCGATCCGCACCGCTTCCGTCACGTGATCGACAACCTGGTCTCCAACGCGCTAAAATACTCGACCGAAGAGGTTGAGGTCGCGGTCTCGCAAGAGAATCAGAACGTGGTGATCAGCGTCATCGACCGCGGCATCGGTATCCCCCGCGAGGAGCTGGGAAGTCTCTTTACGCGGTTTGGCCGGGCGAGCAACGCGCGCAACAAGGGCATTTCGGGTTCGGGCATTGGCCTCTACGTGGCGCGCAAGATCGTCGAGGTGCACCAGGGGTCGATTGCCGTCGAATCGCAGGAGAACGAAGGGTCCACCTTCATCGTCACGCTGCCGGTCGCGGCCTAGGGGGCCGCGCGGCGGCCGCCGTAAGCAAACTTTTTCTCGTGGAGAACGTTAGTACACCGGTATGGCTTTCCTAAAGACCCTTTTTGACGGCAACGAGCGCGACATCGCGCGCTTGCGGCGTACCTCCGAGCGCGTCAACGCCCTCGAGCCGGAAACGGCCGCCCTTTCCAACGACGAGCTGCGCGGCAAGACCGATGAGTTCCGCGCCCGCTTGGCCGAGGGTGAGTTGCTCGATGCAATGCTGCCGGAAGTCTTCGCGGTCGTTCGTGAGGCCGGCAAGCGTACGCTCGGTATGCGGCACTTCGACGTGCAGATCATGGGCGGACAGGTGCTTTTCGAGGGCCGGATTGCCGAGATGAAGACCGGCGAGGGCAAGACCCTGGTTGCCACGCTGCCCATCTACGCGCGCGCGCTCGAGGGCCGCGGCGTGCACTTAGTTACCGCCAACGACTATCTCGCACGGCGCGATGCCGAGTGGATGGGGCAAATCTATCAGTTCCTCGGTCTGACGGTGGGCATCATCCAGCACGGGCTGGAACCGGCCGAGCGCCGCGCGCAGTACGCCTGCGACGTCACCTACGTGACCAACAATGAAGTCGGCTTCGACTACCTGCGCGACAACATGGCATGGCAGGTGGAAGACCTCGTGCAGCGCGGGTTGTACTTCGCGCTGGTCGACGAAGTGGATTCAATCCTGATCGACGAGGCGCGCACGCCGCTCATTATCAGCGGTCCGTCGCAAGAGTCGACTGAGCTCTACGAAAAATTTGCGCAGATCGTCCCGCGCCTCAAAAAGGGCGAGGATTACACGGTCGATGAAAAAGCGCACGCCGTACCCATCACCGAAGCCGGTGTGGCGAAGGTCGAGAAGATGCTCGGCGTTTCCAATCTCTACGATCAGCGGAACATCGAGCTCGCGCATCAGCTCAACGCCGCGCTCAAGGCGTGGAACCTCTTCCATCGCGACCAGCAGTACATCGTCAAGGACGGCGAGGTGATCATCGTCGATGAGTTCACCGGTCGCCTAATGCACGGACGGCGGTACTCAGACGGCATTCATCAAGGGATCGAAGCGAAGGAAGGCATCAAAGTGCGTGGCGAGGATCAGACCCTCGCGACGATTACCTTTCAGAATCTTTTCCGCCTTTACGACCATCTCGCCGGTATGACCGGTACTGCCAAGACCGAAGAGCGCGAGTTCCGCGACATCTATGGTCTCGACGTGGTCGTCGTGCCGACCAATCGTCCGATGGTACGCAAAGACAACCCCGACATCGTCTATAAGTCGGAAAAGGCGAAATTTGACGCGGTTGTCGACGAGATCATCACCGAACATCGGAAGGGCCGCCCGGTGCTCGTGGGTACACGATCGATCGAAAAGAGCGAGCTCCTCGCAGCGATGCTGCGCCGCAAAGGCGTCGAGTGCAACGTCCTCAACGCAAAGTTTCACGAGCAAGAAGCTGAGATCATCAAGGACGCCGGCCAAGACGGCCAAGTGACGATCGCAACCAATATGGCGGGCCGCGGCACCGACATCAAGCTGGGAGACGGCGTCGTCAGTCACGGCGGCCTGCACATCATCGGCACGGAGCGTCACGAGTCGCGCCGCATCGATAACCAGCTTCGCGGACGTTCAGGCCGCCAAGGCGATCCTGGCTCGTCGCGTTTCTACATTTCCCTCGAAGACGAAGTGATGCGCCTGTTCGGCGGCGAGCGTCTGACCAGCATCATGGAGCGGTTTGGGTTTACCGACGAGCAACCGATCGAATCGGGGATGGTCTCGAAATCGATCGAACGCGCGCAGAGCAAGGTCGAGAATCACAACTACGAGATTCGCAAGCACGTCCTCGAGTACGACGACGTGATGAATAAGCAGCGCGAGATCATCTACGGCGATCGACGTGCGATTCTCGAAGGCACCTTTGATTCCCGGATGTTCATGCTGCAGTCGCTTCAGGCGAAAGTCGACGAGGCGGTCGACCAGAACGCGCCCGAGAACGCCCATCCAAGCGAGTGGGACTTTCAGGAGATGCTCGATTCGCTCGAGGCGGTTTTCCCAATAAAACGTGACCTTACGGCGGCCGACCTTGCCGGCAAGGATCGCGAAGAGATTCGCCGCTTGCTGCGCGATCGCGCCGTGACGGCGTATGAAGCAAAAGAGAGCGAAGTAACGCCGCAGATTATGCGCGTTGTCGAGCAGCGTTACTTACTGTTGCCGATCATCGATCGGCAGTGGGTCGATCATCTCTACGTGATGGACCATCTCAAGACGGGCATCGGCCTGCGCGGATACGGTCAGAAAGATCCGCGCGTGGAATACGAAAAAGAAGCGTACGAGATTTTCGAATCGCTCAAGAACAACATTGCCGACGAGGCGATCGGTGGGATCTTCCGCGTCGTGATCGAGCATGGTCCGCCGCCCGATCAGACGCAACCGCAGCCGCAGTTCGAACCGATTCCCGCTGGCGCGATGGTGCCGCAGGCTGCAGCCGAAGGGCGGCTCTCACCGCGGGAAGCAGAGCAGCTGCTCGGTCCCGCACCGAGTGCGCCGCGGCGACCGCAGCAATTGCATACGAACCTCGGCGACGGCGAGCCCGCGAAGCCCGCGCGCTCCGAAGCAAAGGTCGGACGTAACGAGCTTTGTCCGTGCGGCAGTGGCAAGAAGTACAAAAAGTGCCACGGCGCCGGAGCGGCGTAAACGCTTCCCTACGTCGATTCGGTTTTCAAGAACGCGTCGAGCATCGTATCGAGCAACTGCGGTTGGTCGAGCATAACGAAATGCCGCGACGGGCTGATCATCTCCACTTGGGCGGTCGTATCGCCGGCCAGCAGTGTCGCGTAGTAGGCTTTCTTCGCATCTGAGGTTGGCCACGTCTTCTGATCGATTGGATCGTCGTAAGGCGCGATGACGACCAGCGGAACGGTGATCTTGTTCAAATCGGCCCGCAGATCGAGCGTCATGTCTTCCGCGATCCATGCAGCGGACGTGCCGATATCAACGCCGTCGTGCTCCACTTTGCTCCCGATGCCGTTCACGTCTTTACTCGATGACACCATGATCGGCAGCGTATAGGTTTCTTCCGCGTCAGCAAACTGCGACGATGTGCTCAGCATATTGATGGCACCGGCCATATCCTTGGCGTTCTGAGCGCGTGTCGCTGCGCTCTGCACATCTTCGCCGGGAAGAATCGGCAGGCCGTCGATCGCGACAACGGCTTTGAGCAGCTCGCTGTGCTGTTCGGCGAGTAGGATCGCGAGCGAACCGCCGAGGCTATGTCCGATCAGAATCGGTTTACCGATATTCTGCGCGGCGAGCCACGTCCAAAAGTCCGCACTAACGGTTTGGAACAGTGGCCCAGCGGTGCCGCGACGACCATCAAAGCCCGGTAGCGTCAGGGCGTAGACGGTATAATTCGCACTGTAGGCGGTGATTTCGCGCGCGAATTCCCACGGTCCCAGTGCATATCCCGGAATAAAGATCAGCGCTTGATGCCCAGGCTGTCCGTACATACTAACCAGCAGCGAGCCGGCGCTATAGGTTGCCGCGGCCTTGGGAAGTGGCGGAGGCATCTCTGCCAACGCCGGAAGCGCGAAGCCGGCTACGCTCAACGCGGCGATTACGGTGACGAGAAATCTACTCACCAAACCTTAGTACACGAGCGGCGTCGGATTGCCCTCGTAACGCCGCATGATTGGACGGGTGGGCAGCGTCGGTGGCGATGACGTCCCTGCTGAACTGATCGAGCCGTTCGTCATCGCGCCGCCGAGGTCGACGTTGCTCGATGAAACGTTGACGTCGATACCGGGGCCATTGCTGCACATCGTCGTCGTGATCTGACCGCCGTTTTCGTTGGCGCAGGTGATTTGCATCGAGCCGTTCCCATTGCGCGTGATCGTCTCATTCCCGAATTGCATGCTCGCGCCGGGCGCGATGGTGCTCGAGATGCCATTTTGGGTGAGCGTAGCGCTACCGTTGTTGCTTAGCGTCACCTGGGTTCCGCCGCCGTGCGTGGTGACGGTTGCCGATTGGTTGTACGTGATGCCGCTCGAATTGGGCGCGGTTGTCTGCGTTGAGAGCTGATAGCCGCCGTGGATCGAATCGGAGTGCAGCAGATCGGGCTCGCTCGACATGTCGTTCCAGGTGCTGCCGTTGAACGAGAGATGTGGATCGCCGACCGAGCCACCGGACGCGTTTGCATAGTACTGCTCGCCACCGTAGTTGGGGCTCGCTCCGCCGAACATCTGCTGGAACATCGAACCGAACTGCGCGAACATGCCGTAGGCCTGTGCGGGCCAGCTCATGCCCATCAGGCTGCCGAACGGAGAGCTCGATTCAGCTTGCTCCATTTGCTGCACCATGCGCGAGATCGAATCACTCCCGTTGGATCCAAAATCGTAGGGGCCCGCGCCATTCGAGGAGTCCGACGTAGCGTATTCGCCGCCGAACGGGGACGGAAATGGGCTGATGGGTTCCAGAGGGCGCTCGGACCACTGCACGCTCATTGTGGATGAACCTCCGTCGTATATGCTCGCCTCTCCATCCCACCCAGGAGCGCTTGCGGCAAGGGTGCGGAGCACTGTGCGAGAATGCCCGGTGCGCAATGAGCGACTCGCAGCAAACCACCATCACGCGTCTGAATGGCCGCCTAAGCGCGCTCAAGGAGCGCCTTTGACTACGTAGGCAAAGGTCGCCGCGTCAGTGAGTTGGACTCGCGCTCGCGCGATGAGAGCTTCTGGAGCGATCCCGAACGTGCCCAGCGAACGATGAAAGAGCTGGCCGATCTGCGCGACGAGGTTGGGCAGATGGACGGCGTCGATCGAGCGCTGGCCGATGCGCGCGAGCTACTCGAACTTTTCGCCGGCGATCCGTCGGTCGACGCCGAAGTCAACGAAAACCTGACCCGCGCGGCGCAGGCCCTCGAAGAGCTCGAGATGGCCGCAAACTTCGACGGCGAGTACGACTCGCACGGCGCGATCGTGAGCATCAACGCTGGCGCGGGCGGCGTCGACGCCGCAGACTGGACAGCCATGCTGCTGCGCATGTACCTGCGTTGGGCCGATCGCAGTGGCTTCTCCACCCAGATCGTCGACGAATCCGAGGCCGAAGAAGCGGGACTCAAGTCGGTGACCTTCTTCGTGCGCGGTCGCAACGCGTACGGGATGCTCGAGAGCGAACGCGGCGTGCATCGGCTCGTGCGTCTCTCGCCGTTCGACGCCGCGCATCGTCGCCACACGTCGTTTTCGGCCGTCGATGTGATCCCCGAGATCGAGGCCGACGAAGCGCCGGGCGTCGAGATCAGACCCGAAGATTTGCGCTTCGAGACCTTTAAGTCGGGCGGCGCCGGCGGTCAGTACGTCAATAAGACGGAATCGGCTGTGCGCATTATTCACGAGCCGTCGGGCATTATCGTGGCATCGCAGCAAGAACGCTCGCAAGCGCAGAACCGCGATGTCGCGATGAACATTCTTCGCGCCAAACTCGTACAGCGATCGATCGAGGAGCGTGACGCCAAACTCTCTGCGCTGCGCGGCGAACGCTCCGCCAATGAGTGGGGCTCGCAGATCCGCTCGTACGTGTTGCAGCCCTATCAGCTGGTCAAAGATCATCGCACCAACGTCGAGACCGGCAACGCGCAAGGCGTGCTCGATGGCGACGTTGACAACTTCATCTGGGCTTATCTGCAAACCCGCCGTGCGTAGCCGTTTCCCCTGGATCGTCGCGCTGGTCTATGCGGTGCTGTTCACCTTGCTCGGAACGATCCGATATAACGCGCATCGCAATCTCGTCGACTTCGGTATTTTTGCGCAGACGGCAGCCAGCGCGTTCGGGTGCTTTTGTAACACGATTGAGGGGAGCCACTGGGCCTTCCACTTTTCGCCGATCCTGTATCTCGCCGGCGCGGTGGTTTGGGTTTGGCGCTCACCGATTGCACTGATCGTACTGCAATCTGTTGCCTGTGCGCTGGTGATTCCGCCGGTCTACGCGCTGGTCGCCGGTCGCGCGGATAAAACGGTCGCTCGCTGGTCCGCCGTAATCGTTGCACTCTACCCCGCTCTGGCCGGCCTGGCGTTTGTCGATTTTCACGAGAACGCGTTCGCGCCGGCGGCGGTAGCGTGGATGGTGTGGGCGTTCGATTCGGGCTATCTGATTGCCGCAGCACTCTTTGCGCTTGTGGCCATCGCGATCAAGGAAGATCAGGCAATTTTCGTCGGCGTGACCGGATCGGTGGTCGCGTGGCGCTTTCGCGGCACGGCTCCTGGCCGCGTCGGACTTGGCATCGCGGTGGTTGCTTTTGTTGTCGTCGGCGCGTTCTTTTTCGTGATCCAGCCGCACAGCGTTGCGAACGCTCTCTGGGCGCCGACGCGCTTTTATGATTGGACCGCGGACGACGTGCGTGCGCTCGTTCCGTTCGGGTTGCTACAGCGCCTCGGCTTCTTCGTGCTCGCCTTTGCGCCGCTGGGATTCTTGCCGTTTCGGTCGCGTTTCATGTGGCTCGCGCTTCCGCCGCTCGCCGAAGTACTGCTCTCGCACATGTCGACGACGTTTACGCTCGGAACGCACTACGCGGGCGCATGGCTGGGGTACGTCTTGGTTGCTTTCGCATTTGCTGCGCGCAAGTTGCCCTCGACTGCGGTGACAAAGCGCTGGCTGTGGGCGTGCGTGGCGCTGTGCGTGCTCGAACTCGCCGTCGCCAATCCAATGCATCCCGGGCTCAATCTGCGCGCGCGGCAACCGCGCGACGTTGCGCTCGATGCAGTGCTGGCATCGCTTCCACCGAGCGCATCGATTGCGACGCAGGAAGAGGCATACACGCATCTTGCGCTCGCGGATCCGAATGCAACATTGCTACCCGAGACGGCACGGCAGGCTGTGACGGCGTGCTATGTCCTCATCGACACGGACTATCCTGATTCGCCGCGACTGCAAGAATATGGTTCCCAGTTCCGATACAGCGACGAGGGCCGAACCTATGTGCTCGTGCGCAAGACCGGCGGTATCGAGCTCTACCGCCATAACGGAAGCTGCACTTAGCCCGAAAGCAGCTCGCGCAAACTTACCGCGACTTCGTGTGACCAGTTGCCCGCGGCGCTGATCGATCGATACGGCGCGGCCCACGGCGCCCAACGCGCAATTTGCAGATCGAGATCGCGGATCGGTGGATAGACCGCGACGGTGGGCGTTCCGACCATGCCGGCGACGTGAACCGCGCCACTGTCCGGCGCAACGAGCGCGGCAGCGCCGGCAATGACCTCTTTCCACGGGGTCAGGGACGAGTACCGTTCGACCGCTACATGCGCGGCCTCGGCAACACGCTGCGCGTAAGCAGCCTCGCTGGCGGCGGCGATTGCGCGCACCGCTCCGAGTTCGCTCGCTGCGCGTAGTGCGCCAATGACTTGCGTGAAGTCCATGCCGAGCCGTTCCCACTTATCGCTGACTTGAAAGGCGATGGTGGTTTCGCGCGGGATCTCCGCGTCGAGAATGAGCGGGCGCAGCTCGCCGGGATCGCGGGATATCGTATCGCCGTCGACCAGCGATTCGCCCAGCTTCCAAAGCACGTCGCATTCGTGTGGTGCGGTGCGATCCAGACCGGCGCTACGCACGATGACGCGCGTGAGCATCGAACGCGCCCACAGCGTTTTGAACGGCTTGCCCCAGCCGTTTACGAAGCCGAAGCGGTGCGGCGCACCGATCGCGCGCGCCAAGCGGTAACCGCCGGGATCTTCGCTCGCGACCAGTACGTGGCTATAGGCATTTTTGCTTAGGCGCGTGCCGAACGCGGCGATGGCTTCCCGATTTGCTGCCGTCGAAGAGCGCAGCGCAAACGGCGCGACGTAGACCGCGCGGGTGGCGCGCGACGAGTAGGTTTCGGCATTGGCCGCACGCAGCACCACGTCGACCGGTATCGCGCGTTTTCGTAGCTCGGCGAGCAACGGCGTGAGCGCGAGCGCGTCACCGATCGCGTCGAGGCGGATCACGAGCACGGATGGTGAAGTCTGCGGCATGACGGCTGCCAAGATTACCGCTTGTACGGTCCCGGCGCCTGCCAAGGGCGCCCGGCGGTGATTGCACCCGAGGCGGTCGTTACTTTCGATGAGCTCGAAGGTTACCGGATCGTCAAACGTTATGGCTACGTCTCCGGTATCGCAACGCGCCCGCGCAATCGTCTTCGTGCGACGTTCCGAAGCCTTGGCATGTTGATCGGCGTCGCGCCAGGCGAGTTTGTCAGCGATGCAGAGCAGCTGCGTGGCGAAGCGCTCGAAGGAATCTATACGCGTGCCAATGCGCTCGGTGCGAACGCTGTGATCGGCTTGAGTTTTCACGTGAGCGAGAGTCCGGACGGTTCGTGCAAGATCGTAGCGTTTGGCGAAGCGGTGCTCGCGGTGCGCAAGGGCTCCGGCGATGCTTGAAGAGCGCGCGCGGCGCGAGCGGCTTTTGTCACAAGGCGCGGGACTTGCCGCTGCCTGCCGTAAGTGCGAAATCGGTGCGCAACGCCGCAACAACGTTTACGGCGAAGGCGATCCGTGCGCAAGTTTAATGGTCATCGGCGAGGGACCGGGCGAGACCGAAGACCTGCTCGGACGACCCTTCGTCGGACGGGCCGGCCAATTGCTCGACAAGATGCTCGTCGCCATCGGCTTCGCGCGCGAAGAAGTCTACATTTGCAACACGGTCAAATGCCGGCCCACCGTGCCGGGGCCGCGCGGTCCGAAGAATCGGGCGCCGGAGTTGGCCGAGATGGCGAACTGCCGGCCGTTCCTCGACGAACAAATCGACATCATTCGCCCGCGTGTGATCATGGCGCTAGGGGCGCCCGCTGCCAAGTCGTTTCTGGGTCGCGATTTCCAGATAACCAAGATGCGCGGGCGCTGGTACGAGGGGCCGGCGGGCATCCCGTTGATGGTGACGTTCCACCCCGCCTACGTCCTGCGCCAGACCGGCGGCGAGCTGACGGCGGTCAAGCGGATGGTCTGGGCCGATCTCAAGGCCGTGCGCACCAAGCTCGACGAGCTCGCCGCGCCGCTACCGAACACGCCTGAGCAAGCAAGCCTCTTCTGATATAATGGGGCGCTATGGACGCCCAGACCATTTGGTTCGATGATGTTGCGCGCGGCATCGGCTTCACCGATGTGAATGATTTTACGCGCACTCTCGACCTCAAGAACTATCGCCTCAAGCAGATCTACCGTGCCGCCAATAAGGAATTGCTCGGCGCGATCGGTGAGGTCACGACGTTGCCGAAAGAGCTGCGCGAAACGCTCGAACAGCGCGGTTTTTCATTTTCATCGGTCGAACCGGTGGTGGTGCAGCAGTCGAATGACGCGCAGACGACCAAAGGGCTCTTTCGGTTGCACGACGGCAACGAAGTCGAAGCGGTGCTCATGGAGCACTACGGTGACCGCACCACCGTCTGCATCTCCTCGCAAGCGGGCTGCGCTTTCGCCTGCGCGTTCTGCTCGACCGGACAGGCCGGTTTTACGCGCAACCTGACCTCACGCGAGATCTTCGACCAGGCGCGGTACTTCGCGCGCGAGCTCGCGACCCGCAACAAGCGCATCACCAACGTCGTGTTCATGGGCATGGGTGAGCCGTTCCACAACTACGATGCGGTGATGGGTGCGGTCGCATTGCTCCACGATCCGCACGGGCTCGGGCTCGGCCATCGCCACATCACGATATCGACGGTTGGCCTGGTCGACAAGATCGAGCGCTTCGCGGACGAAGGGTTGCAAGTGAACCTGGCGATCTCGCTGCACGCGCCGAACGACCGCGTGCGCAGCAGCATCATGCCGGTCAATCGCAAGTTTTCGCTCGAGGAACTCCTGGCTGCGTGCGAACGCTACGTGGCCAAGACGCACCGTAAGGTGTTCTTCGAGTACGTGATGCTCGAGGGCGTCAACGACTCGCAGGAATGCGCGCGGGAACTTGCCGGCCTAATGCGCGGCAAGCTTTATCACGTCAATCTCATTCCGTATAATACGACGCCCGATGGGCCGTTCGCCGGAACGGTGGATGCGCGGATTTGGGAATTTGCCGCGGTCCTCGACAAAGCCGGTGTTCCGACCACGGTGCGCAAGAACATGGGCCGCGACATCGCCGCCGCCTGCGGCCAATTACGCGCCGAAACACAACCGAAGGCGCACGCTTCGCACTGAAACTGCGGCGTTGTCATCCGAGCGCAGCGAAGCGGAGTCGAGGGAAGCGCATCTCACCAAGACGTCCATTATTACACTGCACCCAGGCGTGTGTTTCGGGTACCGAAATGAACGGGGCGCCGCATTACTGCGGCGCCTCGTGC
>Ga0210385_10000765_pt1 | contig 20997 bp, 20 predicted proteins | sample IncBWH26OmetaG_FD_160107 | JGI IMG/M metagenome (GOLD analysis project Ga0210385, IMG submission 160107) | Forest soil microbial communities from Barre Woods Harvard Forest LTER site, Petersham, Massachusetts, United States - Inc-BW-H-26-O ...
GTACGTGGCCGAAATGGCCCGACAGGAAGTGCGCAGACGCTTCGGCCTGAAGGCCGAAACGGCCGGCTTCAAGGTCTACACGACCATCGACAGCCGCCTGCAGACGGCCGCCAACCGGGCCGTGCGGCTCGGGCTCATCGAATATGACCGTCGCTACGGCTGGCGTGGAGCGACCGCGCATGTGGAGGTGCCGGCGAACGCCGACGAGTCGGATCTGGAAGACCTGCTCGATGAATACACGCCGGTCGGGCCGCTCACCCCGGCCGTGGTGACCCAGGTCGCCGACCAGTCGGCCAAGGTCTATGCCAAGGACTATGGGTTCCAGCAGATCAACTGGGACGGTCTGGCCTGGGCGCACAAGCAGCTCGACAACGAGCGCATCGGACCTGCGCCGAAGGCGGCCAGCGAAATCCTCAACCGCGGCGACGTCATCTATATCTATACCGACGGTACCCATGCCGCGCAGCTGGTGCAGGTCCCCGAGGCCCAGGCCGCGCTGGTCTCGCTCGATCCGACCGACGGTGGCGTCTCGGCGCTGGTCGGCGGCTTCGACTACTTCAGCAACAAATACAACCGCGCGGTCCAGGCGAAACGCCAGCCGGGCTCCGGCTTCAAACCTTTCTTGTATTCCGGTGCGCTCGAAGATGGCTTTACGCCGGCCTCGGTGCTGCCGGATGCGCCGCTGGTGATCGAGGGCAGCGGCATGGAGACCGCCTGGCGCCCGAAGAACTCGCACGGTGGCTTCAACGGCCCGACGCGGCTGCGTGAAGCACTGGCGAGATCATTGAATCTGGTCTCGGTGCGGCTGCTGCGGGAGGTCGGTGTCGATTACGCCATCAACTACGCGACGCGCTTCGGTTTCGACAAGGCCGCCCTGCCCAACAATTTCACGCTTGCGCTGGGCACGATGCAGGTGGCCCCGATCGACCTCGCCGGCTACTACGCCACCTTTGCCAACGGCGGCTTTCGCGTCGCGCCCTACTACATCGACCGCATCGAGGATGTCTCGGGCAAGATCCTGTTCCAGGCCAGTCCGACGGTGGCCTGCCTGCAGTGCGAGCAACCCGCGGACCTCGGCACGGTGCCGATCAGGGATGCCTCCGAGACCACGATGGCGGCGGCGGACGCGATTCGGGGCGGCGCGGGTCCGCTGACGACCCAGCAACTGGCGCCGCGGGTCATCAGTCCGCAGAACGACTACATCATCACCGACATGATGGCCGATGTGATCCGCCTGCCGTACGGCACCGGGCATCGCGCCGTCGCCCTCGGCCGCAATGACCTGGCCGGCAAGACCGGCACCACCGATGACTCGAAGGACGCCTGGTTCAACGGCTTCAATACCAAAATCGTGACCACGGTCTGGGTGGGTTTCGACCAGGAGCGCTCGCTCGGTGAATCCGAGGAGGGCGCGCGTACTGCGCTGCCGATCTGGATCCGCTACATGCGCGAGGCGCTCAAGGATGTCCCGCAGCAGAAACTGCCGATGCCGGATGGACTGGTGCAGCTGCGCGTGTCGCGCGACACCGGCACGCTGGTCAGTGCCGAGAATCCCGATGGCATGCTCGAGACCTTCATGGTCAATCATCTGCCCGGGACCGCGACACCGGTCAATGCCGAATCGCAGCCGAACGGTGAGAAGACCACCGCGGGAGGCGAGTCGCTCTTTTGAATTTGAACGTTTGATTTTCCGGGCCGCCCGCCAGATGATTGGGTCATGGCAAAACGATTGAGCGTCCGCGGTGAACACCTGCGGCGCGCGCTCGCACAGGAAGCCGCGCGGGTCATGGCCGAGCATGGCATCCGCGACTTCCTGGTCGCCAAGCGCAAAGCCGCCGAGCGCTTCGGGGTCACCGATGGCGCGGTCCTGCCGAAGAATACCGAGATCGAGGAGGCGCTGGTCGACTACCAGCGGTTGTTCGGCGGTGACTCGCACACCGAATCCCTGCACGCCCAACGCAGCGCGGCGCTGCAGGCGATGCGCCAGCTGTCCGGATTCGAACCGCGCCTGGTCGGTTCGGTGCTGAGCGGCACGGCCACCGAGCATTCGGACGTGCAGCTGCACCTGTTCGCCGATCCGCCCGAGGCGGTCACGATCTGGCTGATGGATCAGGGTATCCGCCACGAAGTGACGGCACGACGGGTGAAGATGAATGCCGAGCGCGTGCTCGAATATCCGGGCGTGCGCTTCGAGGTCGACGATCAGGCGATCGAGGCGACGGTGTTCCCGACCGATGGCATCCGCCAGGCGCCCGTGAGCCCCGTGGACGGACGACCGATGCGACGCGCGGATGTGGCGGATCTGGAGGCGCTGCTCGCCTCCGGCTGAACCGTGCGTCTTGTTCAGCCCTTGCGCGTATCGATGGCCGCGTAGTCGCGCGGCGGCGAACCCGTATACAGCTGCCGCGGTCGGCCGATGCGCATGTTCGGGTCGGCGATCATTTCCTGCCAGTGGGCAACCCAGCCGACGGTGCGCGCGATCGCGAACATCACCGTGAACATCGAGCGCGGAATCCCCAGGGCGCTGTAGATCATGCCGGAGTAGAAATCGACGTTCGGGTAGAGCTTGCGCGAGACGAAGTAGTCGTCCTTCAGCGCGACCTCTTCGAGGCGCAGCGCGAGCTCGAACAGCGGATTGTCCGGGCTGCCGAGTTTCGCCAGCACCTTGTGGCACATCTCGCGGATGATCTTCGCGCGCGGATCGAAGTTCTTGTAGACACGGTGACCGAAGCCCATGAGCCGGAAGTGACTGCTCTTGTCCTTCGCCATGGCCAGGTACTTCGGAATGTTCTCGACGGTGCCGATCTGTTCGAGCATCGCGAGCACCGCCTCATTGGCGCCGCCATGGGCCGGACCCCATAGCGCCGAGACCCCGGCGGAGATCGCGGCATAGGGATTGGCGCCGGTGCTGCCCGCGAGGCGCACCGTCGAAGTGCTGGCGTTCTGCTCGTGATCGGCATGCAGGATGAACAGCAGGTCCAGGGCCTGCGCGGCCACGGTGTCCACCTCGTAGGGCTCGCAGGGAACGGCGAACATCATGTGCAGCAGGTTGCTGGCGTAGTCGAGATCGTTGCGCGGATAGATGAAGGGCTGGCCGACGGCGTGCTTGTGGGCCGCCGCCGCGATGGTCGGAATCTTTGCGACGATGCGATGGGCGAAGATCTCCCGATGCCGCGGGTTATGGATGTCCATCGTGTCGTGATAGAACGCCGACAGCGACGCCACCACCGCCGACACCATCGCCATCGGGTGCGCGTTGTGATGGAACCCATTGAAGAAACGCAGCAGCGTCTCGTTGATCATCGTGTGATGACGGATGCTGAGCGTGAACTCATCGAGCTGGTTCTTGCTCGGCAGTTCGCCATACAGCAACAGGTAGCTGACTTCGGTGAAGGTGCTCTTGGCCGCCAGCTGCTCGACCGGGTAACCCCGATGCAGCAGCACGCCGGCGTCGCCGTCGATATAGGTGATCTTGCTCTCGCAGGCCGCGGTCAGCCCGTAGCCCGGATCGTAGGTGAACGCCCCAAATGCCTTGTTCAGCGGCGCGATGTCGACGACGCTCGGCCCCACCGTGCCGGGACGCACCGTCAGCTCCGCGGATTTGCCACTGGCGCGATCGGTGAGCTCGAGCTTGCTCTCATTCATGTTTTTGAAGCTTCCGTAGGGTGCTGGCGCGGGGGGTCGTGCGAGCCCAGCTTCAGCGTTACATGGTCCGCTGGCGGAATCAAGGCAGCGAGAATTAAATTGCGAACAGGTACGAGCGGACCTCCCGTCCTCGGGGCTTTCCTTAGAAAGGTCGGGAAATCCAGCGGCTCGCGATCAGCGGGCGCTGGCCGCCGCGGCGTACTTCTTGCGGAACTTGTCCACGCGACCGGCGGTGTCGACGATCTTCTGCTTGCCCGTGTAGAACGGATGGCAGGCCGAGCATACTTCCACCTGCAGGTCATGGCCCAGGGTCGATCCGGTCTTGAAGGCATTCCCGCAAGAGCAGGTGACGTTGATTTCTTTGTACTCGGGATGTCCGGCGGCTTTCATATGTCTCTCCCGGGTTGAGCGGGCATGGGCAAAAGGGCGGGCGAGTTTAGCGGCGAATCCCTCGGTGCTCAAGGGGATTACCGGGTTCACCGCCCGTGGTGCACTGCGGGGCGATTCCTTATCCACAGAACCTGTGGATAATTCTGTGGACTGTCGCTCCCGGAGGGGGTCATTTTTCGGGGCAAATTGCACTTTTGTGACGTTGGTTAAAGAATGTACACGTAGTTTAGGTCTTAAAATTCAATTAGTTGCAGTCGTCATATCGAGCAGATTGAGTAATATTGCACGTAATCTGCTCATTTACCGATGGCCTAGGCCGACCCTGTGTATAAAGACTCCGCCAGCACCGGGTTCAGACCACTTTCGGTCTTGACAGCGCCGTATTCGCAGCGCCTGCCGGGTCCGGAAGGAACTCCAACAGCAGATCGTTCAGAAACCGCAGCCCGGTCGCGGTCGGGGCCCACTGCCCCTCGACCTGCGCCAGCAGGCCGCGGCCCTGCAGGAGTACCAGAGTGGGGGCCACCGTCTCGAACATCAACCCCGTGCGGGCCTCGAAAAGGGCCTGATTGAAGCCCGCCGTGAGCCGCAGTGCGTTCATCATGAACTCGAACGGCAGCTCCGCGCAGGTGACGGTGCGGATCGTGGGCGCCGTCCCGGCCTGATAGCGTCGGGGTTCGCGGGTCTGGGTGGTGCGCACGATCCTCGCGGCGGCCCCATCGGTGAGCTTGCCGTGCGCGCCGGCGCCCACGCCCAGGTAATCACCGAAGGTCCAGTAGTTGAGGTTGTGCCGGCACTGCCGTCCGGCAGAGGCGTAGGCGGATACTTCGTAGTGACCCAGCCCGGCCTCATCGAGCTCACCGGCACAGGCCGCGAGCATCGACTCGACGCTGTCCTCGCTGGGTAGCGGCGGCGGCTGCGCGCCGAACACCGTGCCGGGCTCCATCGTCAGGTGATAGTGCGAGAGGTGCGCCGGCGCCAGCGCCAATGCCTGCTGCAGATCGGAGCGGGCGCCGACGACGTCCTGGTGTGGCAATCCGTACATCAGATCGAGGTTGAAGTTGCGAAGTCCCGCGGCGTGCAGTTCCTCGGCGCTGCGCCGGGTATCGTCGGCCGAGTGGATCCGCCCCAGCACCTCGAGCTGCTGCGCGCCGAAACTCTGGGCTCCCAGGGACACGCGATTGACGCCGACCGCCGCATACTCGGTGAAGCGCCCCCGCTCGATGGTGCCCGGATTCGCTTCGAGGGTGATTTCGACATCTGGCGCAAAACCAAAGAGCGCGCGCGCCTCCTCCAGCACCTGCCCGATCCCCGCCGGCGAAAACAGGCTCGGCGTGCCACCGCCCATGAAGATGCTGGTCAGCGGCCGCCCCCGAACCTGCGGCCACTCGGCCTGCGTGCGCAGGTCGCGCGACAGCGCCTGCAGATAGGCCGCCTCGGGCAGTTCGCCGCTGAGGGTGTAGGAATTGAAGTCGCAGTACGGACACTTGCGCACGCACCAGGGGAAGTGCAGGTACAGCGACAGCGGTGGGGTCGCGAGCATCAGCGCAGCGCGGCAAGCAGGGCGCGCAGCGCCTGCGCACGGTGACTGACGCCATTCTTCTCGGCCGCTGACAGCTCGGCCGCCGACCGCTCGAGACCCAGCGGTTGAAACACGGGGTCGTAGCCGAAGCCACCAACGCCGCGTGGCGCGCGCAGCACCCGCCCCTCCCAGACGCCGGTGGCAACGACAGCCTGCGGATCCGCCGGCTCGCGGATGAATACCAGGACGCAGCGGAAGCGGGCGGTGCGCCGCTCGTCGGGTACCTGCGCCAGTTCCCGCAGCAGCAGACTCAGATTGTCGGCATCGCTCGCGTGCTCGCCGGCGTAGCGCGCCGACCGGACACCGGGCCGGCCGCCGAGTGCATCGACCTCCAGACCGGAGTCATCCGCGAGCGCCGGCAGGCCGGCCTTCGCCGCCGCATGGCGCGCCTTGAGCAGCGCATTCTCGAGGAAGGTCGTGCCGGTCTCCTCGGCAGTCTCGACGCCGAAGGCGGTCTGCGGGATGACTTCGATGTCGCGCGCGGCAAGCAGGGCCGCGAACTCCCGGACTTTGCCGGCATTGCCACTGGCGAGCACGGCCTTCACGGCCGTCAGCCCAGGGCGGCGAGAGCCTGCGACTGCAGCGCGAAGATCTTCGCCAGTCCGGCCGTCGCGAGATCGAGCAGCGCATCGAGCTCATGCCGGCGAAAGGCGTGGCCTTCGGCCGTGCCCTGGACCTCGACGAAGGCGCCGCCGCTGTTCATGACGACGTTCATGTCGGTCTCGGCCTGTGAGTCCTCGGCATAGTCGAGGTCCAGCACCGGGGCGCCGTTGAAGACACCCACCGAAATCGCGGCGATCTGTCCATGCAGGGCATTGCGGGTCAGGGCATTGCGTTTCTGCAGCGCCATACAGGCCTGCGCCAACGCGACGTAGCTGCCGGTGATGGCGGCCGTCCGGGTGCCGCCGTCGGCCTGCAGCACGTCGCAGTCCAGTGTGATCGTGCGCTCACCGAGCGCCTTCAGATCCACGATCGCGCGCAGCGAGCGGCCAATCAGGCGCTGAATCTCCTGGGTACGCCCGCTTTGCTTGCCGCGGGCGGCCTCGCGGGCCTGACGCGTATGGGTCGAACGCGGCAGCATGCCGTACTCGGCGGTGACCCAGCCCTGACCCTTGCCACGCAGGAAGGGCGGGATGCTGTCCTCGACGCTGGCGGTGCACAGCACATGCGTATCGCCGAAGCGCACCAGTACCGAACCTTCGGCGTGCCGGGTGAAGCCGCTCTCGAAACTGATGGCCCGCAGCTGATCGGCGGCGCGGCCACTGGGTCGCACCACGGTCACGGGCTGCGCCAACGCAGCACCGCGCCCGTGGTGTTGTCGCTGTTGGGTCCGGCGGCGGCGACGGCCGTCCGGCACAGGGCCGCCAGCTGGTCGCGGGAGGGGATGTCGTTCATGGTCAAGGCGGTCGCGATTTCCGAGTCGCGCAGGCAGCCCCAGACACCATCGGTGCACACGAACAGCACATCGTCCCGCTGCAACACGCAGCGCTGACCGAGGGTCATGTCCGGGAGCACCGGATCGCCGCCGAGGCAGCATTCGACGTAGTTGCGCATCGGATGATTGTGCGCCTGCTCGGGCGTGATCAGGCCTTCGCGCAGCAGCAGCTCGACGTGACTGTGGTCGCGGGTCCGGGCCGCCACGGCACCATGGCGCAACAGATAGATGCGGCTGTCCCCGACATGCGCCCAATAGGCCGAACCCTGCTGCACGAGGCACACGGCACAGGTGGCGCGCGGCCGATGCTCCATCGGCAGATGCAAGCCGATGCGCACGACCTCCTCGTGCGCCCTGCCCAAGGTCAGGTGCAGGAACCCGAGCGGATCGAAGAGCGGCTGCGGGGTGTGCCAGAAGGCCTCGACCAGGATCTTCAGGGTGACTTCAGCGGCGCGCGCACCTTCAGCGTGACCGCCCATACCGTCCACCACGACCAGCAACGCCGAATGTTCGGCGACGGCCACGGCGACCCGATCCTGGTTCTCCTCCCGGCCGCCGAGAAGGCTCAAATCCGCGTATTCAACCTGCAAGGCTGGTTCTGTCTGTCTGGTACACTGCGGCGGATCTTATATCACGTGGATCGCCGTGGGGATTAGAGGCGATCATGCCGCTTTTGCGAAGGCGGCCACCGACTTAAGTCTGATCGGGGACCACGCCAGGACGATCTATGATTGCGAGCATGACCGGCTTCGCGCGGCGCGAGTCGACCGGGCCCTGGGGTTCCCTGATCTGCGAACTGCGCAGCGTCAATCACCGGTTCCTGGAGTCAAGTCTGCGGCTACCCGAGGAACTGCGGAGCCTGGACCCGGAAATCCGCCAGCAGTTCAGCCGCGGTCTGAAACGCGGCAAGATCGACTGCACCATCACCTATCGACGCACCGAGGCCGCGGCACGCGCGCTTGACCTGGATCACCGCGCTTTGGACCAGCTGCTCGGACGGGTCCAGGACGTCGCGGGGCGCGCGGGTACCACGCCGGTCAGCGTCGATGCCCTGGAGGTGCTGCGCTGGCCGGGGGTCATCCGCGACACCGATACCGGCACCGAGGATCTGCTGATCGCGGCGCGCACCCTGGCCGCGGCGACCGTTGATGATCTGGCCCAGGCGCGCTCCCGGGAGGGTGCACGACTGGGTGAACTCATCGAGCAGCGCTGTACGGGCCTGCTCACGCTGGTCACGCTGGTCCGGGCACGCCTGCCGGAGGTTCGCACCCGCATCCGCACACGCCTGGATGAACGCCTGGCGGAACTGAAAACCGAAGTCGATCAGGACCGGCTCGAGCAGGAACTGGCACTGCTGGTGCAAAGACTCGACGTGGATGAGGAACTCGATCGACTCGGTGCGCACGTCGAGGAAATCCGTCGCATCATCGCGGGCAGCGAGCCCGCAGGCCGCCGCCTGGATTTTCTAATGCAGGAGCTCAATCGCGAGGCCAATACGCTGTCGTCCAAGTCACAGGACCTCGAGACCACCCGTGCCGCGGTCGACATGAAGGTGCTGATCGAGCAACTGCGCGAGCAGGTGCAGAACATCGAATGACGTTCACGCATGTTCACGGGAATCCATCCCTGTAGTCGCAAATGCCTAGTTTCGTAGTCTTTCCGTCCATAGGCATCCACCGCCGTCCACCCGTGTAAAAGTTGGATTGTAGCTAGCGGGGTAGCTAGACTGTAGCTAATTTCGTAGCTGCCATTCGACGAGCAAGGGGTCCAAATGGGACGCGCAAAGCTGACTGCTCTCGCGGTGGAGAGAGCGCATCGGACGGCCGTGCCGGTTCTGTTGAGTGATGGCGATGGGCTCTACTTGCGTAAGCAAACGCGCGATGGAGCCTCTTGGACGTTGCGTTATCACTTCGCGGGCCGCGATCACTGGATGACGCTCGGCAACTATCCCGACATGTCACTCGCGCAAGCGCGAATCGATGCACGGGCGGCGCGCGTACAGATCGACCAGCGCCAAAACCCTCTCGCCTTGCGCCACGAGGCGCTCGCCAAGGAGCGTCAGAGGGGCGCGTTCAAGACACTCTGCGAAGATTGGTACAAATCCGAAATCCAGGGTCGCAAGCTCAAATATCCGGACGTTCCCAAGCGCTATCTCGACAAGTATCTGTTGCCGAAGCTCGGGCGATATCCCGCGTGCGAAGTCACTGCCGGGGACGTTGCGCGCCTGCTCGATGAGCTCAAGGCGCGCGCGCCCACATCCGCGAACGATCTGCTGCGGTTCACGCGCAGGATCTTCGCGTTCGGCGTACGCAGAGGACTCGTGATGAGCAATCCCGTGGCGGATTTCTCGCCGCGACTCGATGGGGGTGGAACCGAAAAGCCACGCAGCCGCGCCTTGAGCGCCGATGAGCTGGCGCGGCTTTTTGAAAAGATCCGGGAGACTCCCAGCTTCGGGGAGAGCAATCTGCTGGCCATCCGCCTGCTTCTTGCCTTGTGCGTGCGCAAGACCGAGCTGCTTGCCGCCCGCTGGCCGGAGTTCAATCTTGAAGTGAGCCCGAGCACCGAGTCTATTTGGCATCTGCCGGGTGATCGGACGAAGACCGGTGAGAGTCTCGATATCCCTCTCGTTCCGGAGGTGGCGAGATGGTTGCTTCGCCTTCGGGAACTCTCCGGCGCAAGCGAATATCTCTTTCCGAAACAACGCGCTGATCGACGCGAACGTCGACCGCACATGGGTCCCGATACGATCAACGCAGCATTGAAACAGGTGAAGCACGGATTGCCGCACTTCACCATCCACGACTTACGTCGAACGGCACGAACCCATCTGGCAGCGCTGGGCGTGCGCCGGGAAGTAGCCGAGCGGTGCCTCGGGCACAAGTTGCGAGGTATCGAGGGTATCTACGACAGGTACGATTATTTCCAGGAACGTCGCATGGCGCTCGGGCAATGGACGCAACTAATTGTAAAAGCCGAGTACGGCAGGACCACCGTCTCGCCCATTCGCCTCATTCACACTTAGGCGACACAACCTTGCACCGTACCTAAGCTCACACCGCATCCGCCAAAGCCGTGGAACTTTAGGCTTCCGGATTGCGACGCATCAGTCACTCTTTTTATGACCGTGGCGGCGTAGCACCACCAATCAACGTCTAACTATGCCTTGCCAGAGCCTTTTCGTTTCGCAATCGCGCGGGATTCGCGCTTCAGGGGACCGCCCACTGGACAAATCTCCAAGGCAAATCCCGTCAGAGTGTTCACCAGACTATCCGGCTTGAGCTGATAAATGACTCGCTGACCGATCCGCTTGCTCGTGACTAGTCCCGCATTTTCAAGCACGGACAGGTGCCGAGACATCGATGGCGCCGTCATTTCAAATCTCGCGGCCAGCTCCGAGGTTGTCAGCTCTGCCTTAGAGAGGTAGGCGAGTATCTGGCGGCGTGGACCGGAAGCGAGCGCTTCGAAAACCTTATCAACTTGCATATGCCTGCACAATTAGCTAATGTGCTAATGAGATAACTATGTTGGTAATATATTACCTAACTCACGCGTGATGACAAACGGCGTTCGACAGCGGCTGGCCCGACTCGGTCATCCACAAGCGCCAGAACTGCTTCAATCTCGGCCATAGATCTGCTGTGATTAACCACACTGCGTTCGGTAGACAGACCACCCTATCGGCAACGGGCATATGACACTTCTCCCCAGCTTTCATGGGTCGATTTCACGCAGGGCATACCTCGTAGGCTCGCTGGCGCCGCTCATTGCCCAGTACCTCGTGCACATCCTGGTTTACAACTTTGTGCCGCTGGACTCCGGGTGGGGATTTCCGGTGATCGTTTTTCCGTCACCGGCAATTTCTGCAGCATTTTGGTTTTTGCCGGGCGGATTCGCGGCTGCAAAACCCGCGCTGATGCCGCTGGCGTTCTTGGACATCAGTGTGGCGTGGTCGCTCCTGGCCCTGGCGATCAGTCGTGCGCGAAGCACAGACCGTTCCGCCATATGGGCCTGCCTGGTCAGCGTCCCAGTCATCCAGATATTTACTATTTACTGGCTTGGCGAGGAGCCCTTACCGACTACCGAAAACGCGTACGGCCCTACGCCGCACGTATCGATCAACACTGCTCTCAAAGGCTTACTTGTTGGACTGACCGTCACAGTCGTTCTGGAGGTTGTCAGTACGCTCGTATTTCGGACGTACGGTTTCTTCTTGTTCTTTGCGTCGCCTTTTATCGTCGGATGTATTACCGGATACATTGGTAATCGGCGCACCGATATCGGCCCCGGCGCCACGGCTAAGCTAGTCATTGGCGCGTGCTTCCTGGGCGCCGTAGGTCTCCTGGCAATTGCTGTCGAAGGGGTTCTCTGCCTGGCACTCGCGACGCCGCTGATCGCCCTGAGTGCATGGCTCGGTGGAATTGTCGGACGGACGATCGCCGTCCATGGGCCTGGCGCTACCCCTCGGCGCACGGCGCTGAGCATGGTGGTCTTGCCGTTGTTTTTCGCAATTGATGTCATTGCACCCCCTCATGTGGCCTTCGAGAGTACCGAGAATATCGAGGTGGCCGCCAGCGACCGGGCCGTATGGGATGCCATCGTACACATGGGGCCGATATCCTCGCCGCCCGCCGCCCCCTTCCGGTGGGGCCTCGCATATCCGATGAGCGGAAGCATCCACGGGGCAGGTGTAGGGGCTATTCGAGAAGGAGTGTTTTCGACGGGTGTTGCATACGAGCGCGTGACGGAATGGCAGCCTCCTCGGCGACTGTCGTTCATCGTATTAACCGATCCTCCGACCATGCGTGAACTCAGCCCTTATCAGGACGTGCATGCACCGCATGTGAACGGATATTTCAGGACGGTCGATGCGCGCTTCACTATTGCGCCATTGGTCAATGGCCATACTCTCTTGACTTTAGACACGCGTCACGAGCTCAAACTCAATCCGTATTTGTATTGGTTGCCGATTGCCAAATGGGCAATTCACACAAATAAGACGCGCGTCCTGCGGCATTTCGCTCAACAAGCTGAAGGGTCAACGGCAGCCGAGCGTGAGCAAGTTGCCCGCGACTGAGCGCTCCGCGTGGCAGCGACCAAGGACTACCTGAGGAGGCATCGGTTCTTCGAGTTTCTCCACAGGGTCGAAAAGTGGTCCTAGCTTTGCGGCCCTATGTCGGCCAATACGCCGCGAGTCAGATCCGGGGCAAGCCGAGTTGAACGAGGTACCGGAAGGTTTGGTCATAGTACTCAGGCAATCGCGTGTGGTCTGTGAGGTCGCCTGGGGGTACAAAGATGACCATTCCTTGCCGTGCACGGGTCAGCAGCACCCGATATGCGTTCTTAAGGTAGGACTTGTTTTCTTGGTTCTTAATGTTTTGCCATTTGCTCCCACGAAAATCGTGGTGACTCCATCCGGATCCTGACTGACGCAGATCTGCGTCCCAGTTAACGCACACCCAATCGAGTTCCAACCCCTGAACTGGGACTCGGTAGCGCAGTCTTCAAGGTACGAGTTCGATCGAACGTCACTTGCCTCTCCTAGGAACCAGTGAACAGGGTCTACGGTCACCCTTACATCGATAGCATGCGGCTTAAGACGCATCGCCTTCGAGGAAGCGACCAGCCCAACACTTTCCGATCCGCGGCTTTGATCCCTCACCCACTTCTTGGCCCTGAATAGATCTCTTGTCACGACGATAGGGTACTTAGGGCTGACAAGATCGTGCAGCGATTTCGCGCGCTCGACGTCGCAGTCCAAAACCGCCTTCACGAATGAAGAGACATGCTCGGCCCGGAACGACCGCATAGAAACCGCCAAGTGCAGGCTGTCGTCCAATTTTACGTTCGCCAGAGCTCTAACTTCTTCAAGTGACCGGCCCGCTGCGTATTCAGAGTCAGTGAGCTTGCTAGATATATAGAGCTCCCACTGCGGATACTCGGTGCGGGCCGCATCGAGCCAAGCCGAAATACCAGCTTCGCCTGTGTTGATCTCCTGGCCACCTCCGACCAAACAGACGATGACAGCCCAATCTTTGTGACGATCCAGGTATGAGATCAGATAGGCAGCTTCTGATTGTGAAAAGGAAGGGTGCTTCCCTTTCTGCTTCATGAATTGGGCGGTTTTCTGGAGGTTCCACGCACGCTGAGCCTCATCGAAGACAACTACGTGGTCTGCCGGCGGTCCGGTAGAGCTTAACGCGTAGTCTCTGAAGTGATGGACGTTTTGGATGAACGCTTTGACGGGTTGGGCGGCATGCTTCCTAGTGACCTTGCGACCGGTCCTGAACAACCTATCCTTCTCGTCCCGCGTAAACACTTCGCGAAGGACTGCAACCAAGGGTCCGTTACCAGAGAGATAAACTGCATGTTCACTATCATCGGCGCGCCGATGGATTGTCGCCACATTGAGACCTACAAGCGTCTTGCCGGCACCCGGCACACCTGTAACAAAGCAGACAATCTTTTTCTGTGTGTCGCGTGCTTCAAAGATGAGATCTTCAACCCGTCTGGAAGTCGTACGTAGGTTTTCGGCACCGGCATCGTGCCTTGCGATTTCTTCGACAGAGTGATTAGCGAACAGCGCCCTTGCGGCTTCCACGATTGTCGGTGTGGGTCTATAGGGGGTAGCGGCCCAGCCATCCTGGATAGCTATGCCTGTCACAGCCTTTCGGAGCTCTTCGATCGCGGTTCTAACGTTTGAAGGGGCAACGAATACGGGTTCTGCAACGCGATCTAGCGCGAGTCGAAGTGCAATTGCAGGATTTTCCTGAGCTTCTGTGGCGATCAGAATCGGAACTATAGTCTTATCGTGGCTACCCTCATGGAAGTTCTTCAGGTCGAGTGCGTAATCCCACACTTGGATGGTAGCTGCTCGCGAGAATGTCGACGCGCCCACTTTGAATTCGACTACAAGAACGATGGAGTCGAGCAAAATGACTGCGTCAATTCTCGACCCCATGCGAGGGATTACAAACTCGAAGAAGATCTGGCCGGGGACACCAGCAAGTTGGCAATGTAGAAGCTCTATTTGACAGACCCAGGCGTCTCGCTGCTCTGGTTCGATGGACATTCCACTCGCTAACGCAAGTGCGCCCAAAACCTCTTCTGTTGTCGAACTGAGGAATTGAGCGATCGTTGCTTCGTACCAGGCTCTCCGCATCAGCGATGTCATTATTGCCGGTGTAGCCATTTAAGGAGCCGATGAAACATTGCTCGAAGGCGCAGTGTTGAAACCCCAGGCCGACCATGGTTCCTTCATGGTCGCAGCAGCCCGGGCGCCGGCCATTGCAATTCCGAGCGCTGTGACGGCGAAGAGTGTCCGCGCAGCTGCGCTGAAGAATGTGTGCGGCGTCATGATGATGTTGAGCCTGGTAGCCCGTGGGGTAGCCAGTATCGTGTACCTTTGAGTTGTCCGGTACGCCGAAGAGCACCAAGCTCGACCAGATGTCCGAGGTCACGTCGGGCCGTGGCCGCAGGTGCGCCAGTGATGGCCATGTATTTGCTGGCCGAGAGCCCTCCGACGAATCCGTCGACCCCGGCGCGCATCAGCCGCGAGAGTGCCTTTTCCTGGCGCTCGTTGAGTTGGCCACGCAAGCGATCCCAGAGGCGAGTGCTGGCCAAAAGGAAGTCCAGGCCCTGGAGCGTATGAGTCTGTGCGGCCAGCACGAGATCTGCGAACCAAGTGAGCCAGGGATCCACGTCCAGCGTCTTGTTCGCCGCTTGAAGCTGGGAGTGGTAGTCCTTGCGGCGACGATGGATCAAAAGCGATAGCGCAGTCAGGCTCGGCTGCCCAGCTCCTTGTGCGAGTGCCTTCTCCGCGATGGCACGTCCGATTCGCCCGTTGCCGTCTTCGAAGGGATGGATGGACTCGAAATACAGATGCGCGATCCCAGCGCGAGCCAGCGCGGGCAGCGGCGTCTCGCCATTCGGGCTCGTATCATTGAACCAGCGACAGAACCTCGCCATCTCTACCGCAACGCGCGAGGAGGGCGGAGCCTCGAAGTGGACCTTGGGCCGATCGATCCGGCCGGACACGATTTGCATCGGTTCCGGGTGCTTGCGGTAATCGCCGATCGTGCGCAGCTCCGTACGCCCTTGCATCAGCCATTGGTGCCATTGAAAAAGCGTGCCGTCGTCCATCGGATCATCCCAACGCCGGTAGAGATCGGCGAGCAGCTCCGAAATCCCTTGCTCTGCTGGCGCCGAGCGCGGTGCGTCACTGTGTAGGCCAAATTGCCGGCGCAGTGATGACTGAACGCTGTCGCGATCCAGGATCTCGCCTTCGATCTCGGAAGTCTTCAGCGCCTCGGTGCTGATAAGCTCGATGACGAGCGGCAGTCTTTCGACGTCGGGCACATGGCGTACGGTCCCCACCACGACCCCGCTCTGGCGCAGGAACAAGCCTTCCCGCTCCGCCAACGGCGTCGGACGGAAACGGAAATTCGGCCAATCCGGGTCCTGCCAGTTCCAGCGCATGAGCGACAACATAGCAACTTATCGCTCACTTATGTCGGAAATATGAGCGGTAAAAGAATCTGTTGCGACTACCTGTGCTGAAGCCCAGATGGGAAATGCCAAAGACACAACCAGGAGCACCGCGCAATGACTCGTGAAGCACAAGGCGCGTTTTAGTAAGACCCCTGCGCGAGTATTCGCGAATGTGGCGATAACTGTATCTACAGAATTCCTTTGATCTGGAGCGCTCTGTTCGCGGCCCCCGGCGGTTAGCGCGGACATGAGAATCGTAGAAAGTATTGCAGCAGTTTTCACGGGCGAGGCTGCCTCCAGCGTCGTCCCGCTAGACTAGCCCAGCGCGCGACAGACTGCTTCAACACGGACAATGCGGGACCGTCAGCATCGCTTTGCCCGCTCTTGGACATTTATCAGTCGCGCATTACCGCGTTGGCACACTGCAATGTAATTTGCGACTCTTGACTCATCGCCGCCGTGGGTGATCAACCGCTTCCAAGCAATGAAAAATCGATGCTTCTCGTGAACGGGCATTGCGGGCGATTAATCGCAGACCTTTGTGACTGGCAGCCTGAATTGAGGAGCGCTCCGGCCCTTGCGGCCTCTTGAAATGTAGAATAAGCAGCATACTCGGATCTCCGCCCGGCTCCTTGGAATCCGGTTCAAGTTGAGGAGCGAAACAGACGCATGCTCATCAGAACGACGAAACCAGTTTTGTGCTTGTTACTGACCATGTGCGCCACACTGGCGCTTGCACCTGCATGTGCGCAAGACGAGCGGGCACCGGCGTTTGATTGGCAGCGCCTGGAAGACGCTCATCGACGGGCGCTGACTATGCTTAAAGACGCGGCTGAAACCGATCGATCTTTCGCAGTTGTCTTGGCGATGGGCGTCATGTTGTCGGCGGGCGCTGAAGAAGCGCTAGGGGCGCCGCCGGGTGACTTCGACGCCCGTCGAGCCGCGGCGATACTGAATGACTACGGATTCATTATTCGGGCGATATCTGACGCGGAACCTTATTACCGCCGAGCCATTTCCCTTGATTCGAATAGGACAGTTGTGCATTTGAATCTGGCGGATCTGTTGAATGACCGTAGCCAAAGCGCTGGCAGCATCAAACAGAGAGTGTCGTTGGCTATGGAAGCTGCGAAGGAGTACCAGAGATATCTGGCCCTCGGTGGAAAAATGACGCCCAAAGTCCGGGCATTCCTCAAGGGCGGCCTGGAAGCGGCGCAATCCGAAACCATTTGCGATGTGACAGCACGAAATGTGAATGCTGGCAATCTAGAGGGCTTCGTATCCAACTATGCCAACGGTGTCCTGACAAAGGACGGCCTCGAGAACCTGGTGATCGAGACAACAGGAACAGCACATGCTCCGATGCTGCTGGCCACCATGGCCGCCACTGGAATGCCGGTCATCGGCGAACCTGAGTTGCCACCGGGCGCAGACAGATTGATAAGCCGTGGCGATAACCTTGGACTCGTACAGTATCGAAACTCCACCTACGTGCTTTACTATCGCGACCCGGATCGCCCCGTGTCAATGGTGGCTCTCACACCCGGCGCAACACCGAATACCTGTTCGTTCAGTTCGCGTACCGTCGAGACTGTTCCGGAAAAAGCGCTTGAGCCCGAGATGTGTCGCAAGCTGATTTCGCAGCGGAGCGAATTGTCATTCATTGAGTTTAGGACTCGGGCTCCCATTACTGGCACCTATGGTGATGGAAACGCCTCTTTCGGATCCATGGCTACCATGGATGCATTTAACGATGGGCAACCAATCAATGCCGTGGAGGTTCAATACTCCAGCAGCGCGGGAGCAGGGTGCGACAAAGCCGGGATTGCATTGGTGGACGCCAAAGGCGAAAAGCTGGAAATTGGACCCAAGTCGGATTTACTTGAAAAGTTGCAGGAGCCCGTAATGTGCGGCGGATCTGCCCGTTTTCTTCGCTACGGTAACAAGGTATACGCTGAATTAGTGACTAAAGAGTTTCCCAAGTTGCATACGGTAAATCGCATAGACGGCAACGAGGTAGTTGATGTCTGCCACTTCAATATTCAGACAGAAGTGTCGGTGGATTAGGTGATGATTGTGCTGGCTGATGCAAATCGCTTCGCAAGTCAAGCAGGCCCACCGTTCACTCACGATGGGTCGCGCTTGCTAAGATGATTCCGCGTGATCGGATGCCACAACTCAATTCGGCCCATGGCCGCTGAATCGCTGGCCAGATCACCGGGCGATGGGCGATAGACTTTGGCGATATACGGCGGTTCGTGCCGCCTCAAGAAACTCAAGATGCGCGGCTGGGTAGCAATGAATGCCCGCGCCAGTTCCGGATAGGGGGCATGGCCGACCACTACCAGCAGTGCCACATCGTGCTGCATAACGGTCTGCAGTTCATTCGGCTTGTAGCGGATCCGACCGTCGTGCGTAATGGCGATCCATTGTCGCTTACCTATCTCCTGTAGCCACTCCGCATCAGGCGTGTCGTGCCGAAAGTGGTCTGCATGGCGCTCCACCTTCAGGCCGGCGCCGCGCAGAATCTCAGGAAATTTCTTGCCGAGGTCGCGATCTGTGAAGAAGACCGGCTCTGGGCTCACGCGGCGCGCTCGTAGAGCACCGCCTCCATGATCTCTTCCGTCGACAGATCGTAGTCTTCGGCCAGATCACTGACGGACTCGCCCGCGTCCATACGCTCGACGATGGCCCCGGTCGTAATGCCCTTCTGAGCTAGAACCGGCCTGCCGAAGGCCACATTTGCATCGATGGCGATCGATCTGGCCGAACTGATCAAGTCACTTGAGGTAACCGGAAATAGTCGGACCGGGAACCTCCATTCATCCCATTCAACGCGGGCCAAATGTTCAGTGAACATGCGGCGCATGGCCACCTGGCCTGATGCCGACAGTTCGATCAGTTGGCCATACCGTTCCAACAACAGCTTGCCGGCATCGGTCCGCAATTCCGGACTCAAGAGTAGTCGCTCAACCTTTAGCGCCTGCTGGGCATAGCCGATTGCACGCCGCAGTGCGTCCATTTTCACACCATGGTCCGTACGCAGAGAGCGCAGAACATGCGCTTCAATGAGGTTCCAAAAGGACAGGGTCGGCGGAGGACTTTTGGGAGGGCGAATCAGCGGACTCGAATGAGCCGTACCGGCTCCCTTCGGATAATGACGGCCGACAACCCATGAGCGCAAGGTGGCCGGTGCTACTTTGAGGTAGCGGGCGGCTTCGGCGACGCTGTATGCGGGCTGGTTGCGGATGTCCGTCTTGGTCATAGGGAAAATGCGCTCCTGCGAATCAACGTACGCTCTTGCGTTGAGAGGTTATGCAGAACTTACCTCTGAGCCCGTTCTTGCCCATTTCAACGGGGTGGCCGTTAAATCGATGACTTTCGCGAGAACGATACGCTCGCTCTCCGCTCCCGTACAAGGTGTTTAAGACCGTTTTAGCCTCCGTGGAGGGTATGAAGTGATCATAGTTAACGCCTGCGGACCCCGTCGCACGCAGGATGGCCCACAGACACACTGCAAGTGCCCATGACGAGACTCGTGGCAAGCGGCCGTGCACCACAATTCGGCCTCCGCGCATCGTCGATTTCCTCTGGAGTGATAGCCTCTTGCGTTGGGAGGTTATGACTTTGCTTACCTCGAATACTCCCTAGCCTTCACTGTCCGCGGGTTCGGCGACTTACGAGCAAGCGTTGCCGCCAGCTGCTCGTCTGTTGTCCGAGGGGCGCTCAATCCCCCAATGAATCCCCAGAGCTCCTGCGCGAGATGCGCCTGACCCGCTTGCAGAAGCACCTCAGCGGCGCTGTGATAACCCGCGACGACCGCGTGCCGAGTTTCAACCAGCTTTGCCTTGCCGGGGTCCGGCTGAAGCCCTCCGGCGCTCAGCTCGCGTTCGATACGGCGCAAACGCTCGCGCAGATGACGAGACACGTCCACGATTTGCTCAAGGCACGCCGCGCGAATGCCTACCTTCCTACCTGGAACCAACACTATATTTGGAGGCAAGGAGGTACCCTCGGATCTTCGGCGCTAAAAAGACAGAGCACGCTTAAGATCATTGTGTTCAAAAGCACTTGCCATTCGATGAATCTCGGGATTTGGCGCGCCGGCGGCGGCGGCGACTTCACGCCAGGCGGACGTGACCGTCGCCACACCCTTCGCAATTGTCTTCGCCTCCTCAAAACCCAGGCCGAAGAATTCAGCAGTCGATATTACGAGCTCAATATCGCAAGTTGCCTCGTCCAGGCTGATGTTCGTCGTTAGGATACGTGGACGGACATCTGCTGGCGTTGGATTCAGATCATAGACCGGCGAGAGCGCCCAGCCTTTCTTACTTACCCACAGAAAACCGTGATTCCGCAGGTGGTCATCGACGTTTGATATCAGGACGTTCAGGACCATGCGTCGATAGAGTTCGCGGGAGTCTTCTTTTGCTTGAGCGCCATGTGACGTGAGAATGTCGACGAGTTCGGGATAGCTTCCGTGCTGTCCGTCCTTCAGGCCGAGCATAGTCAGCGCTGATAGGAACGGAATTCGTGTACCCGCGGTGCGATCAAAGCGCCGAGACAGTAGTACGGACCTTCCTGCGACGTGGCGTAGCTCATAGTCCGGCGTTCGAATGCCCGCTTGATTTGCAAGACTAAGTGCAATGGACTCCCAAAGTTCAATACTATATTCGTCCGTTTCCTTTGGAAATTTTGCGATTGAAAGGTGGCCGTCTTGGTCGATTACGGACGCTTTCGGGCGTGCCCCGCCAAGCGATGAACCTGGCGCAAAGATCATTTGTAGGTCTGCATCAGTCTCTTCGTCGCGGAAAATCCGTTCAGTAACTCCGAGAAGGCGGCCGAGCTCGACCAGGCCGGGAACGCCAGTGGACGTCGGTGACTGATAGACCTCCGCTCCGACAATTCGAAAGCGCAAAGCACCGAGTCGAGAGACATCCGACACGCCTAGCAGATAGTCGAGCTCTTGAAGCGCGCGTGGGGCGCGGCCTGCGCTTTCCGCGCGCCGCCGTTCGGCGCGTTGCATTAGACGGCGGCCCCAGGTATCCGGGGCCGAATCACCGATTGAGCCGAAGATCGAGAAACCTGCAGCTGGAACGAATGCGCCTCGCCCGAGGGTCATTGCTGGTTCAAGGGAAAAGCGCGCGCTGTCCTCTAACCAGTCGCTGTGGTACTCGAAACTGACCGCCTCGCTTCCTGGACGTGCATGTTGGTGTAGGGTCCCGACCCTTTTCAGTCCGGGCGCGAAATCGATGTGAACCTCGATATCAGGCACGAGTGCTCTCGGGTGTTCGGCGCAGACGAACCCGTTTCGGCAGCTTTTCGGTTAGCAAAGCGAGGCCCGCAGAGTCTCGACTGGGATCTGCGAGTTGGTCTAATCCGTCAAGAAGCCCAAGCGCTTGGAGAACCGCCGCATATATCCCGATACTGACCCCCGGATCACCTTTCTCGACCCGCTGAA
>Ga0210385_10000766_pt1 | contig 20985 bp, 14 predicted proteins | sample IncBWH26OmetaG_FD_160107 | JGI IMG/M metagenome (GOLD analysis project Ga0210385, IMG submission 160107) | Forest soil microbial communities from Barre Woods Harvard Forest LTER site, Petersham, Massachusetts, United States - Inc-BW-H-26-O ...
GTCGAGGTGGGGACTGCGGTTTGCACGAACATCAAGGAAGCCAAAACCGAAATAAAGTTGCTGCGGCGCAATATTATCCAGTTGGCCGCGGAGAATGGATTGCGGCTGGCGTCGGTAGCAACGCATCCGTTTGCGGACTGGAAAGTGCAGGAGATTCATCCGGACCCGCGCTACAAGAATATTGTCGAGGACATGCAGCTCGTGGCACGGGCGAATCTGATTTTTGGGTTGCATGTACACATTGGGATTGAGGATCGCGAGACCGCGATCCACATGATGAATCATGCGCGGTATTTTCTACCGCACCTGCTGGCGCTATCGACCAATTCCCCGTTCTGGCTGGGGATGAATACCGGGCTGAAGTCTTACCGCTGCAAAGTGTTCGACAAGTTTCCTCGGACAAACATTCCAGATTATTTTCCCAGCTGGGGCGAGTACGAGAACTTCATCAAACTGCTCATCAAGACGAACTGCATCGATAATGCGAAAAAGATCTGGTGGGACATCCGGCCGCATCCGTTCTTTAACACGATTGAGTTCCGGGTATGCGACATTCCTATGCGTGCCGATGAGACGATCGCGCTGGCCGCTTTGATTCAGGCGACGGTGGCGAAGCTGTACAAGCTGCATACCGCGAATCAGGGATTCCGGCTGTATCGGCGGGCACTGCTAATGGAGAACAAGTGGCGAGCCGCGCGCTACGGCATGGAGGGAAAGCTGATCGACTTTGGAAAACAGACTGAAGTGCCGGCCAAGGATTTGATTCATGAGTACCTGGAATTTGTGGACGACGTAGTGGATGAACTGGATTCGCGTGAGGAACTGAACTACATCCACAAAATGCTGGAAACGGGCAGCGGGGCAGACCGGCAGCTGCGCGTGTTTCAGGAAACCGGGGATTTGAAGAAAGTTGTCGATTACATTGTTGAGGAGACGGAAGCTGGGCTGGCGGAGGTTGAGCCGGCTTCAGTTAGAAAAGTCGGATGACCATTCCTGTAAACGACGTCAAAATTCCCGCCCCTTCGCCAAGTTCAGGGCAAGCTCTCTCGCAAAAGACGCGAGAAGGATGGGGCACCCGTTCGCAGATTTCTTTTGATCCTGAGTTTTCTCCCGGGGCACGGAATGCGGTACAGGTTTGCATTCGGGTGCGGCCTGAGGAAAAGGTTTGCGTGATCACCGATGAAGTTACACTGGGGATCGCGGCAGCTATCACCCACGAACTGGAGAAGGTGGGCGCACAGTATAACGCCTGGGTACTCGAGGATTTGGCGGAGCGTCCTCTGAAGGATTTGCCCCGGGAGATTATTGAGGATCTTGAGACTAGCCAAGTCTCTTTCTTTGCCGTGCAGGCGCAGCGCGATGAACTGCATTCGCGCATGCAGATGACCGAGGTGGTGAACCGGCGGAAAATACGGCACGCCCATATGGTGAACATCAATCCGCAGATCATGCTGCAAGGCATGCGGGCGGATTTTCAGAAAGTCGACCGACTGAGCGCTAAGGTTGTTGCCATGGTGCGCAAGGCGCAGAGGGTGCGGGCTAAAACTGAGGCGGGGACGGACCTGACTGCAGATTTGAATCCGAATTATAAATGGCTGAAGACCAGCGGGATTATCTCTTCGGAAAAGTGGGGGAACTTGCCCGGTGGAGAAATTTTCACTACGCCTGGCGAAGTGAATGGGACGTTTGTCATTGACGGGGTGGTAGGAGACTATTTGTGCGCGAAGTTTGGCAACTTGCGAGAGACTCCGCTGACCGTGCACATGAGGAAGAATCGACTCACGGAGGCGCACTCCGAAAACCGTGAACTGGAAGATGATTTCTGGAAGTACACGCATACGGACGAGAACAGCGATCGCGTAGGCGAGTTCGCCATTGGAACCAACATCGATTTGAAGGAAGTGATTGGGCAGATTCTGCAGGATGAGAAGTATCCCGGAGTACACATTGCGTTTGGGAATCCTTATGGCGCGCACACCGGCGCGGAGTGGGATTCGTCGACTCATATTGATGTGGTGGGGCGCAAGTTCAACATCTGGGTGGACGACGAGCAGATTATGCGGGATGGGAAGTTTCTGGTAGAGGCTTAGGGCCGGCCGTGGTTCGTGCAGAGAACTCCTTGCCTGGCCGCGGGAACTCGAAAGGTACAAGGGGTCCTTCGACTCCGCAAGACGCCCACTTCGTGTGCGTCTTGCTCCGCTCAGGATGACAAACTTCAGGGATCATGATTCCTTCTCTCCGAAAACAGTTCAACGCCAGCTTTAATCCAGATAAATATCAGACATTCTTGCGGCGGATTGATGACACTTGCGGGACCCATGTGTCGTTCCGGCTGTCGGAGACTCCTTGCTTCTTTCCTAAGGCATTGCTGGACCGGATGGCCGAGGATGGCAAGGAGCTGATCCGCCAACTGGTGGAGAGTCCCGAGTATCGGGCGCGGTCAGAGGCTTCGATCCCGGCAGAATTTCGGGTGCCGAACGAGCCCGCACACCCAATGTTTGTGCAGGTGGATTTTGGCCTGGTGCGCGATGCTGGCGGCGCGTTGCAGCCCAAGCTGGTCGAATTGCAGGCCTTCCCTTCTCTCTATGCGTATCAGGTGACGTTGGCGCAGAGTTACATCGACGTATACGGATTGAACCGGTTCGAAGGGGGACACAAACTGCAATTTTTCTTGAACGGGCTGGAGGAGAGATCTTACCGTGAGCTTTTGCGAAGCGCGATTGTGGCCGGGCATGATCCGGAGAATGTGATCCTGATGGAAATTCATCCTCAGGAGCAGAAAACGCTACCGGATTTTCTGCTGACCGAGAAGATGCTGGGGATTAGAACGGTCGATATTGAGGCGATCAAAAAGGATGGGCCACGCCTTTACTATGAGCGCAACGGGAGACGCGTGCCGATCCGGCGGATCTATAACCGGACGATTGTGGACGAGCTGCAGCGCAAGCGGGTGAAGCTGGCTTTCGATTGGCGCGATGATCTCGATGTGGAATGGGCGGGGCATCCGAACTGGTATTTTCGGATCAGCAAGTTCTCGATTCCCTATCTGCGTCATGAGTCGGTGCCGAAGACCTGGTTTCTGGACAAGTTGGAGCGGGTTCCTGACGACTTGCAGAACTATGCGTTGAAGCCCTTGTATTCGTTTGCCGGGTTGGGGGTGGTGATTGCGCCTACGAAGGAAGATATCGACGCAATTCCGGCGGAGAAGCGGGGGGAATACATTCTGCAGGAGCGGCTGCATTTTGAGCCGGTCATTGAGACTCCATTTGGCGGGACTAAGGCGGAGGTGCGCGTGATGTATGTGTGGCTCGATCAGTTGCAGGCGGTACTGACGATTATCCGCATGGGGCGGGGATTGATGATGGGCGTCGATCACAATCGGAATATGGAGTGGGTGGGAGCCTCGGCGGGGTTGTGGGTGGAGGAGTAAAAGCTGCCGGCGCCCGAGCCAGAAACCCGGGGCAGAAATCCCCTGCGAAGCCAGGAGCAGCGCAGCAGTGAGAGGGATACTTCGACTAGGCAAGACCTCCACTTCGTGGGCATCTTGTTCCGCTCAGGATGACAGAGCAAGTAAGGTGCGTCAGCCGATTCGCTTTACGATAGTGGTTTGAAGTTCCTGTCCGTTGGGGCGCCGAAGATAGAGTTTGTCGCCGGCGAGGCGAACGGGTACGGGATCGCCTGGCTTCCACTCGCCGGGAGTGTAGCCATCAGCTACGGTGGAATCGTATTCACCGGTGTAAACGACGCCTTCTACATTGACAACGACGGCGCGGCGAACGAGGTAAGGAGCCGACTCGCGGAGGATCTCGGCTTCGGCCTGGTACCAGTTTTCGTAGTCGTGACCTTCGACGGCTCCCTTCCGATGGTAAAGCTCGGTGGCGCGGCGGCGAATGGCCTCTTGCATTTCAGGAGAGTAATTCTCGGAGCCCCGCGCCATATCAGACTCGCCTCACTCATTCAGAGTTGATAGCTTCATAGTAGTCGTCGCAGGGCAACCTCGAGCCCCCTTAGCGACACAAAAGGACAATGTGGTTTTCAGTTTGGGAACGATTGCGATCAAAACGGGCCAGTTGACCCGAGCCGTTGGCGAGCCTACCATTACCGCGTTCGGGAGTTGGGTCTACTCATGATCGGCCAGACCGTATCCCACTATCGCATCCTGGGCAAGCTCGGGGGTGGTGGTATGGGCGTGGTTTATGAGGCTGAGGACCTGAAGTTGGGGCGGCATGTGGCCCTGAAGTTCATCCCCGAAAACCTTGTGGGCGACCCCAAATCGCTGGAACGCTTCACGCGGGAGGCGAGGGCGGCGTCACTGCTCAATCATCAGAACATCTGCACTATTCATGGCATTGAAGATAACGCCGGCCATCCTTTCATTGTGATGGAGAAGCTGGAGGGCGAAAGCCTCAAACAGGCCATCTCCGGGCAGCCGATGCAGACCGAGCGGGTGCTCGACATCAGCATCCAGGTGGCGGACGCGCTGGCGGCTTCGCATGCCAAGGGGATTGTGCACCGGGATATCAAGCCGGCAAACATTTTCCTGACTCCGAGTGGTCAGGTGAAGGTGCTCGATTTCGGACTCGCCAAGCTGGTCCACAACGTTGGTACCGACAGCGATGGAGGGGCGGCAGCGGACAATTCGCTGACCGCCGTGGGGGTGATTCCCGGGACGGCGGTTTACATGTCGCCGGAGCAGGCGCGCAGCGATGAAATCGACTTCCGCAGCGACCTGTTTTCCTTCGGCGTGGTGATGTACGAAATGTCGACCGGGAAGAAACCGTTTACCGGTAGAAACTCGCTGATGACGTTGGATGCGGTGCTGCATGAGAAGCCCGTTCCACCAGGAGAATTGAATCCAAAACTGCCTGTGGAACTGGAAGGCATCATCGGCAAGGCGATGGAGAAGGACCGCAAGGAGCGCTATCAGAGCGCAACCCAGATGAAGGCGGACCTGCAGCAGTTGAAGCGGGAGCAGGAGTCTGGACAGGTAAAGAGCGGGCTGCATCCGCCCAAGCTGCGGGTTGCCAGCAATACCTTTGGCCGTGCCGGTGCCAGCCGGTGGCAGTTGTGGGTGCTGCTGGGAACAGCGGCGGTGCTGGTGACGGTGTTGTCAGCGGTCGGAGCATACTGGTTTAAGCATCGATCAGTGGTAACCCTGCAGGAGGCGAATGCGATCGCTGTTTTGCCTTTGCAGAACATGAACGGCGATTTTGCTGTGGATTACCTCCGCTTCGCGCTCGCGGACGAACTCACCAGCGTGCTGACCTATTCGCGATCGCTCGAAGTACGGCCTTCGTCCGTCACACGAAAGTACGTGGAAGTGGACCTTGATCCGCGCAAGGTTGGGCAGGAATTGCATGTGGGCAAGCTGCTGACGGGTCACTTCATGCGCCAGGGTGAGCAGTTAACCGTGACGCTGGAAGCCATTGACGTTACCAACGACCGGTTGCTGTGGCAAGCGAACGTGACGTCAGGAGTGAATGACCTGATTTCCCTGCAGAATAAATTGACCACGCAGGTGCAGCAAGGGCTGTTGCCCGTGCTCGGCGGCGGGGGAGGAGAGTTGGATACGGCGTCGCGCCCCAAGAATCCGGAGGCGTATGACCTCTACCTGCATAGCCTCGCACTATCCCACGATGTCGTCCAGAACAAGGACGCAATTGTAGTGCTGGAGCATGTAGTGGGAGAGGATCCTGGCTACGCGCCGGCGTGGGATGCGCTGGGATACAGGTACTATTACGATTCTTATTATGGCGGGGGCGGCGAGGAGATATTCCAGCGCTCGAATCGGGCCTATGAGAAGGCTCTGGCCCTGGATCCGAACCGGGTCGATGCGGCGAGCAGTTTGATCGCCCACCGTGTGGAACGTGGCGAACTGGGTCGGGCCTTTGACGCCGCCACAGACTTAGTACGACGTCGACCCCAGAGTGCCGATGCGCATTTCGCGCTCAGCTACGTGTTGCGTTATGCGGGCATGCAGGAGAAGTCCACACAGGAGTGCAACACCGCGCGATCGCTCGATCCAGGGAACTCGAACTTCCGGTCATGTGCGTGGGCTTTTTTGGAACTGGGAAAGACAGACCAGGCGATGGATTTCGTGCATCTGGACGCGGGCACGGAGTGGGCGGCGTGGGTTTCGACGTACGTTCATCTGGCTGCGGGGAACGTGTTGCTGGCGCGAGAGAGCGTGAAGAACATGTCGAAGGCTCCAATCTACCACCGGGAGTTGTTGGCAGCGTGCACGCAACCGCAGCGGCCGGCTGACATGGACCGGACTGTGCGGGAGGCGGAATCATCGGCCATGATGGAACCAGACCCCGAGGCGTGGTATCACGTAGGCGCGCTCCTCGCGTATTGTGGACAGAAGGACGCGTCTTTGCGTTTGCTGAAGGCTGCGGTGCAACAGAATTATTGCGCATATTCGGCGCTGTTGGGGGATCCCCTGCTTAAGGACTTGCGCAAGGACACGGCCTTTAATCAGGTACTGACCGCGGCGAGCACCTGCCAGGAGGCACTGAAGGAGGGGCGGCAGTAGTCCTCAGCTTGAGTTGCCAGTTATTCGACATTGTTCCCGGCCGAGGGGATTACTCTTTATTCGTGCCGGCGTCTAATTTGATCGAGGGGAAAGAATTTGCGTCGGAGCGGGGGTAGGCCCCATCCTGTTAGGGTGAAATCTGCGAGAACTCACTACCTTGCCGGGCGTCTGGGACGGTTCGTTCAACTTTTCGTCCACAATTTGAGCGCTCGATCATTATTCGTATTTGCTTTCGCCGTGCTGCCGGTTCTGGTGGTGGCTTCGCCACAGCAGACTGCGGAAAGCTCGACCCGGCCGGCAGCCGCAACTTCGCATGCGGATCAGCGGGCTTTGACCACGGATTTTCCGCAACTGCCCTACCAGGGTACTCCGCCTGAACTCCCTCAAGATCGAGGAATCCCCGGCCTGCGGCTAATGCTGCGGCGGCTGGCGACGACCGCCCGGCTGATGCAGACGGTGGCGCATCCCGATGATGAAGACGGCGGAATGCTCACGCTCCAGTCGCGCGGGCGCGGAGCGAGCGTGCTGCTGATGACGCTGAATCGCGGCGAGGGCGGCCAGAACAAGGTGGGCAGCAATTTGTCGGATGTGCTGGGTGTTCTGCGAACGCTGGAACTGCTGGCTGCGGACGAATATTACGGAGTGCAGGAGCGGTTCTCGCGCGTGGCGGACTTTGGCTTCTCGAAAAGCGCGGAGGAGACGTTCGCAAAGTGGGGCGGACACGACGTAGCACTCGCCGACATGGTGCGGGTAATTCGAACGTTTCGTCCCGATGTGCTGGTGGCAAGGTTCTCCGGAACATCGCGGGATGGGCACGGGCATCATCAGGCTTCGAGCATCCTGACGCAGGAGGCATTTGGGGCGGCGGCCGATCCGAAACGGTTCCCTGAACAAATCGCGCAAGGACTCCTACCTTGGCAAGCAAAGAAACTCTATATCGGGAATGTTTGCGGGTTTGGGGCCGCGACCTGACCGGATGCGAATTGGACTGTGAAGCTGAATACCGGGCAGACGAACGCGGACCTGGGAGGATCGTACGTGCAGTTCGCGATGCAGGGATTGCGGCATCAGCTCTCGCAGGGATCGGCGAACTGGACTGTGGAGCCGGGAGACCGGTTTACGTTCTACAAGCTGGTGGATTCGGTAGAGCCAGCGAAGCTGGATAAAGATGGGCACGAGAAGGACTTCTTTGACGGGATCGATACCTCGCTGCCGGATTTGGCCAATGGGGTAGAAGAATCCAAACTCCCAAAATTGAGGTATGAACTCCAACAGATCGCAGTCAGGATCGCCAAAGCCACAGAAAGCGCGAATCGAAACGACGCCCCGGCCGCGGTCATCCCACTTATGGGACTGGCCGCAACATTCAAGCAGCTTAGCGTCGATGTGAGGACGGCCGGATTGGGGGCCAGCGCGGAGTCCGACTTAATCGCCCGGCTGGAGCAGAAGAGCGAGCAGGCAGAGATGGCTCTGGATCTGGCCCTGAATGTAACGCTGCAGGCGACTGTGGTTTCTCGAGTGGGGCCGAATGGTGAACCGGTAGAGGAGGCTCTGAAAAAAGACGAGGACGCGACGACCACGGTTTCTCCGGGACAGGAATTTCTAGTTGCCGTCGACTTTCATAATGGATCGAAAGACCGGATTTTCATTGACGGCATGAAGCTGGAAGTGCCGGAAGGTTGGGCAACAATTTCGGACAAAACGAAGCAGCAGGCGATTAAGCCTGGAGGCGACGAGCGCGTGGTTTTTCGCTTGCGGGTGCCGAAGAACGCTGGGTACACGCGCCCATACTGGCACCGCGATGATCCCGATACCGAGAGTCTGAATCACGTTGACGACGAGAAATATGCGACTCTGCCGTTCCCGCCTCCGGTGCTGCGGGCACGAGCGAATTATTCGGTTACCAACGCAAGCGGTGCGGCTGCGAAGAGCAGCATCGCGACAACCGTGGTCACAGAGTTCGCGGACGATGCTGGCAAGCCAAGCGCGCGCCCGTTGGCCGTGGTGCCGGCGTTTTCAGTTGCGCTGGAGCCGGGGACGCAGGCGATCTCCACCCACAACGGCACGAGCACGACGGTGACGGTAGGTGTGACCAGCAATCTTACACATGAGGCGCCAGGCATGCTGCAACTGGAATTGCCCGTGGGATGGCGTTCGGAGCCGGGCCAGCTTGCGGTGCACTTCGCGCGACGCGGAGACAAACAGGATTTCCGGTTCAAGGTCTTCCCTGCCGGCTTGCAGGAAGGTCGCGCCAAGATTCGGGCTGTGCTCGAGGCTGGCGGCGACAAGTTCAGCGAGGGCTATACGCTGGTGACGCGCGAGGACCTTGGCTCCTTCTATTACTACCAGCCCGCAGTGCAGCGGGTGAGCATGGTAGATGTCCAGGTGCCACATGATTTGAAGATTGGCTACATCATGGGCGCCGGCGACGATATTCCCACTGTGCTGAAACAAGTGGGGATGGATGTGACCTTGATTCCGGCCGAGAAGCTCGCGAGCGAAGACTTGAGCGTGTACGGAGCGATTGTGCTGGGGATTCGCGCTTACGACACGCAACCAGATGTAGTTGCGAACAACAAAAAGCTGCTCGATTATGTCGCTGCAGGCGGAACCCTGATCGTGCAGTACAACACTGGGGTGGGAGATTTCAACAATGGCCATTTCACCCCGTATCCCGCGGAACTGAGCCGGGCGCGGGTTTCCGTAGAAGAAGCTCCGGTGGAGATTCTGGCGCCCGAAGATGGAGTGTTTCATTATCCGAACCTAATTGCGGCTCGCGATTTCGACGGCTGGATCCAGGAGCGCGGGCTCTACTTCATGGATAAATGGGATGACCATTTCAAGGCGCTGCTGAGCTGCCATGATCCCGGCGAGGACGCGCAGAAGGGGGGACTGCTGCAGGCACAGTATGGCAAGGGAACTTATATCTATACGGGATACGCGTTCTTCCGCCAGTTGCCGGCGGGAGTGCCGGGAGCGGTGCGGCTTTATGTGAATTTGTTGAGCGCGGGGCATGAGAAGAAGAATTAGCCGGTTGCGATCCGCCAGCTGCCAGCGACTTCTGAGAGAAAAGACAAAATAAACGCAATGCAAGCTACTCGTATTCATTACGGCGTTCCAGAGGCGATGCACTGGGAAGAACTTCCCACGCCTGTTCCCGGCCCGGGGACTGGATCAAGCGGGACAAACTTTCCATCAGCATCGACCAGACGTATCCGATGGCTTATACCGCCAAGGCGCATGCCGTGTTTGAAGGGCGACAGGTGAGCGGGAGGATCCTGCTGCTTCCATAGCTGTGGTGGAGACATCCGGCGCAGCCAGAAATGCACGCCCCATCTCAAGACGATTCGAGTTCGCCCGGCCTGATTCGCGGCATGGGTCTGGGGAGCGCAACTGCGCTCAACATGATTGACATGATTGGCGTGGGACCGTTCATCACCATGCCGCTGGTCTTGGGCGCGATGGGCGGGCCGCAGGCCATGCTGGGATGGATCGCGGGCGCGCTGCTCGCGGTATGCGATGGGCTGGGGTCGGCGGAACTGGGCTCGATGTTTCCAGGGTCGGGTGGATCGTACCGCTACTTGAGCGAGATTTATGGGCCGCAAAAATGGGGCCGGCTGATTTCGTTTCTCTTCATCTGGCAACTTTCCTTCAGTGCTCCGCTGTCGATTGCCAGTGGGTGCATCGGGCTGGCCGGCTACGCTGCTTATTACTGGCCGAGCTTGGAGACAGTTTACGCCGCACACACAGCGGCTTTGCCGATCCCTGGAGCAGGGTCGCTTCAGGTCAGCTGGATTGTGACGCCCGGAACGGCGCTCGCGATATTCATCTGCCTTTTCACGGTTTTTCTGCTCTACCGGCGCATCACCGTGATTGGGCGCCTTTCGAAAGCATTGTGGCTGGGCGTGATGGGGACGATCGGTTGGATCATCTTCGCCGGGCTCACGCACTTCAACGCGGCCCGCGCCTTCGATTTTCCTCCCGGCTCGTTCAGCCTATCACCCGCGTTCTTCACCGGCTTGGGCGGAGCACTCCTGGTGGCCACCTACGATTATTGGGGCTACTACAACGTTTGCTACCTTGGCGATGAAATAAAAGATCCTACGCGAAATATTCCGCGGGCTCTTCTGCTTTCTATTCTGCTGGTCGCCTGTCTATATCTAATGATGAACGTGTGCATCCTGGCTGTGGTCCCGTGGCGCGAGATGCTGCAGGCGGGGCATAACAACAGCGGACTGTACGTTGTGTCTCTGTTTATGCAGAGGATTTATGGGCCGTGGGCGGCGCGGCTCGTCACAGGGCTGGTAATCGTGACCGCGTTCGCCTCGGTCTTTTCGCTGACGCTGGGGTATTCGCGGGTTCCTTATGCGGCAGCGCTCGACGGGAACTACTTCCGGGTATTTGCCAGGGTACATCCCGTGTACCGCTTCCCGTATGTGTCGCTGGTGGCGCTGGGGGTAATCGCAGCGATGTTCTGCTTCTTGCGGCTCCGGGACGCGATTGCGGCTCTGGTGGTGATTCGTCTGATTTTGCAGTTTCTGGTACAGGCGGTGGGATTGATTGTGTTTCGGATAACGCATCCGGAGGTGGTGCGCCCATTTCGGATGTGGCTCTATCCGCTGCCCGCGTTGGTGGCGATTGCGGGATTTCTTTTTATTCTGTTCGGTCGCGAGAACTGGCAGAAGGAGATGCGATACGCGGTGGTAATTTTGCTGGCCGGGCTGGCGATTTACATGATTCGTGCCTGGAGAAGCCGGGAGTGGCCTTTTGGCGTGGTGAACTCTTCTGGCTGATCGTTAGGTCGAGATCAAAACCTCTACCGCAGGGTACACAGGGTAAAGCATTAGCGTGGCTGATCATATTTCAGTTCCGGCAGTGGAGAACATCGCAGTTCAGCATGCCGATGCGGCATGGGCGCCGCTGCGCGAGCCTCTGTTTCGGTCGTTGTGGATCGCTGCGGTAATCTCCTACACCGGCACATGGATGCAGAATGTAGGCGCAGGCTGGCTGATGACGCAGCTCTCCACCTCGCCCTTGATGGTAGGCCTGGTGCAGGCAGCGGCTGCGGTTCCAGTGTTCTTCGTGGTGCTTCCGGCGGGTGCGCTGGCCGACATGGTCGACCGCCGGCGCTTGTTGTTGTTCACTCAGACTTGGATGGTGGCAGCGGCGGCTGGGCTGGGTGTACTGACTTTGCTGCATGCGGTGACTCCGTGGAGCCTGTTGCTCTTTACTCTGATCCTGGGAGTGGGCGCGGTTTTAAATGATCCAGCGTGGCAGGCGATTACGCCGGAAATCGTCTCGCCAGGGCGACACGCCTCGGCGGTGGCGCTGAATTCGGCGGGATTCAACGTGGCGCGCGCGGTGGGGCCCGCTCTTGGCGGCATCGTGGTCGCGACGGCTGGGTCGGGGTGGTCGTTTCTGCTGAATGCGGTGTCGTTCTTCGGCGTGATCTTATTTTTGTGCCGCTGGCGTTGCGCTCCCCACGAAGCGCTGCCGACCCAGCGCGTGCGTGATGCGATTATGGAAGGTTTCCGGTACGTTCGCCGAGCCCCGCAGGTGCGATCAGTGCTGATTCGCACAGGGGCGTTCAGCGTGGGCGCAACTTCCCTGCTGGCTCTGCTCCCGCTGATTTGCCAGCCGCATGGAGCGCAAGGGTATGGATTTCTGCTGACCTCGTTTGGCGTGGGAGCACTGGCTGGCGCTGCTCTGCTGCCGCGCCTGCGCTTGCGGTATTCGGTGGATGGTCTGGTTGCAGTGGCGACCGTGGTGTTCGCGGCAATGACCTTCGCGGCGGGGCAGGTGCATGCCTTTGAGTGGCTTTGTGGAGTATTATTCACCGCGGGCGCAGCATGGATCGGAATTCTGGCATGCTTCAATGTTGTAGCGCAGACCATGTGCCCGTCATGGATGCGGGCGCGAGCTCTGTCGATGTACCTGCTGGTGCTGCAGGGAGGAATGGCGATCGGCAGCGCAGTCTGGGGAGAGTTGGCTGCGCGCAAGGGAGTGCCCGTGGCACTGGCTTGGTCCGCTTTGGCAATGGTGGTAGGGTTGACCAGCATCTTGCGGCATCGCTTGACCGGGCGTGAGTTGAAGATGGCTCCGGCGGTGGTCAGGGATTAGGGGGAGAAATCATCATGGCGAAGGGATCTGGCTGTCTTTTGATTTGCTTGCTGGCGCTAGCACCGGTAGGTGCGGCCCAGGCCAACAAGAGCAAAGATGAACATCGCACAGTCACACAGGTGCTCGATCATTCGGTTTCGAGTGTTGAGAGCGAGTTTGTTTCCACTGCGGACGCGATGCCGGACGACAAATTCGGATTCGCTCCCACTAACGGCGAGTTCAAAGGAGTGCGAACCTACGGCGAACAGATAAAGCACGTGGCGGCGGTCAATTACATGTTCGGGGCGGCGATCCTCGACGAAAAAGTTCCAGTCGATGTCGGCGATGAATCCGGGCCGGCATCGCTCAAGACCAAGGCCGAGATCATGACCTACCTGAAAGATTCGTTTGCCTACGTACACAAGGCGATCCTGACCATCAACGACAAGAATCTGGTGGAACCGTTGAAGAGCCCGTTTGGAGAAGGAACAGTGACGCGCCTGAGCCTCGCCACGAGCGTCTCAGCGCATGCTTCCAACCATTACGGGCAGATGGTGGAATACCTGCGCATGAACGGCATCGTGCCGCCGGCCAGCCGCTAGATTGGGTGTGGCCCAGATTACGGGCGATGACCGCGGGGGTCTCGTCGATGGTCGCGAGCCGCGGCGAATACGCTGCACAAATGCTGGTGAAAGCTGAGGCGGGGCTCCCGGGCAACGCGGGCAGGGTAGGAATCTAGAGCCCGAAGAAAATTCTGTATCTCCCGTTGAACCTGTACATTGCGCGACGGCGCAATCGTTGGCTTGATTTGACTTGGCTGGATTTGACCGTGCATTTTGGACTTCCTACTCACCCCTAGAAGCGTTGCTTCCAACAAAATCTCGCCGTATGCTGCGCTGAAAACACGTGCGCCGCGCGCGTTTAGCTCTGCCTTTTTAGGGGGAAACTGAAATTATCCGGCCTGACTCTTCCGTGTAAATGGCACTTTAGTGGTATGTGGGAAAAATCATGGATCAGCATACTGGATCAGCGCTTAATCGATCACCGATCAATGAGAGATCAGCGGCGCCCACCGCGCCGCGTGATGGAAGTGAGGAGCAGTTCGGCGTGGAGTCCTCTGCCCGCGAGGTGCGCGGCGACTACGGTTCGCGTTCTCTTAGCAGGGAAACCGGGATCAAGGAAAACAATGACCGACGGCCCCGCGCCGCTCAGCGCTGCGCCCAAAACGCCCGGCCGGCCGGTCAACTCCTGCAGGCATGGCAGCAAGGGGCACAATGAAGCGCGGTAAGGCTGGTGGATTCGGTCGTCGAGCGCGACAGATAGCAGTTTGTGATTGCCTTGCGTGAAGGCCGCGAGCAGGAACATGGAATTTTGAATGTTCGCGACCGCGTCGGCACGGGAGTACTGCGTCGGGAGCACGCGGCGCGCTTCTACTGTGGACAAGACTTGATCGGGGATAGCGAGAAGAAGCGGCCACTTCCCTTTCGGACGGATGCACACCACTTGTGTTTCGGCCTTGCCATACATTCGGGCGACGGTGAGACCTCCCATCCAGCAGGCGGAGGCGTTATCCGCGTGGTGCTCGCGGCGCGAGGCTTCGCCGATAATCTGGGAATTCTTCCACTGCAAACGACCGAAGTGATTGGCCAGGGCGATGCCGGCGAGGCGGGCGGCGGCGGACGATCCGCAGCCTTTGCCGATCGGGATGTCGTTGTTAATACGAAGTGAAAGAGGAACGATTTTCTGGCCGTGAGCCTGGAGAATCTCTCTGTAGGTATTGAGGATAAGGTGATCCTCGAGGTTGCGGCAGATTTCCTGGTCGCGCCCCGTGACCGTGATGGAGAAGGCCGACGCCGGACGAGCATGGATGGAAATGTAAAGATCCATCGCCAGGGCTGCGGCATCGAAAGCCGGGCCCAGATTGGCGGACGTGGCTGGAAGGGCCAGATGCAGCGCAGTCGCGCGGCGCGTATTTTTCTTGCTCTTCTTCTTGGACATTCGTTTCTAGTTCTTATTCATTCGAGCGCGCGGGATCGGATTTTTCTGCTAGCTCCAGCGTTTTGATCACGGCGTCCAGCGTAGCATCAAGAACGACGGGAGGGTGGCGGAAGGAATTCAGCTTCGCGCTCTCCTGCTCGAGCGGCGTGCCCTTAAACAAATCGCCGCGGTGGAACTCCATGGTGTAGTCGGGATCCTTGAGCAGGCTTCCGGTGAGAACCAGCACCACGGTTTCCTGTGGCTTCACGAAACCCTGCTGCAGCAATTTCTTCAAGCCTGCCAGAGTGACGGCTGAGGCGGGCTCGCAGCCAATGCCTTCCGCGCCGATTTCGGCTTTAGCCTGCGCGATCTCGAGTTCGCTGACCTGTTCACAAGCGCCACCCGTGGCCTGAAGAACCTTTACCGCCTTTTCCCACGAAGCGGGGTTGCCGATGCGGATCGCTGTCGCCCGAGTTTCCGGCTGCATGCTGACCAGACGCTTGCCCTGTGTCTCGCGCACAGTGCGAACTAGAGCATTCGCGCCTTCTGCTTGAATCACGGATAACTTCGGCAAGCGGGGGATCAGGCCAACGTCGCGCATTTCCAGCAAAGCTTTGCCAATCGCGGAACTGTTTCCGAGATTGCCTCCGGGCACAATGATGTGATCGGGCGGCTCCCAATCGAGTTGCTCAAGCAACTCAAAAGCGAGAGTCTTCTGCCCTTCGAGGCGAAACGGGTTGATCGAATTTAACTGGTAGACGGGAGCTTGCCGGACGAGTTCCTGAAGCAGGCGGAGACAGCCGTCGAAGTCGGTGCGAAGTTGGCAGGTGAGCGCTCCGTAATCGAGGGCCTGGGAAAGTTTGCTCCACGAGATTTTGCCTTCGGGCACGAGAACCAGGCTGCGCATGCCGCCCCGCGCGGCGTATGCCGCCATGGATGCCGAAGTGTTGCCGGTGGAGGCGCAAGCTACCCAGCGGTACCCTGCTTGGCGGGCGAAGGTGGCAGCGACCGTCATGCCCGCATCTTTGAACGAGCCGGTGGGGTTCAGGCCCTGATGTTTGGCGTAAAGGCGCGGCACCCCAGTGACACGAGACGATTGCGGAAGGTCGTAGAGAGGAGTGTTACCCTCGCGCAAAGTGACGATTTCCTGCTCGGATTGTGGTGCGGGAAGAAATTAGCGGAATCGCCACACGCCGCTGAGGTCGATGGCTTCGTTTAATATACGGCGTTCCCGCCACAGTGTCTTCAGGGCAGTGGGGTTGCGCGAATTCCAGGACGAATCGGTGATCTCAAGCAGGTTGCCGCAATCCGAGCAGCGAAAATCCTGCGCGGCTGTGGCGTTGACCGAACCGCACCCGATGCACCGGAAACGAAACGTGGCCTGGCCTGGGGCACAGTCTTTTGCAGAAGTGACGGAGGGAGGCATGGAATGGAAAATTATCGCTGCCCTCGGAGATATTGGTCGGTCTTGTTGATCCAATCGGCGCGAGGAGGATTGAATACGTCAAGGTCGACCGTGTCTTCGAGCGCCTCGGCTTTGTGCGGCATGTTCGCGGGAATGCAGAGTACTTCCCCGGCGCGAACGACAATTTCCCGTCCATCGATCGAGAACTTTAATGCGCCCTCGATGATGTAGGTGAGTTGTTCGTTGTGATGGCTGTGCTCGGGGACAAGGCAGCCCTTTTTCAGCAGCACCCGCGCCAGCATTATTTCCTGACCGACCACGAACTGCCGCTGCAGAAGTGGCTTCAGGTCTTCAAGCGGAATCGTGTGCCAGGGAATGTGTTGCAGTTCGATTTTGCTGGCGGCGTGTTTGGTGACGGCCCGCTGAGCACGGGAGTGAGCGCGCGCGTTTCTTGCCTTCCTGGCGGCGGTAGTCGTCCGGTTCTTTAGTTTTTTTGCCATAGCGTGATGCCTGTTTCCTTGATTGTACGGGAAACCATCCGTGGCAAGCAGCCTCCCAGAATTTATAAGCCTTTGTACACGCCACCGTCGACCAGCACGGTCTGGCCGGTGATGTATGACGCCCGCTCCGATGCCAGCCACACGATGGTCTCAGCGACTTCGCGGGGCTCGCCCAGGCGCTGCAGTGGAGCGTCGGCGGCCCAGCCTTCGACAATCTGCTGCTCGCTCTTGCCTGTGGCCGAAGCGCGGGCTCTGGCGAGATCCTTCAGTCGGTCGGTCGCTGTGAAACCGGGAGCAACGTTATTGACGAGGATTCCATCTTTGCCGAATTCGTTGGCTAGGCTCTTGACCAAACCAACCACAGCCGCCCGTACCGCATTCGAGAGCACAAGATCAGTGACCGGCTGTTTCGTGGTGATCGACGTGATGGTGACGATGCGGCCCCAGCGTTTCCTCTGCATGTGGGGAATGACCTCGCGCGCGAAATAAACCGTGCTGAGGAAGTTCAATTCGAGGGCCCTTTGCCATTCTTCAAGCGTTGCAGCGAGAAAACCTTTGGCCGGCGGCCCTCCGGCATTGGTCACGCAAATGTCGACGCTGCCAAATTTCGCAACCAGGGCGGCGACGAATCCGCTGACGGCCGCAGCGTCGCCAACATCGAATGCCTCCGCAAGAACGTCAACTCCGTACTGCTTTCTGATCTTCTCCGCGGCGGCCTGCAAAGTCTGCGGGTTGCGGGCGCACATGGCGACGCGGCAGCCCTCGGCGGCGAAGGCTTCAGCTGTAGCGCGGCCGATCCCTTGACTGGAGGCGGCAACCAGAGCGACTCGATTTTTCAGCCCGAGATCCATGAAGGTCGAATTATAAATGCTGCGCCGGGGTCGACGCGGCTTGCGAGAGCGCTCGCGGACAATTAGTCTTGGAGGGAACGAGGTATCCATGAAACGGCACTCGCAACACCCAGAAACCAAGGCGGTGCGCGGCGCGGCGGACCTGGAGAAGAAAAACGGTCCACTGGGAACGCCTATCTATCAGACTTCCACGTTCCAGGTCACCGACAACGAAGAGCAGGTTCGACTCACGGGTAGCGACCATTACTACACTCGCTATGGCAATCCAACGAATACGGTTGCTGAAACAACGATCGCGGAGTTGGAGGGTGTGGACGCCGCGCTGACCTTCGCCTCCGGCATGGGCGCAGTCACAACCACCATCATGGCCTTGCTCAAAAGCGGCGACCATGTGGTGGCGCAGCGCGATATCTACGGCGGCGTGAACAAATTCCTGTCGCAGTGGCTGCCGAAGATGGGGATTGAGACCACATTCGTCGACACAACGGATTATGACCAGCACGCGCGGGCGATCCGTCCGAACACGAAGCTGCTCTACCTGGAGTCGCCGACCAACCCCACCTTGCGCGTAGTCGATTTCAAGAAAGTCGCTGCCGTGGCCCGGCAACACAAGCTGCTGAGCATGATCGATGCCACCTTCGGCACGCCCATCAATCAGCATCCCGCGGAATGCGGTATCGATCTGATCATGCACTCTGGGACAAAGTATCTGGCCGGGCATTCCGATCTGCTCTGTGGTGCGGTGGCCGGGCGGAACGAGCTCATCGAAAAAATCTGGGAGACGCGGACGACGCTGGGCAACTGCATGGATCCCCATGCGTCGTGGGTGCTGTTGCGGGGATTGAAGACACTGGCAGTGCGCGTTGCGCGACAGAACGAGAATGCCCTGCGCGTGGCTGAATTCCTGGCGGAGCACACCAAGGTGCGAAGCGTGCATTATCCGTTTCTGGAGAGCCATCCGCAGTACACCGTAGCGCGCCAGCAGATGAGCGGCGGTGGCGGCATGGTCACGTTTGAGGTCGAGGGTACGGGCGAAGACGCGCGCCGCGCGAGCGAAGCCATGCGGCTGTTCACGCTGGCAACGAGCCTGGGCGGAGTCGAATCCCTGGTGTCGATTCCAGTATTAACCTCGCACGCCATGATTCCAGCCGAAGCTCGCGCCAAGATGGGCGTCACCGAACAGATGATCCGGCTCTCGGTTGGCATCGAGAACGCCGACGACCTGATCGCCGACCTGGAGCACGCGCTGGAAGCCGTGGCAGCGTCGCAGAGTGTGCAAGTGGGGTAAGGGGTCGAGGCTCGTCTTCAAAACAAGAAAATCCCGGCCGTTGTGGCCGGGATTTTTCTTGCGGCCTGAATCAGAATGTAAATCTCGCGCCGAACTGGAATTGGCGCGGAGTATTGACGTTCGTGATGATGGAGCTGAACGGCTGGTTCGCGCTCGCCGCAAGGGTCTCCACCTGCGGCTGTCCATATTGCGCCCAGTTCGCCACGTTGTACGAGGAAACATCGAGGCGAAGATCTTTGTGTTCCCCTATCGCGAACGTCTTGTAAACGGAGAGATCCAGCTCCCGCGCGCCTCTGGTACGAACGTTCGCGAGATAGTCCGGGGCGTTACCCGGAATCAATGGATTCCCCGCACCTCCGTTCTCCGTGCCCGGTATTGCAAAGCAGTTGTTGTTCACCCAGTTCGCCGGTGTACGCTGAATGCCACTCGCAGGATTGCAGGTGAGATCGGCTCGCTGATTGAAGTACCCAGGACTCGTCCCCGACGACGGCGACGAGATCGGAACACCGGTACTGAGATAGACGATGGCATTGGTAGTCCAGCCACCCAGAATTGCATTCGACACGCCAGTCAGGTTCACTGCTTGCCCCTTGCCGACCGGCAAGTCATAGGAAACCTGCCCGGTAAACTGATACTTGACGTCCTGCGGGCTAATGGAATGCTCGTACTGTAGATCTCTCCAGTCCTGAGGTCCACCTGGGTTGTGAGAACCCACGAAACCGAGAGGCGGATATCCGTCGTCGGTCATAATTTTTCCCCAGGTAAAAGTGGTTAGCGTGGTGAAGTGACTCGTCAGCCTTTTCTGCATCTTGGCTTGCAAGGAATTGTATTCCGAATCACCAGCCGGGTAGCCGTGCACGACGACGCCGTTCCCGGAGCCGTAGCCGCTCCCGAATTGTGGAAATGGCACAAGGGTTGCCCATTGAGGAACCGTGGGTTGCCCGCCGAAGTTCGGGTTAAGGCTCACCGGCCCGGTGTTGGGCACCATGCAGCTCGGGCTCGTCACAACGCACAGCGAACTGCCGTATTGCGCGATCGTGGCTAGGTCAAGCTGGTTCAGATCGACGTCACCGAAGGGCAGAAAGAGCCCCCGGCTGCCAACATAGCCAGCGGTCACCACGACTTGATGCGGCAGTTCATACTCGAGGGCGAAATTGTAGTTATAGACTGTAGGGGTGCGCTGGGAGCGGAGCACGGTGCTCAAGGTAAGGCCAAGGTTGTTGGCTAAGCCCGGCGGCGCAGTAGTGAAAACCGGAATGATTCCTCCTGGCGTGCCAGGCGCGACTGGGAAGGGGTTACTTAGAGAATAATCGCCATTGTAGACCCCGGGGCTGGGCGTCGGGCAGGTTCCCGAATTCAATCCGAACACCGAATTGCCATCTGCGTTAAAACAGGTACCGTTCCACGGCGTCCCAGACGAGAAGCCGTCGGTGTTGATGGCATTGGAGGGGTTGTGAGTGCTGGGCCCGTAGTAGAAGCCTGCGCCGCCCCGCACGACGAAATGGGAGATCGGCTGCCACGCAAAAGCCAGCCGAGGCCCAAAATTGTGCAGATTCGTTGTGAACGGGGACCGATTGCTGCTGTTGACGTAGACTTCCGCTCCCGTGTAAGCAACACCGTTTAGTGTGTTGCTGACATTGGGGTTGAAATATTCCTGTCGGTTGAAACGCTCGTTACGCCCGCCGAAAATGTCCCAACGCAGACCGGCGGTGATCGTCAGAGCCTTGGAGGCGTGGTACGTATCCTCGACAAAGGCCCCGTAGTACGGGCTGGACTCGGCCAAGAAGACGTCTTTGCTGAAATTAGGGTAGCCAATATTGCTTTCAGACGCCGGCGACATGCCCATGCCCACGAGGATCGATGCAAAATCGCTGCCGCCCACAGGAATGGTCGACGCCGGCGAGGTTTGTTGATCCGTCGCGCTGAGGTCGAACCCGTATGCACCTGCTGGCGCTGGCGGCTGGCCGACGTTGAGATATCGCTTCATCCATTCGAAACCAGTCGATATCTCGTGCTTACCCCAAACCTTATTGATAGCGGCATTAGCATCGCTGTTCTCGCTGGCATAGACAAACAGGTTGTAGTCAGCAGTGCCGCCCACTCCGTTGCCCGGTGTGGGTAGGTCGTTGAAGATCATGAAGGGGAGCTGTTTGAAAACCTCCTGCGCAGCCAGTGATGCAGGAAAGCCAGCCGTAGTGCCGTTGACAGTACCGAGATTGGTAAGATCGGTGTTGCTGTAGGCGGGATTTCCCTGATTCTCACGATGCCGCGTAAAGGAATAGCGCAAATTCAGCACGGTGCTGGAATTGAGCGTCAGGTCGTCAGCCACG
>Ga0210385_10000768_pt1 | contig 20941 bp, 21 predicted proteins | sample IncBWH26OmetaG_FD_160107 | JGI IMG/M metagenome (GOLD analysis project Ga0210385, IMG submission 160107) | Forest soil microbial communities from Barre Woods Harvard Forest LTER site, Petersham, Massachusetts, United States - Inc-BW-H-26-O ...
GCGGTCACTCCGGACGGCCGAGCCATCTGTAATAACCGGACTTCGATACCTTGAGTACCCGGCAGGCCACCCCGACGGGAATACCGTCGCCGATGAGCTCGCGGACCAGCCGGAACGTTACTTTGGGAGGAGGTTCTCCCGCGCGAAATACGCTGCCGCGCGCTTAAGAATGTCGTTTTCCAGCTCCAGCTGTCGGCTCCTGCGGCGCAGCTCAGCCAGTTCCATTTTTCCCCGCGCTGGTCAGCTTCAGCGTGGCGCCGTTTCCGTCGACGCTGGCCTGAGCCATCCAGTTCCGCAGGCATGATTCGCTGATGCCGAGATCGGTGGCAATCTGGGCTACCGTTTTGGCGCCCTGACGGGCCAGTTCGGTCGCGCGCTGCCAGAACTCCGGGGGTGTGGTGCAGGCATGGGGACATCCTTCCAGGCGGCAGAGGCCAGCTCAGGTCAGATGTCCGGGCTACTCGGGCAAGCTCGCCCCCCAGGCGGCGCCTCAGGTGCCCGCAGTCCTCCACCGTGAACCGGGCCACTGCACCGCCTGCAGATGACCTCCCTGGTAGCAGGCAGCGTCCGCCCGCCCAGGTCACGCCCGCCTCAACCCGGCATCCGGCTCCGCCTGCCGGTACCACTTACGAACCGTCTCAGCGGACCCGATCAACAGCCGCTGCGCGACCGCCACGATGGCCACCAGTCCGACAAGTACTCCGGCCGAACCTTAGCGACCATCCGGACCATGCTCTCGCGGCTCCCGCGGGTTAGCTGCCTCCTCCGCGTCCCACGGCTCCATCTTCCTCTCACGGTCTCCGAAACCCTGGGGCGGATCGGAGTAGCAGGAGTTCGCCAGGAGCGCGACGTCTGCAGGACCCGTCGCTTCCCGAGCGGTTCGGCGCCCGGCGGCCACACAGGACGGGGCGATGCCCGCCATCAAGGCTACCGACGGCGATTGTCCAGCGAGAGTACTTGACAGGTATTCGGGCTGGGGTTGAGGATGCCATGAGACAGATCGCCAGGCAAGCATACTTTCTAGATATGGTTGGCCGCGCAGATCGAGCCGACGGCGATGCAATCGACGTCGCGGCCCGGTCGAGTCAGCCCAAGAGGATCATTCCGTCACCTGTAAGCGACGCCCCCTAGGAGGTCCCACGCTGATGACACGTCTGTTTAGGCGCCTAGAAGAAGGTCAACTCGCGCTCGGTGCACTCGTCCTGACCCCCGGCTGCGAGTACGTCGAGCTAATGGGGCATGCCGGGCTTGACTTTGTTGTCATTCAGCTCATGACGACGTCTAACGATTGGGCCGATCTCGGGAACCTCGTACGTGCCGCCGCTCGATACGACGTCACCACGATTGCATGGCTTCAGGGATTCCCTTGGGGAAACCAGGGCTACGATGCCCGACTGCCGGCGGATGTCTTGCGGGCGTTGAGCATCGGTTGTGATGGCGCTTTCGCCTCTGTAAACAACCGCCAGCAGGTCGAAGCAATGGTAAATGTCAGCGGTAATAGCCACAGTCGGCCCTGGATCCGAGATATGGGAATCGCCAACCCGTTTCCGAGGTCGGACAATCCAAAGACCAGCATTAGCGACATATTTAACGATCAAGAGGTCGCCTGGCGCGCACGCCGCATGGTCGCACCATTGATCGAAGATAAGGACTCCCTCGATCACCTGGAAGAGATGCTCTCCGTGCCCAACCTGCGAGGGTTTGCTTTGGGCATGGGTGACCTGACGCGAGAGCTGGGCCATCCCGGAGAATATCTCCATCCAGACCTGCAGGCAGCCGTTCGAAAAGCTGTGGATATAGGAAACAAATACGACCTCGTACCAATCGCCAACGTCGGCATTCCCATGCAAGCCGATTCCATCGATGGATTGCTGGAAGGCGTTACATGGATGTGGGAAAACGGAGTGCCTGCAGTGATGATTCCCCACCCAACCTTCGCCGCACAGTGGTTCTACGAGCGGGTGGGCCGCCTGCTAGGACCTACGCTCTCCGGCGCTCGCCCCCCGCTGACCTAATTGCAAGCACGAAGCACCAACTCTCGAAAGAACGTCGTAGTCCAAGCTTGTCAACTGGAGGTAGGAGACGATGACCAACTCACGACCGCCGACGGCCATGACGTCTACGATCGCCAAGAGTTCCGTCTCCACGGCTGTAGGCACGTCCGCGCCGCGGCGCACGGTTTACCGACGCAACCTCGTCTGCGTGGATGATTTTCGCGAGGCCGCGCGTAGGCGTCTACCACGTCCAATATTCGATTTCATCGATGGGGCAGCCGGCCACGAGACAACAGCACGCGCGAACGAGGATGCATTCCGCCGCTACGTTTTTCGACCTCAGGTACTGACGGACGTGTCCGGTATTTCCACCGCTACGTCAGTCCTAGGTCGACGGGTTGAAGTGCCCATCTTCCTTGGACCCTCTGGCATGCAGAGGCTAGTAGTTCGTGACGGCGAGCTGTCAGCGGTGCGAGCTGCGGAGCGCATGGGCACCGTGTACATCCTGAGCGCAGCCTCAAGTCGCACACTTGAGCAGGTTGCGGAAGCAGCTCCCGCAGCGATGAAGTGGTTCCAGGTATTTCTCTGGAACACCCGGGAATGGGTGCAGACTCTGGTCCATCGAGCGGAGGCAGCCGGTTACGACGTGCTGTGCCTGACGGTTGACACCAAGTCACCAGGTGGTCGGAAGTATCGCGACTTGCGCAACGGGCTGTCGAATCCGAGGATCGACCCGCGGTCGACGATCGCCGCAATTCGCCACCCGCGCTGGTTGCGCGAATTCGTGATCGGAGGACCGATACGGTCGGCTCACCTGCTAGACGATACTAATAACAGAAGCGTCTCACTCTTTCGCAGCCCAGGCTTTCTGCAACGTCGAATGGATCCGACGGCAACCTGGGATGAGGTCTCCTGGATCAGATCCATCTGGAAGGGTCCGCTCGTCATCAAGGGCATCCTGACCACCGAGGACGCGCGCAGTTGTTTCGAGCGCGGCGCGGACGGGATCGTGTGCTCGAATCACGGTGGACGCGTACTGGATGGCAACCCGGCGACGCTAACGGTCTTGCCCAGGCTCGTAGACGTCGCTGAGAGTTTCAAGAGGGAAGTATACATTGACGGCGGCATAAGGACGGGAGGCGACGTAGTGAAGTCGCTGGCCCTTGGTGCTCGAGCCTGCCTTATTGCCCGGCCATTCTGGTGGGGACTGGCTGTGGCGGGAGAAGACGGCGCGGTCCAAGTCATCGACCTGCTGAAGAAAGAGATAGAAAGTACCTTGACCCAGCTTGGGCGCCCTTCTCTGGCAGCGTTGGACCGTGCGTCGATCGAGGAGGCACAAAATTAGTCCGAAAAATATCTACTACTAATGTCGCCGTCGTGAATGAAGGTAACGGGGTCTCCGGTAACTCCTTCGCATTGCTCTGACCAGTCGCTACAGAGTGGCTAGAAGCGGAGTTCTCAAGTGAAAGTATCGGTGCAGGGCCTGCGAAAGACATTCCGCGCTCAGAAGGAGCAGGATGTCCATGCGGTTAACAACATCTCGCTTGATGTCCACGATGGCGAGTTTTTGGTGGTTCTTGGGCCAAGTGGTAGCGGCAAGACCACCTTGCTGCGGTGCATTGCCGGGCTGGAGCGCCCAGACGCCGGCGAGATTCGGATTGGCGACCGTCTAGTCTTTTCTTCTGCCGAGCGCGTTTTTGTGCCACCGGAGCGTCGCGGCATAAGTATGGTCTTTCAGAGCTACGCGCTTTGGCCTCATATGACAGCCTTTGTCAACGTAGCCTATTCGCTACGGGCACGTCATACTCCCAAGAACGAAATCAAAGAGCGCGTCCAGCGGGCCCTGGACCTCGTTGGATGCGGCGGGCTCGCCAATCGGTATCCATCGCAGCTCAGCGGGGGACAACAGCAACGCATAGCAGTCGCGCGCGCAATCGTCAATGGCAGCCAGTTCATCTTGTTTGATGAGCCGCTTTCCAGCGTTGATGCTCGCGTCCGTGAGGAGCTCAGGCGTGAGCTTGGAACCTTGCAGGCCACTCTTGGATTCTCGGCAATATACATAACTCACGACTTGGTAGAAGCCACGGTGCTTGGGCACCGGGTGGCAGTCATCGATAACGGCGAGATCGCGCAGATCGCAACGCCCAGAGACTTGTACGAGCGGCCACAGTCTGTGCCCGTCGCTGAGTTCATGGGCGCCACCAACCGCCAAACAGGCGTCGTGGAGGAGATCGGGAGCCGATCGGCTGTTGTCCGGTCGAAGCTCGGGTCTATGACTGTCTCGTTGGTCGCCGAGGAAGACTTGGTAATCGGGCAGACTGTCAATCTCATCTGCCGCCCTGAGTACCTGAGGCTCTCCAGGGACCAACCTAGCGACGGTACGAATGCCTGGCGCTGCACGGTTGACGCTGAGGACTTTGTTGGCATTTGTACCGAGTACCGCGTTCACGTCGGCGATTCGGTTCTGCTGGTGCGGTCAACCACCAGCCTATATCTGAAAGAGGGGGAGACCGCATGGGTGGCGATGGACCCGAAGAGTATTTGTCTGCTAGCCCAGAAGGAAGCTGCCAATTGAAGGGCGCAGCTCGCTGAAGTTGCTTGCAGATATGCACTTCAGGTAATTTCCGTCAGGCTACACGTGATGCATGTAATCACCATTCAGAGAGGCAAGCAAATGAGCGATCACAGAGCGGTGGATGCCAGAACGCTGCAGGACTACGTCAATCGACGCGCGATACTGCGTGCTGGATTGTTGGGTGGCGTGGCGCTCGGAGTCGCAGCATGTGGCGTATCGTCGTCGTCGACTACGTCGTCCGTCGCATCTCCGGCAGCGGCAGGCGCGCTGCCGGAGCCGAGTCAAGAGCTGATCGAGGCCGCCCAGAAAGAAGGGGAGATCAACGTCTACTACGCCGCACCGCCAGACGTCGGATCGGTGTGGCTTGCAGCATTTACTCGAAAGTACGGAATAACCGTCAACGGAACTCATGCGATATCCTCCACAGCCGAGGTCACCCTCGCTGCTCAGATGGCTGGGGGGAAGCCGGTCGCGGATGTCTTCCAGAGCTCGGACAGTCAGTGGATCACTGGCACGGCAATTCCGAAAGGCTATTTCGTCGCACCAGACCCGGCGGCCGTGCCGGCGGTCAAGACCTGGCCCGCAAGCGGTATCCTCAGCGGCATGGGATATCTGGCCGACGTCTCACTGTTTACCATTCAGTACAACACTAACATAGTGAAGCCGGGTGAGATAAGCACGTGGAACGACGTGCTCAATCCCAAGTATAAGGGCCTTATAATCCTCATCGATCCTCGGGACAATGTCGCTGACCTCGCTTTCTATCAGCTACAGCGACAGAACTGGGGCGACGCTTGGCTTGAGGGCCTCGCCAAGCAAGAACCACAGTTGACGGTCACAGGAACCGCCGCGGCGAACGTGATCGCGGCCGGCGGAGCGGCTATCCTCATTCCTGGCAACTACTTCAGCGTAACTAGTTTGCTGGCAGCGAAAGCGCCAATCGGGGACGTGACGCCGCCCGGTAAGACATCGGTGACCGGCGTCGAGCAATATCTGATGCTCGTCAAAGATGCACCGCATCCTAACGCCGCGCAGCTCTTCATGAATTACTCGCTGTCAGCCCAGGGACAGTCGCAAATCTGTGGCTCTCAGCTGTGCACGTCGATGCTTAACGCGCCGGGTACGGCTGCACTGCCGCGCGACTACGCGCATCCGCCCATCGACGAGGCTGTCAGTGACGAAGCGGAGATCGTCAGTCTCCTGGGGATCAGCGGTAAGAAGGCAACGATCGGCGCTAGTAGCTAGCTCCGACCGAAGAACATGTGTGCCGGCGTGGGTGGCGGCTGTAGAGCGTTGACCGTCCCGCCACCGCGTCGGCGATAGCAGCTCGATGGCCGCGGGAAGATCGCGGCCCAAGCGGTCACAGGCATTCAGGAGGTGCCGTGCAGCTAACAGTTCTCGACAGACCGAGGAAGCTCCGTCAGCGATTCGGACGCGTGCGCTTGTCGATCTTCTCGGTCATCGTAGGACTTGCCATCGTCGGTACGGCTATCCTCGTCATCTTTCCCATTGTAAGGCTCCTGTATTGGTTGTTCGCTGAGAATGGCCTTGGATCCAATGAGTCGCTTCATTCAATATTCACTGATCCCAGGCTCGGGCCCGCGCTGTTCAACACTGCATTCGTAATTGTCGTGGCCGGGCTATCTTCTCTGATCGTTGGCGCGCTTCTCGCCTGGCTAAACGAGCGCACTGATGTGAGAATGGGATGGACGGCAGATCTATTGCCTATCATTCCCCTTCTCATCCCACCACTGGCGAGCGCGATTGGGTGGGTGCTGCTGCTTCAGGATCGCGCTGGGTTCCTCAACTACTTCATACGGCAAGACATTCTTCATGAGCACTCGCTGCTCGCCAGTGGGCCAATAAACATCGAAAGCCTGGGTGGTATGACCGCCATCATGGCTCTCTGCGTCGTGCCGTTCCCCTACTTGGTCGTCTCGGCTGCATTGAGAAATACCGATCCCGCGCTTGAGGAAGCATCTAGGATTTTCGGTGCAGGTGCGCTAAGGACCATCCTCAGGGTAACCTTTCCGTCAATTAGGAATGCATTGGTAACGGCGTCGGTGTTGCTCGTAATGACGCTGATCGCAATGTTCTCGGTGCCCATAGTCATCGGTAGCGGCGCCAGGATCGACACGCTTTCCGTCATCATCTTCAATGAAATATACGGACAAACGCCGCCGCAGCTGGGCGGTGCGGTAGTGCTCAGCGTTTTCATGCTCGCAGTTGTTCAGGTGGCCGTGCTATTCGAATATGTGGTCCTGAGAAGAGGGCGGCACGCAACCACAGGCGGGCGAGCGCATGTGCGAAATGTGATTCACCTGGGCCCGGCGCGTTGGATTATCCGTGCTGTCATCATTCTTTACTTGCTCATAGCGACCGTGGCTCCGCTGATAGGTCTGGCTCTGGTTTCACTCCAAGGCTTCTGGAATGACGCCGTCGATTGGGCGAGCTTGTCGCTGTCAAACTACGCGCAGTTGTTCTCTGCTCAGTATGGCTTCCGTTCTGCTCTATTCAACAGCCTTGGGCTGGCGTTCGCGGCAGCGACGGTCCTAATGATCGTCGCCAGTCTCATTGGGTTTTTCATTCAAGGTGCCCCAAAGATGGCGGGCAGGGCACTGAACGGAGTCACTGTGCTCCCGGCAAGCGTGCCGAATACCGTAGTTGCGGTCGCGTTCTTGATTAGCTTTGGTGTTAGCGATTTCTTCGGCATTCAGCTGGGTGGCACGCTTATGATTCTGTTCCTGTGCTATATAGTGCTGTTCCTTCCTGTCGCGTCGCGTGCCGCGGGCTCCGCTCTCGCTCAAATCGGTCGGGATATGTGGGAGGTTTCGCTGATGTCTGGAGCGAGTCGAGTGCGTACCTTCGGCAGGGTAATTCTTCCGCTCAGCTGGTTCGGCTTGGTCGGAGGCTGGGTTGTCGTATTTGCCCAGGTTCTTCCGGAGGTTAACGCCGGAGCGTTCCTATCGTCATCTACATCGAATCCAGTCGTTGGACCGGTGATTCTATCGTTGTGGCAGCAGGGGGGGAACTTTACAATTCTGGCGGCGCTAACGCTGCTGATCACCTTGATTCAGGCTATTCTGGTGCTGCTCATATTGCGAATCGGCCACGGCCGGAGGTCGGTGTTGCGGGGCGCATAGCGGGTGTGAGTGTTCAGTGCTCTGGATGATACGGATATCTGTCGGCAAGGTAGTGTGAGGTTTAAGGGGTTTCGATGCGGTATGTTGTCTATGGTGCAGGCGCAATAGGCGGAAGCATCGGTGGGGCTTTGCTGTCGGCAGGTTATGACGTGGTCATGATCGCTAGAGGAACCCACCTCGACGTTATGAAGAGCGACGGTTTGATCGTGCGATCTCCTGACGGGGAGGTCAGGCATCGCGTTCGCGCCTTCGCCGATCCACTTGACGCGGGTATTGGCGCCGATGATGTGGTGTTCCTCTCGGTCAAGACGCAGGACTCCGCTGGCGCGCTGGCCATGTTGCGAGACGCGTCAGGGGTCGACACAGCCGTCGTGTGCGCCCAGAACGGCGTCGAGAACGAGCGTCTGGCTCTTCGGCTGTTCCGTAATGTCTACGGGATGTACGTCGATCTGCCGGCTGAGCATATCGAACCTGGCGCAGTCGAGATGATGTTCGGCGTTCCGCACGGCGCAATCGACCTGGGCCGCTATCCAAGCGGTTCTGACGATCGCGCTGCCGGCATCGCTGCAGACTTGCAGCGCGCCGGATTCGCCTCGCGAGCCGTTCCAGAAATTATGTGGTGGAAATACGGTAAACTCGTCAGCGGCCTTGGGAATGCGATAAAAGCCGTCAGCGGGCAGGGCGAACGGTACGATGCGATCGTCGCCCAGGCGAAACAGGAAGCGATCGCTTGCATGGCCGCTGCTGGGCTTCGATACGCCGACGACGAGGAACAAGGTCGCCGGCGCCAGGCTGTGCCTGGACACGTGGGACCTAAAGGCGCGCCGGGCTCGGGGTGGCAGAGCCTTGCGCGTGCTACCGGCAGAATCGAGACCGACTACCTGAATGGTGAGATCGTTTTGCTGGGCAGGCTGCATGGGATTCCCACTCCGGTTAACGAGACTATTCAGGGTGTCGCGTGCTCAATGGCCCGAAGGAGAGAACGGCCAGGCTCATTTCCGTTGAGCCAGCTTGATACCGCTATCCAAGCCGCCATCGCTACTCGCGTAGATGTTGGTTAGCGTTATCGGCATCTGACTTAAGAGGCGCACATGCAGGATCCCGAGGCAACACGCGATGTCGCTCAATATGACAGGAGGCTTGGAAACGTGACGCTTAAGCAGCTCATAACAGACCGGGACATCCTGGTCATGCCGGGTGTATTTGACGGACTTAGTGCGCGTCTTGTCCAGAGCATGGGTTATCGGGCGGCGTTCGTGACGGGTGCAGGCCTGGCGGAAAGCCGCCTGGGTGTACCCGACATCGGGCTGATGGGGATGGCGGAGAGCCTCGAGGGCGCGGCCATGATTGCTAGCCGGACGTCGATGCTGCTGCTAGCCGACGGCGATACCGGTTACGGCAATGCGGTTAACGCGTTCAGGACCGTACAGCATTTTGAGCAGGCTGGCCTGGCGGGGATCATGCTAGAGGACCAGGTCTGGCCGAAGCGCTGCGGTCACATGAGCGGCAAGCTTGTCATCAGTGCGGACGAGATGGTCGACAAAATACGGGCAGCGGCGCGGGCGCGGCGTGACCCGGACTTCGTGATCAAGGCGCGGACTGACGCAGCCGCCACACACGGCATCGGTGAGGCGATCCGCAGGGCCAACCTGTACGCCTCCGCCGGAGCGGACCTTGTCTTCGCGGACGCGCTGGTGTCGGTCGATGACATCGCCGCCTTCGCGCGGCTGGTTGACGCGCCGGTTGCAGTCAACATGGGCCTCGGTGTACGCACAAGGTCAACGACACCGCTGGTCCCTGCCCGAACACTGGAGCGCATGGGCGTCGCTGTCGTGATCTACCCCAGGCTGCTCACGACCGCGGCTATGCGCGGCATGCAACGCGCGATGGACGCACTGTCATCAGCTGTGGCGGCCGATGATGTGCTAACCGCGCCCGATTGCCAAGTCTCTTTCGAGGAGTATCACCAGATCATGGGCATGACGGAGTTCGCCGAACTGGAGGCCACGTTCGTGCCCAGCGAGCGGGCGTTAGGAAGCATCGCATGGGCCGCACGATCACAGAGAAGATCTTCAGCGCGCACACCGGCGGACCTGTCCGGGCCGGGGATGTCGTGATAGCGCCGCTAGACTTCGTCTTCTCGCATGACGGCAACCGGCCACAGCCGGCCGAGATCTTCCACCGATTGGGCGGCAAGGCGGTATTTGACCCTGCCAAGGTGGCGATGTTCTTGGATCATTCGCCAAACGCGCACACCGTGGCTACTGCGCAGATGCACCGGCTTATGCAGGAGTTCGCCACGGCAACCGGGATCACGATCTATCGAGCCGGGCGCGGCATATCTCATCAGGTGATCCCCGAGGAGGGCCATGCCCGCCCAGGCACGATAATCGTAGGCTCGGACTCGCATACATGCACCGCGGGAGCTCTGAACTGCCTGGCCACCGGACTCGGTTCAACCGACATAGCAATCGCCATGATGCTGGGAAAGCAGTGGTTCAGGGTGCCCGACACGACGCGCATCATCCTGCACGGTGTGCTCCCCCGGGGGGTCTATTCGAAGGATGCCATGCTGCACATTATTGGCCGGGTAGGGGCGGACGGAGCGACATATCAGTCGATCGAGTTCAGCGGCCCGGCGGTGTCTGTCATGTCAATGGACGAGCGTATGACCATGACTAACATGGTCGTGGAGATGGGTGCCAAGTTCGGCCTGATGGAATGCGATGATGTCGCGCAAGAGTTCCTTCGGGCACGCAAATGCGCGGCGTATAAGGCTTACGCCAGCGACGCGGACGCCATATTTGAGCGAACAATCGAGGTAGACGCCGGCGGCCTGGAGCCTATGGTAGCGATACCACCAAGCCCGGATAAGGTCGTGCCCGTCAGCGAGATGACGAATACGCCGGTGCACCAAGCAACCATAGGCACGAGCGCGAACGGCCAGATTGGCGATCTGCGAGCAGCGGCGGCAGTGCTCCGCGGCCGCAAGCTGGCTCCCGGTGTGAAGCTATTCATAACGCCGGCCTCGCGCCGCGCCCAACTCGCCGCTCAGCATGAGGGTCTGCTGGACCTGTTCACCGACGCTGGCGCCATCATCGGGACGCCCGGCTGCGGCGGGTGTACCGGCGCCACCGGTTTCGGCATTCCGGCCGACCACGAGAACCTCATCACGAGCGCCAACCGGAATTTCTCCGGTCGAGTCGGCGACGCCTCGGTCAAGATCTTCCTGGCCTCCCCGGCAACCGTGATGGCGTCTGCCATTGAGGGCTTCATCGCGGATCCTCGACCCTATCTGCCCCGGGCCGAAGCGACCCGGACAAGTCCGTGAGAGTGCATGGTGCTTATCCGAGGTACGGCGCACACCTTCGGTGATGATATCAATACTGACTACATCATCGCCGCCCGGTACAAGACGGTCACCATCGATGTGGCGGAGATGGCGCAGTATGCCCTGTGCGATATCGATCCTGGATTCTCCAGTCGGGTGCGTCCTGGCGACCTGGTGGTGGCCGGCCGAAACTTCGGCTGCGGCTCATCCCGTGAAACTGCGCCGGCTGTCCTTCTGGCCCTAGGAGTCGGCGCGGTGCTGGCGAGATCGTTTGCGCGGATCTTCTTCCGCAATGCGATCAACCTCGGCCTGCCGGCCCTCGAGTGCGATACCGCCGGGATTTGTGCGGGCGATCAAATCGAGGTCGTCCTGGATCAGGGTCTCGCGATCAATCACACCCGGTCTATAGAGCTTCAGGTCACCCCCCTGCCGCCGGTCATGCAAGCTGTCCTCGCGGCCGGAGGGATAGAGACCTACTTGCGCCTCCACGGCGATCTTGTTCTGCCAACGGCCCAGCAGCGGGGCTCGCAGGACAATCGCTAAATCGCGTGGCTAGATCCTGTCGACGCATCAGCCTTCGAGGGGGACAGCTCTTTCTCCAGCCACGGCACAAGCCTGTTCTCCGCCTGCGAGAGATGCGTCGCCAGTGCCGAGACCGCTGCTTCCGCGTTGCCCACCGTGATCTGCTCAAGAATTGTCCGGTGCTCTTCGGCGATGATCTCCGGATGCAGAAGATGGCGATAGTTCGCATTCGCCATGCACAACCGCATCTCCCCCATCAGGTTGCGGAACAGCCGGGTCATCCTCTGGCTGCCCAGGGCGCTCACTAGAGCCGAGTGAAAGCCGACAATCGGCTCGGTAACCTCGATCCCCGACGCCTGCTGAAGGGCGAGTATGTCGTGGTGGGCCTTCAGGACTGTATCGGGGACGATCTTGCGCGCGGCGAGCTGACGCACGGCTTCGCTCTCCATGCAGAGTCGGCTGAAGTACAAATCCCGCACGTCATCCGGCCCCATGGCTGGAACTCTGGCCGTCTTGTGCGCGTCACGCAATAGCAATCCCTCGGACACAAGCTTTTCGATAGCCGCCTTAGCCGTCGGCCGCGCGACGTCGTAACTGGTGGCCACGTCGGCCTCGGTCAGCTGGGTGCCGGTCCGCAATGCACCGCTGAAGAGGTTGCGACGAATGTCCTCCGCGATCGCGTCGACTATTGACAGCGGCTGCACTCGCAAGGCCATAGTTGCTCCTGCCCCTGACTTGGTGAGCGCTTTGACAATAGCGAACTTCGCCACTCTATGTGGCCTGAGATGCGATTAGACGCGCTATCGGCAAGCAACTGTGAATATTGGGTGTCGACCCCTGGCTTGATCGTGCCGTTTGAGGTACGAAATCGAGGCCAGCAGCGGGCCAAGGCCATGACGATGACCTCTTGACATTGATGACGTTCATCAGGATAGCGCGGTGACTCCGGTTCCAGCAAACTTGTCAGTCGAGTACACCAGGTATGGGTCGCCTCGACCGGCGCGTCGCGGGCTTTGAGTCCTCCGTGCGGGGGGGCTGTGATCGCCATGGTGCCCTGCGGCGCGCATCAGCACGTCTGGGGCCGTGCTACCGCGGTGCCGGCCCTTCGTGCATATCGTCAAGCCGGCGGGCGGCACTCTCGAGGACCAGCGCGATGAAGTGCGCGCCGGCGTCTTCTGCGCCCTGTGAGCGCTGGACCAGCCACCGCGCCCGGCCGGCCCGCGGTGTCATGTCCCTGGTGTGCTGAGCACCGAGCCTGGCGGCGGCGGCTGCCGCGGACAGCGCCTGGGGCAGCGGCGAGCCGGCCTCAGCGCGCACGCTCAGCGCGGTGACCGCCGGCGCGAGCGCGTCGATCAACGTCTTGTCGCCGGGCGCTGCCTTGCCGGCCGACTGGATCGCCGCTAGCGCGGCGGCGAATCCCCGGTGAAGGAGCATGACCGGGGACTCGCCGCTCGCGGTGCCGAGCGCTCTGGCTGCGGCGAGCATGCCGCGCGCGGTCAACGTGCCAACCGTCGATGGCGCACCAGTCGCCAGGTCGGTTCCGCACCGATGGAGCATCGTCGCCTGGTCGGCATCATGACTGGCATCAATGGCCGCGAGGACTGCCTTGGCTCCCACGGACACAGTGTTGCCGAGGTCCCCATCGCCGGCGACCGCGTCCAGCCGGTTCAGTTCGTCATGGAAGGCGGTCATGTCTACGGCTACTCCCGCCATGACCTCCGCGAGCGTGCTCACCGGAACACCAGAAACGGCGACTCGGCGGGTGCCTGCAGCAGCGCGCTCAACTCGTCATCGAGCTTGAACAGGGACACCGATGCGCCAGCCATCTCCAGAGAGGTGGCGTACTCACCGACGAACGCGCGCGCCACGGTGATGCCCGCATCGGCCAGCAGCTCGTGCACTCGCCGGTAGAGGATGTACAACTCTTCCTTCGGCGTCGCGCCGAGGCTATTGACAAGCACCGCCGCCGACTCGCCCGGCCGATATGGCAGGTCGTCGAGTAGCGTCGCCACAAGTTGGCTGGCAATCTGGTCAGCGGACTCGAGAGGCCCGCTCTTGGTCCCCGGTTCGCCGTGGATGCCCATGCCGAGCTCCATCTGGCCAGCTTCCACCGTGAATGTCGGTCGGCCCGCCGCCGGAACGATGCACGGCGACAGGGCCACGCCCATGGAACGAAGCCGCGCCGCGGCATGCTGGGTCACAGCCACGACCTCGCCGAGGCTCGCGCCAGTGTCGGCCTTGGCGCCGGCGATCTTGTATAGAAAGAAGATGCCGCCTACCCCCCGCCGGTCGGTCTCCTTTCCTTTGGGCGCTGACGCGACGTCGTCGCTGGCCTGGAACGACGCGACGGTGATTCCTTCTTCCGCCGCCATCTCAGCGGCGAGATCGAAGTTCATCACGTCGCCGCTGTAGTTCCCGTAGAGGTAGAAGACACCTGCTCCGCCATCGACCGCCTTGGTTACCGCCAGCATCTCGGCATGGCTCGGCGACGAGAAAACGTCGCCTACGGCCACGCCGTCGGCGAGCCCCCTGCCGACGTATCCTAGGAAGAGCGGCAGGTGCCCGTACCCGCCACCGGTAGCGATCGCGACCTTCCCCCGGACTGGCGCGTCCGCCCGCACGATGCCGCGGCGGCTAACAGCGCGCAGCATCGCCGGGTGGGCGGCCAGGATGCCGGCAAGCGAATCATCAGTAAAGCTAATCGGCTCGTTCACGAACTTCTGCATGCTCGACTCACATCCCTACTTGAAAGCGTTCGGGGTTGGCCGCCAGTGCGGCGATCAGGGGCCGGACCTCGGTCTGTTCTTCCAGGTTGTAGACGAATGCGAGTACCGCGGCCGCCTGCTCGTCAGTGAGTACGCCGACTGCGGCCCGGGAGAACTTCTCCGCGATCTCGCCGCGGGTCAGCGGGTTCTCCGCGGTGCCCCGGGGGAGCTCCCGGGCGTGCGCGAGCTCGCGGCCATCAGAGAGGGTGATCGTGACGGCCACCGCACGTTCGGGGAGTCGATCGTCAGCGACGACCTCCACTCGGTGACTCGCGAAGTCGATGGTCGCGGGATCGCCTAGCTGGGTTGGGGTGAACTGCTCGGCCTGGCATGTGCGGTCACGCAGCACAACGGCGGCCAGGTACCGAAGCGACGTCTTGGCCCGCGCGCGTGAGTCGTAGGGCATGGTGCCGTATAGCTCAAATGTCGTGGGCGACACCGAGATGCGGACACGGTGAATGTCGTCGCGGCTGAATTCCGCGGCCTCGGCGAGGTCTAGCAGGGCACAGACCGGATTGCGGACCAGCATCGCAAGCGGCCATTGGGTCAGCCACAGTCTTTCGAGTTCCCAGCGCGTGCCAAGTTCAGCGACGGCGACGCCGGGCAGGCCGCCGTCTGAATGGGTGTAGTAGAGGCCTCCCGCGGGATGCCGGAGGATGTCGTCCATCGCGACGAAGCCTCGTAGGGCGAGTTCGGCACCCATCAGCCCACTCAAGGCCGCCCGTGGCTGATGGAAGCGAACCGTCGGAGTGCCACGCTGTGCGTCGCTGCCAGCCGCCTGAGCACCAGCGACGCCAAGGGCGTGGGTCAGCTGCAGGGCATCGAGGTGGAGCAACATGCCCGCGGCGGTGGCGGCACCGAAAACGCCGACCACACCTGACGCGTTCCAGCCATGCTCGTGCAAGGCCGGGTAGTTGACACCAATTCCGATCCGTGCCGTGATCTCGCATCCAGCCGCGACCGCCAGCAGGAGCTCAGCGCCTGTGACGTTGCGCTGCTCGCCGACGACGAGGGCCGGAGGCACGACCTCCGGGGTGAGATGGCACCACGACTCGTAGTGGACATCGCACAAAGACACCGAGGAGATCAGATGTGCGTTCATGACGGTCGCGCCGGCCTTGGACAACGTTCCGCCCCCGATAACCGAGGATGGTCCCGGCCCGAACAGCTCTTTCGTCATATCCAGGATCGGCCTTGTCGTCGGGTCGGTAGTTCCGGGCAGCGCGCTCGCTATGGCATCCAGCAGGATCTCCTCCGTTCGCCGCCGGATCCGAGAGGGGAGCGCGTCGATCGTCAGGCCGCTCGCGAACTCCGCGAGAATCCTGGCCTCTGGAAGGGTTGGCAGTGAGCCATCGCCACGATCCATGTTCGTCTCCTCTGCCTCGGACAGCGACTACCTGCTGCGCCACACGGGCTCGCGGTGCTCGTTGAACGCCAGGAAGCCTTCGTGGTGGTCCTCGGTCGCCGTCAGCGCGGTGTCCATGCGAATGTTGAAGTCCTCTAGTCCATCGGCCGGGAATAGGGCGCGGTAGAGCGTCTCCTTGATGGCCCGCTGCGCGAGCGGCGCGCCGACCATGAGCTTGCGGGCGGTGGCCTTCGCCTCATCGAGCAGCTTCTCGTCCGGAACGGTCCGGCTGACCAGGCCTATCCGGTCCGCCTCGACGGCGTCGATCAGCTCGCCCGAGAGCATCATCTCCATCGTCCGAGAGACTCCAATGGTGTGCACCAGGACAATCAGGCCGTGACTCGGGCCCATGACGCCCCGGCGCGTGAAGAAGTAGCCGAACTTCGCACGCTCGGAGGCGATCCTGATATCGCAGGAAATGGCGATCGACATGCCTGCGCCGACCGCCGGGCCGTTCACCGCCGCGATCGTCGGTTTGGGCCAGCCATAGAAGTATCGGGGGTTCAACTGGCCGGTCCAGGCGTCCTTGTCGAGAAGCCCGACCGCTGCGGCCTGACGGTCCTTTTGAAGTTGTTCGAGCCCACCTTGCAGCCGGTCTTTAGCGTCATCACCGGCGTGGAACGCCCGCCCCGCGCCCGTCACGATAAGCACCCGGATCTCGTCGTCCGCTTTCGCGGCCTCGCTTGCCGCCTGGACCTCTTGACGCATCTTATAGTTGTGTGCGTTGAGCACCTCGGGGCGATTAAAGGTGAGTATTCCGATGCCATCCTCTTTCTCCAACAGCACCGTTTCAAATTCCACGCCGGCTACCTCCTTCTGTAAAGTGCACATCGTGCCGTAAGTCTAGAATACCTGCCTGTCAATCATGCGAACGTTCCGAGGACGAATTACTCGCCCGTGTACCGGGGCTTTCGCTTCTCCTTGAACGCTGCCGCGCCCTCCAATCGGTCTTTGGTGTTGGTTAGCAGATTGGCCAGGTCGGCTTCGAGGCGAAGGCCATCCTCTAGCGACATGTCAAGCCCCCGGCGAGCCGATTCCTTGGCGTATTCCAATGCCAACGGGCCGTTTTCGCAGATCCGATTGGCCAGGCTCAGGGCGGCCGCTTCGATTTCGGCCTTCGGCACTACCTGGCTAACCAGCCCGATGCGCAACGCCTCCGTTGCGTCGATCCTGTCGCCAGTCAGAATCATCCGCAGCGCGTTCCCCAAGCCGACGACTCGCGGAAGTCGCTGGGTCCCACCAGCGCCGGCGATGATGCCGAGGCGGACCTCAGGCAGCGCGAAGACGGCGTCGTCAGCGGCGATACGCAGATCGCACGAGAGTGCAGTCTCCAAGCCGCCACCTAGGCAATAGCCCTCGATCGCGGCGATTGTCGGCTTGCGGCTGCCTGCGACGACGTCATTCCATTGTGGGGGGTCGCGCTTCCGACGGGCCTCATTCAGGGACAAGGCGGCTTGGAACTCCGTGACATCGGCGCCCGCGCAGAACGCCCGCCCGCCGGCGCCTTGCAACACGATCACTCTGATCCGTGGATCGTTAATCGCAGCGGTCATCGTTTCAGCCAGCACCACGCGCATTCGAAGGTTGATGGCGTTCAGCACATCGGGACGGTTGAGCGTCACGATGCCGACCTGTCCACGGTGATCGAGGAGGACGATGTCGTCGTCACTGGTCATTTCGTCGCCAGCACAAACCGCGCGATCTGTATACGCTGGATCTCAGATGCGCCTTCGCCTATGCGATAACCGCGCATGTCCCGGTACATCCGCTCGATCGGGAGGTCAGCCATATACCCAGAGCCGCCCAGGATCTGCATGGCCTCATCGGCGACCCGGCCGACGGCTTCTGACGCGTACAGCTTGGCGCGGGACGCAGCGATACGGACGTCGGGCGAGTTCTCCTCGGCCTTGACGGCGCCGGCGAACACAAGCAGACGCGAGGCCTCAATAGCCACGTCCATGTCGGCAAGCTTGAACTGGATCGCCTGGTGGTCTGCCAGCCGACTGCCGAACGTGTGCCGCTCAAGCGTATGGTTGCGCGCGATCCGGAGCAGCTCCTCGGCGGCGCCCACGCATCGAGCGGCGATGGACAACCGCATGGTGTTGACTGACGACATGATGACCGCGAACCCGCGGCCGACCTCACCGAGTACGCGGTCGCGACCCACGTGCACATCATCGAGGGCGAACGCGTTCATTCCGAGGCCACGCCACCCCATCTTCTTGAACCGCGTGATCATCTGCAGGCCGGGGGCGTTGCGGTCGACGATGAAGGTCGTGAAACGGCTCTTTAGGGGGGCCTCCGGATCGGTGACCGCGAGCACCAAAATGTAGTCGCTCGACTCTGCCCCGCAGATGAACTGCTTGAAGCCATTGATGCGCCACCCGTCTCCGTCGGAGACGGCCCGAGTCTGCAGCGCGCTCAGGTCAGAACCGGCGGCTGGCTCAGTGAGCGCGTTGGCGGTGACGACTTCGCCACGCAGCACGGGCTTGAGCAGCCATTCGATCTGATCCTCATTGCACCGGCTCAAGGCCTGCGGAAGCCGACCAATGCACTCCGCCAGAGCGACCGACGTGCGCCCCATCTCCATGCTAATGAGCACGTCGCCCAACGTGGACAACCCACCTCCGCCCACCTCGGCTGGCAGGTTGTACCCGCACAGGCCGATAGCGAATGCCTGCTGGCGCAGTCGGCGGCTCGTCTCCTCGTCCAGATGATCGGATTCATCCACCTGCTGCTCAAGTGGCGCGAGCTCTTTGCGAATGAAGGAACGTACAACGTCCCGAATTGCTAGGAGCTCCGAGGGAATCGAGAATTCCATTTCCTAGCTTCCTTCTATCGGGGCGTCGAACTGGCTGAGGACGCTCGCGAGCATGCGCCACTGGCGGAACGGCAAGGCCCGGTCGTCGGGAACCAATATCTGAACGGCCACGTGGTCCGCCCCGGCATCGAGGTGCTCTTTGATCCGACCAGCGATCGCTTCTTCTTTCCCCCACGCGACCAGGTTGTCGATCAGATAGTCACTGCCGGTGCCCGACAGGTCGTCAGAAGAGAACCCGAGCCTCGCCAGGTTCCGAAGGTAGTTCGGCTGGGTCAGCGTGTTCTTCAACCTCGATCTAGCGATCGCTCTGGCCCGACCGGGATCGGTCTCGAAAACTACCGACTGCTCGGGCGCGAGAAACGCTTCATCGCCAAGAATCTGGCGCGCTGCTTTGGTATGCTCCGGCGTCGTATGGTACGGGTGAATACCGTCGGCCAGATCGCGGGCGAGTTCGATCATTTTCGGGCCGAGGGCAGCCAGGATTGTGGGACAGCCCGTCGATGGCCGGGGCCCCTGATAGGGCGCCATAGCCATCGACTGCAGGTAGTGACGCATCGTCGCGATCGGGGGATCGTAGCGGTGCCCGCGTAGGCCCTCCACCGCGGCTCGATGCCCGACGCCCAGCCCCAGCACAAACCGGCCCGGAAAGGCTTCCGCGATGGTCTTCTGACCGAAGGCCATGGTCAGCGCGTCACGACTGTAGATGTTCGCGATTCCGGTCGCTACGCTGAGGTTCTTGGTCGCATTGAGAATCAGCGAGGCATTGCTGAACAATTCGCGGCGCACGCTGTCGGAGAGCCATATCGACGCGAACCCGAGCTCTTCCAATTCGGCAGCGGTCTCGCGGGCAACTGGGGCAGGCTGAAGGTCGAGCTGGTACGTCCAGACACCGACGCGGCCAAGCGCCCGCAGGGTTGCGCTGGGACTGGCCGCGTCGCCACGGTTCACTCTTCCTCCTTGTCATAGCCTTCAGGAAAGCCGAGCAGTTCGTGGACCACATAGTGGTTAGCCTCGCCCAGCTTCGGCGGTCCGAAGCGAATCGTCGGCGGACCGTCGCTGACCTTGTATGGCCGGCCCATGACCCTGATCGGTTCGCGGCCGTCACGGAACTCCTCGCCGATCGTGACCACCATCTCGCGCTCGCGCGCGTAGTCCGACTCGACGACCTCGCGGAACGTGTTCACCGGCGAGCTCGGGATCCCGGCAGCGTCCAGGCGCGCTATCACATCGTCCTTCGTCAGCTGCCTGATCCGGCCGGCGAGTAGCTCATTCACCACGCCGCGGTTGGCCACCCGTTCCTGGTTGGTTACGAAGCGCGGATCAGCGGCGGCCTCGGGCAGATCCAGCGCCGCACACAACCTCGGCCAGATGTCGTTGTTGCTGACGAGGAACACCCATCTGTCGTCGGCAGTCAAGTAGATGTTGTGGGGAACGCGATGAGGCGACTCCGCGCCGAGACGGACACCGCCGACACCAGTCGCTAGGTACTCCGCGGCCACGCCCGACTGGACCGCCAGCAGGCAGTCCATCATCGCGACGTCGATCTGCGCGCCACGACCGGTTCGAATAGCGAGCATTAGGGCCGATACGGTCGCGTATGCGGAGAACAAGGCGGCCTCTAGGTCTCCGATCGCCACCCCGGACAGCGCGGGCGGACCATCGGGGTGGCCGGTCATGTCCATGACGCCGCTGCCAGCTTGGGCCACGCCGTCGTACGCGCGCCGGGGATCGCCCAAGCCGAACCCGGAAATGTTGACGTACACCATGCGCTCGTTCACTTTGCTAACGGCATCCCAACCGAAACCGAGCCGCTCGACCGCTCCCGGCGCGAGGTTCTGTACGAAGGCGTCGCTCTTACGTATGAGCTCCCACAGGACCTCCTTCCCGCGGCCGGACTTGAGATCGATCGCCAAGCTACGTTTGTTCCGGTTATAAAGACCGAAGTAGTCCTCGGTGTCGGCCGCGCGACCGGCAAAGCGGAACAGCTTGCGAAGCTCGTCGCCGGTGCCAACCGTTTCCACCTTGATGACCTCAGCGCCCATGTCGCCCAACATCATGGTGCAGAAAGGTCCCGCGAGGTTCCTGGTTAGGTCGACAACGCGGATGCCTTCAAGCGGATACCGCACCTCATTCTGGGACAGCACTTCAACCTCTCTTGATTCGGCGGACTGGGAGCCCGAGCGTTAATCTGCGAGACCACTCGCCTTTCCGACGAGGACCTTGTCACCGTTCTGGTTTTCAAGCCAGACGTCGAGTTCGAGCCGGACCCGATCGCCTTCGGGACGCTTGTCGGTGATTACCCCTTTGGCGGTCAGTACATCGTCAAGCTGGGTTTGACGGATGAGGTTGAACGACAGCGTTCCTCCTATGTAGCCTTCGCGAAAG
>Ga0210385_10000769_pt1 | contig 20927 bp, 18 predicted proteins | sample IncBWH26OmetaG_FD_160107 | JGI IMG/M metagenome (GOLD analysis project Ga0210385, IMG submission 160107) | Forest soil microbial communities from Barre Woods Harvard Forest LTER site, Petersham, Massachusetts, United States - Inc-BW-H-26-O ...
CAGCTTCGGGCAGTCCGTGGCGCGCGGTCGTGGCCCTGCCCTGGTCGATCGCCTCCGCCAGCTGCGCAAACAGATGCTCGCGCAGCTCGACGATGCTTGGACCGCCCCGCGCGGACTGCACCACACACACCCGCGCCAAGACCGGCTCTGAATCCAGGAAGGACAGGATCGCCCACAACGCCCCGCGCACCCGCTCGCGCCACGCCAGAGCCCCCAGCTCGCCGAGCGCCAGCTGCTTGCGCGCCTTGGCCAGGATCTCTTCGTACATCGCCAACATGCACTCTTCGCTGTTGGGGAAGAGTTCATAGAACGTGCGCCGCGAGACATGCGCCAAAGCCGTGATCTCGCTGACCGTCGTGCGCGAGTACCCATACTTGTCGATCGCCCGCATCGCCCCCGCCAAGAGGCGCGCCCGCTGCACCTCGGCGACCCGCGCTCCCGCGGGCGTGGCCAGCCGAGCCCGCGAAGCGTAGAGAGACGCAGAAGCAGCGCTCTTGCTCGGCGGCCTGCCCCGCTTCTTCGCAGTCGCGCTCACAGCCGCACTGTCCCCGACGTGCGCGCTCCGCTCGACAGGGGCGCGGTCGTCTCTGGGAGGCTCGCCAGGCACGTGAGGCGTACCCGCGACCCTACGCACGCAGGCCGCACGCGCAGCCCTACGCACGCAGGCCGCGACCACGACCCTATGTCAAGCGTTCCGCCGGCCTCACGACCGGTGTCCGCGACCTTCCCCATTGCCCCGCTACTCCCCTCCATCGACTTTCAAAACCCCAACAACCCTGCTTGACCACTTATCAACGACCTGGACCTAATTGTCGTCCATGCATAAGAACAGATTTTTACGGGCTTGTCAAGAGCGAACCGAAGAAGCCCGCGAAACCGGGCCTCCACCCTCGCGTCCTGGCGCGTCCGCTCCGCGCCCAGCGACCTCCGCGCCAAGCTCCGTGAGTGGGCGCTCAAGCTCCCGCTGCGCCGCCTCCGAGCCGAGATACGGATGCACGATCATGCACATCAGCGAAGCTGCCAACTCCACCAACGGGCCACCTTCCGCCCGCAAGCGCTTCTGGATCCAGGACAGCGAAGCCCCAACCAAGTTCTCGGCTGTTGTCTCCGGCAACTGGTCAGTCGGCTCGCGCTCGCCCCGCCTCGGCTCAAGCGCCTGCGCCAGCGCTTCCAGCAGCTCGCCGCGGCGCTCCAGCACCTCCGGGCCCCACGCGATCGAGTCGATCAACAGCGCCCGGGCCGCCTCCGGCCGCTCGTCAAGCGCGCGCAACAACGCCACGAGGCCCGCCCGCGTGCGCTCCAGCCAACCGTCCGCCGCCCGATACGCCGGCATCGCTAGCGCGGCGATCTCTCGGGCGACCGCGTCAAACGCCGCCAGCCGCTCTTCCCCCGAAGACAAAGCCCCTGACGAACCTCCAACATCAAGCATCCCGACACCTCGCACTCGGCCTTCCCGGCGGAACATCTGCCGACCTACATAAAAACAGATTTTTATGTCCGTGTCTAGCATTGTCCGCTGACAGCAAGAGATAGCCTGCCTTCGCCAGCCTCCCCGGCCGGTCAATTCACGAGCTGGGACCCCTACTACGGTGCATACGCCCGTACGGCTCGGCCAGCCTCAGACGTCGCGCGATCGCGGCTGGCCCGCGCCACTCCCGAGCGGGGCGCTGTCAGCCGATCACCCAATCCCGATGAATAGCACCGAACGAGATGTTTTTCCTCCCTGATGGGGACTACTGGGTGGAGCTCACCGATGATTTGCTTGCCTCATCCGAAGGCGAGCGCTGGATGGACCTCCTCGAGCGCTTCGAGCCCGCGCGCCCACGACGCTGGAGTGGAGATGGCCGACTGGCTCCGGCGCGCTTGCGGACGAGCACAATGTGGCGCTGTTCGTTCAAACCCGCCAACCAGGCGGTGTCGCGGATGTGGAAGGATCGCTACCACTTCAGGCCGATGCGGCAGGGGCCATCAGACACTGCGGACGTCCTGTGGTTCCCGGTCGATCCCTGCCCGGAAGGCGAACTGATCGCACCCAAATCGCGATAGCCGACATAACGAATGCCACCGTCCAAAACGCGTGCCTGCGCACAGAACCGTCCCAAGCGAGCCGTAACCTCCCACCGGGCGAGATAACACCGGCGCAAGGAGGCGCAGATGGGCACGAATCTAAACCACGTCACGCTTAGCGGGCGCCTGACCCGCGACCCCGTCCTCCAGACGCTTCCCTCCGGACACATCGTCTGCGATATGCAACTCGCCTGCCACTACCGTGCGCGCGACAATCACACTGGGGAATGGCACGAGCACACCGACTTCCTCCCCGTCCGAGCCTTCGCATACCAAGCCCGCACCTCCGGCGACCATCTGCACAAGGGCGACGAAATAGCCCTCGCCGGCCGCATCTGCTCGCGCAAGGTCTCGTTCCCCGACGCGCCCGCGCACTGGATCACCGAGGTAATAGCCCAAACGGTCCAGTTCACCAGGGGCGCGCGATGAAATCCACCTCGAACTGCATACCCCCTCGCGCACGGCGCACCACCCAACTCCCTCGTCAGAGGAGCAACCTCGCCCCCTCCCCTGAGCATCGCCATCACCCGCTCGCGAGCTTGGGCACGCACCCGAACCTGCAAGTGGCCGGCGGCCGCAAGCGCCTCGAAAGCCTGCTCGCACAACCCCGCGTGGCTATCGTCGGCAGCCGCCATTGCACCTACTACGGGCGCGAGGTCGCCGGGCGCCTCAGCCGAGACCTCGCGAGCGCCGGCATAACGATCCTGGCCGGCCTAACCGAAGGCATCGAAGCAAGCGCCCACCACGCGGCACTGACAGTACGCCAGGCCACCCTCGCCGTCACCCCAGGCCCACCGCACCATCCCTATCCCGTTACCCAAAAGCACCTGCACGCCCAAGTCCTGTGCCGCGGCTGCGTGGTCTCAGGCACGCAGCCGCGGAAGACCCGCCCACCACGAGATCCACTGCAGGAACGCAACCGCCTGATCGCCGAACTCGCCCAGGTCGTGATCCTCGTCGAGGCGACGGCGGGTGCCGCCGCAATGGTGACCGCCGAGACCGCACTCGATCTCAACCGAGACGTGGTGGCCGTGCCCGGCCGAATCACCGACGAAAGTGCGCGCGGCCCAAATCAACTGATCCGCGACGGCGCGACGCCCGTCCTCGACACCAACGACGTCCTCGACCTACTCCGCTGAGACATCCGTCCCACCGGCGCCGGCTGACGCCGGTTCGCGCCGTCTAGGACGACAACGGGCTCGCGAACAGCCGCGCCCCTCCCGAAAGCTCGCCCGCCTCTCGAACTCGGGTTCGGGGCCGAGGCCGAGACGGCCCCGAACCCTCCGCTCCTCCTCAAAGCCCCCTCCAACTCGCCAGTAGCTGCAACGACGCAGTTACCCTCAAAGCTCGCTCGAACCGCGCCCCTGGCAAGAACAGCGCAGTTACCCCTCAGGTGCCCCTCACAGCGCGATGCAGACTATACGCACCGATGGTGCTGTGACACGAGTCTCCCTCTCCGAGAAATGTTAAGAGTAAGCATCTCAAATGAGCTGACCCATCCTGAGTTTCACTTTCAGCCCAAGCCTCTTGTGTCGTGGTTCTGTGATACGTACGTTCAAAACCATGCAGACGACTCACAAGGTGCAGGGCAGTGATGCCGGTAAATACGCGTCCTATCTGACCTCGACCTCTGAACGAGGCGATTACTACATCGACCCTGCAGATGAGAGCGGCGAGGGCGCCGCCGGCGAATGGCACGGCCACCCAACCATCCTCGCATCGCTCGGCCTCTCGGCTGACAGTGTTGTGCAGCGCGACCAGCTCCTCGCGTTGATGAACGGCCAGGCGCCGAACGATGGGCGCGAAATCAGAGCCGTCGGCGGCGACGGCACGCGGATCGCGGGGATCGACATGAGCTTCAGCCCACCGAAGGACGTGTCTGCGTTGTGGGCTGCGTCCTCATCTGAGTATCGCGAGCGGATCGAGGCCGCGCACAAGGACGCCGTCACAAGCGCGATGGGCCACCTCGAGCGCGATGTCGAGCTGGTGCGCGTGCGCGAAAGCGGCGAGTTGAAATGGCAGACCGCGAAAGGCGTCCTAGCCGCGACGTTCATGCACAACACGAGCCGATTGACGGCGACCCAGGAGAAAGACGGGGTCCCAGACCCACAGCTGCATACCCACGTCGTCGTGTTGGCGGCCGAGCGCCACGACGGCAAGTTCGCGGCCGTCGATTCCCGCCAGGTCTTCTTGAGTGCGCGTGAGAACGGCGGCTGGTATCGCTCAGTGCTCGCACAAAACCTCCAACAGCTTGGGGTACAGGTCGAGCCGGGGACCGGCAAAGACGAGCGCTACTTCGAGGTCAAGGGCGTACCAAAAGAGTTGGCGGAGCGCTGGTCAACCCGCACCAGCCAGATCCGCCAAGCAGCCCGAGACTTCAGAACCCAATATGGCAGGGAGCCCAACGCGCGGGAGCTTGCCGAGCTGACGACCGGCACCCGAGGCACCAAGTCCTCGCTCGCGCCCGAGAAGGTCGATGTGGCCTGGCGGGAGATGGCGGCCGAGCACGGCCTCACCCAAGAACGAGCCCACCATCTCTTCAACACACCCGAGAACACACGCACACCGAACACGACCGTCCGCCAGAGCGAGGGCCCGCCCCTCGGTTTCTCGCACGAGCTTGTCGGGCGTGTGACTGCGAAAAGCTCGACTGTCAGCGAGCGCGAACTCTACGCCACCGCCTATGAGGCATCCGCCGGCATCTGCCATCCAAGCGAAGCCCAAACCGTCGTCAAAGACCTGGCGCGCTCCGGGGAGCTGATCCAACTCCAAAACGGAAAGTGGACAACCCGACAACTGCGCGAGCGGGAGCGAGGGACGATCGCGACCGTCAAGGACCGCACTGGCGAGCAAGCAGCACCGGTCAGTGATCAATCTCTCCGCGAAGCCGAACAGGAGGTGGCGCGCGAGATCGGAGGTCCCCTCAGCCAAGAGCAACAGCAAGCCCTACAGACCATCACCGGCGAGGGCGGCGTCACGACTCTGATCGGCCAGGCCGGGACCGGCAAGGGCGTCGTCCTGCAGGCCGCGACGAACGCATGGCAGAAGGACGGCTACACCGTGCTCGGAACCGCAATCGCCGGCGCGACAGCCGAGCGGCTTGGGGCCGACGCAAAGACCAATCAATCGCTGACGACCGACTCGCTGCTCGGCGGTGTCGGGTCGGGCATGCTCGACCTTGACAAGAACGCTGTCGTGGTGATGGACGAGGCCGGCATGGCCGACACCAACCGTCTCGCCCGGCTCGTAGCCCAGACCGCTGATAAGGAATCGAAGCTCGTGCTCGTCGGTGACAGCGCGCAGCTCTCTCCCATCGGAGCCGGAGGTCTGTTCGACCACGTAACGGACTGCGCCCCCAATGCCCAACTAACCGAGGTCCACCGCGCCGAGAACCAATGGGAGCGAGAAGCCTGGGCACAAGTACGCGCCGGCGACACCATCGCCGCGCTCGCCGCCTACCAAGCCCACGACCGTCTACACATAACCGACACCCGCGAGCAAGCCGCTACCCAGATGGTCGCCGCCTGGAACGAGCAACGCCTCGAACAACCCGAGGGACGAACCGTGATGTTGACCGACAACACTAACGAGGAGCTCGACCGTCTCAACAAGCACGCCCAGGAATACCGCGACCTCGCAGGCGAGCTCGGCAACGACCGCGCAGAACTCCCCGACGCGCCCTACCAGCTCGCCGCCGGCGACCACGTCATCTTCACCAAGCCCTTCTTCCAACCCGGCGGCCAAGCCCGCGTGGAGAACGGGACGCTCGGCACCGTCAAAGACATCCAAGACCAACACAAACTCACGATCGACACCCATGGAGCAAAGCAACGCGAGGTCAACGTCAACACCCAGGAGTTCAAGGATCTACGCCTCGGCTACGCCCAACACGTATACAAGGCCCAAGGCCTCACCACCAACACCGCGTTCGCGCTCATCGGCGGCTGGCAAACCGACCGCGAGCGCAGCTACGTCGCGCTCAGCCGAGCCCGCGAGCAAACCGACATTTACGTGAGCAAGGACAACCTCGGCACCCAAGGCATGGACCCCGAAGCAATCCAACGCCTCGCCGAGAAAATGCAGCAAAGCAACGCCCAACAAGCCAGCATCACCCAACAAACCATCACAACAAACCGCACCGCAGACCGCGACCACAGCAACACCCCCGAACCAAACGCCGAAACCACCCCCACACCCCAACCCGTCGGCCAAACCCTCGAAGACGGGGTCGGGGCCGCCGCCCCAAACGGCCCCGACCCCTCAGCCGAACTCTACGGGCGCGAAACTAGCGAAGTGGACCGCGAACAACTGACGGACCGCGAGCCCGATCAGATCACCCACGAACAACACGACGAGCGCGACCTAGAACAAGACCATGACTTCGGGCGGGAGATTGGGTAGAGATGAGGAGTAAATCGCCCACCGGCCAGACATCCACCGAGCCGCCTTCTCGTCTCGCCACTACGGGGACGGAACCGACTACGGCACGTAGATGTCTAGTTAGAAACGAGGCGATTCGTATATCTCCGCCGTCTTCGGTCCGCCGTGATGACCGGCACTCGACTGTGCGCGCCGACAGCAAGCTATCCTTGCACGCGTGCCACAACCATATGTCGAGGAAGTCTTCAAGATTTCGGGTGTGCCGACTTATACCTTTGTAAAGCCACATGCATTTTCACGGCTCGCGATCTCGTTGAGATCACCTGGCCGGGGCGTCGTAGTCGAGGGTCCATCTGGTATCGGCAAGACAACGGCAGTAGCACGGGCCCTTGAAGAGATCTCGAGCGGAGATCGGTTCCAAACCTTGTCGGCCCGCAAGCCCGAAGATGTTGATTACATTCAGCTCCTGCCAGAACTAAAGAATTTTGGTGTCGTGATTATTGATGACTTTCACGTGCTCGCGGCCAATATTCAAGCCAACATCGCTGACCTACTCAAGACTCTCGCTGACGAAGAGATTCGGGACTGCAAGTTGGTCGTCATCGGTATCAACCGAGCCGGTGACTCGCTTATTCGCCACGCCCCCGACCTGAACAATCGAATCGACGTCATAAAGTTCGAAATCGAGCCAGCCCCAAAGATCGAAGAGGTCATTCGGCTCGGCGAAGGAGCACTCAACGTCCGACTGGAGGCAGCGCAGCAGGTTATCGACGCCGCCGAAGGGAGTTTCTATCTAGCCCAGATGCTATGTCACGAACTATGCGTCGAGGCAGGTGTGTCAGAGGCCGTTGTGGGCCCCCATCCCAGACGTGTTCAGTCGTCATTTTCAAGCGTAAGATCGCGCGTGATGGAGCGACAGGAGAGGCGATTTGGTGAGGCGGTACGCAAGTTCGCGAGAGGCACAAAGTTCCGTCCGAGTGGCCGCGCGCCTTATCTTCTACTCCTAAAGTGGCTGGCCGAGTCACAACGCTGGGATATAGCGCTCCGGGACGAGATTCCGAAGCATCCAGAGCATCGCGCGTCCGTAAGTCAGATCGTGGAGAAGGGTTATCTCGCGACGCTAGTTGAGAGCGAAGATATCGCCAAAATAGTCCACTATGACGAGCCCGGACGCGTCCTTTCCGTAGAAGATCCTCACCTTATCTTCTACCTACGAAACCTCGACTGGCGAAGCTTTGCAAAGGAGGTCGGCTTTACCAAACTTGAGATCGAGGATCCGTACGATTTTGCCCTCTCCTTTGCCGGAGAGGACAGGGCATTCGCAGAGAGGCTCGCCGTCCATCTCGAAGATTCTGGATTCGTTGTGTTTTACGATCTAAACGAGCAACATCGAATTGTGGCGCGGGATCTGGAAGAGTTCTTGGGCCCGATCTACGAGTCGGGTGCGACATTGGTAATCGCGATTCTCGGGCCCCAATACGGCGAGCGCCGTTGGACACGCTTTGAGTCAGACCAATTCAAGGACGGTTTTTCCGAAGGTCGAGTAATCCCCATATGGTCTAATGCGGCTCCCAGCTCGGCCTTTGATCGCACAAGGGAGATCGGAGGACTTAAGTACGATCCCGCAGAGGATATTGATGAACAGGCTAGGGCCCTAGCTAAGGTATGTGCCAAGAAGCATGATGACCTAGTTCAAGAGAACGGTCCCCAGATCGAGATAACCTTCCCATCCGAGACCTAAATCGTCCCAGTTCTAAACTGTTGCGACACACAATAGAGACGACCCTGTCACGGCCCAAATTACGGGCCCTGCATTACACCAGTTGAAATTCGCTTCCACGGAAGCGTCCGGTGCCAAGGCGTCCGGCGGATGAGCCCCCACCGCGTCCCCTGCAAGTGCAGCGCGCGCCCGGGCGGCAGCTGTGCGATCTCCCCTGGTGAGAGCACGCGTTGCCGACTGGTGTGGTAGGCGACGCTCTCTGTCTCAGTCGGCTTCGGAGCATCAAAGAACTCCGGCTCAATCTCCGACCGTCCCAACGTATGGGTAACAAGCTGCCGGTCGTATTCGCCGAGACACAGTGAGATTGCCTCTAGCGTTTTGGGGTCGGCGATCCCGTTCAACACGACCTTCGTCTGAAACAGCGAGAGGAATCCGTCAGCGCTGTCATCGCCCCAGCGTTTACGCGCTTGCGAGAGGTCCTGCAGGCAGACCATCACGTGCAGGCCCTGACCGCCCGCTTCCGAGACGAGCGCCGGCAGGTCGTGGATCGGGGCCATGTTCGCAACCTCATCGAGACACATGTAGACGGGCGGCCGTCGGCGGTCGATCGCCGCTGCAGCGTGGCGGTAGGTGGCTTGTCGGATCTGCTCGAGCAGGCCGATCACCAGTGGTGCACACAATGCTTGCTTGTTTGCTGGCGCGGTGATGTAGAGCGTGTCGGCAGACCGGACGAAACGCTCGGCATCGAAATTGGGGTGTGCCGCGTTGCGTCGCGTGGCATCGGCGTTATAGGCAGACAGGACTCCCGCGGTGGCCGACAGGATCGAGGAGCGCTCCCGCTCATCAGTTTTCGCGATCCCGGCCAGCACGTCCGCCGCGACCTGAGCGCCATGATCTTCCAACGCTTTGCGCGCTGGCTCCAACTCCGCTCGCAGGACCCATGTCAGGACCTGTGTGATCTGCCGGTCGGTAACGAAAGCGGCGTGCAACAACGGTGCGAGCAATGCCGTGGAGCGCTCGCGCCAGTGCTGTTCGTTGGTCGTGCCCTTCGCGGCCGATCCTCCGGCGGCCATCGCGCGCGCCATCAACAACGCCCCGTCCCAACTCGCAGCCGCGGGCACGGGAGACCAGCACAATCGCCGCACGCCCCGCGGCCATACCTCGCGCTCGCCCGAGGGGTCATACAACCAGACCTGTCCCACCTCGGCTCGTGCGTGCCAGGTCGCGTCCATTACGTCGGGCTTGGTCGCGGTCGAGACAACCGGTCCCGCTGCCGCGAGCACCGAGGGGATCACGATCGAGGCCGTCTTCCCCGACCGTGGCGGCCCCAACACCATCACGGCGTGCTCGGGGTCGGCCGTGACCCACCGTCCCCCGGGTCCGAGTCCGAGGTAGGCGCCGCCGCCGAGTCGCGCCGACTTCGCGCGCACCGCCGCAGCGTCAATGACCGGTGTTGGTGCTGGCGGGGGCGTGTAGCTACGGGATCCCCACAGGGACTGCAAACCCCGAACAACCAGGGCGAGCACCCCGAGCCCACAGCCCCAGCGGACCATCGTATGAGCCGTGAACGCGGCCGCTCCTACTCCGCCGTCGCTGAGCGCATGGTGAGCAAACAACTCAAACGCGACAAAGCCCAGGCCGAGACTCCAGGCCAACACATGGTGTTTGCGCCCGCGCGGCGGTGGCCGGTACTGGTGCGATGGACCCCAAGGCTGTCCTGATATTGACATAAGAATAATAACGTACTATGCTGTTCTTATCTTTGCAAGTACGAAAGTAAGGGGATCGACCAATGGCCGATAAACGCTCAGGTGTTCGCGGTGTACTGGCCGGCATCGAGGATGAGTTGGCCCGCGTGAACAAACAGCTCGCCGGCTACGACGAGCTAGTAGCCGAGCGTGGGCGACTGCTGGCCGCGCGTGCGGCTTTGACGAGCGAGCGCGGTGAGAGCATCGGGGCATCCGGGAAACGCCGGATCAGCCAGGACGAGGTCGCCGCCTATCTCGCCGAGCATCCCGACTCCTGGCCCGCCGATATCGCCCAAGCACTCGGGGTGCCCGTGACCAACGTCTCCGCCCATCTACATCGCGGGAAGGACACACGGTTTTTCAGGGGGGGGTCTGGATGGCAGCTGCGACGACATACCTGAGAACACTTCCCGTCACCTGAGCAATCAAGGAGGAACGATGCAAGCGCCACGGACCGGCGAATACCTGATCTCACCGAAAGAGCTGTCCCCCAGCTGGCTACTGCTCTACCTCGCGACCTTCGCCCTACAAGTCCCCTGCGCCGCAATCAGGGGGTTCGTCGCATATCCCGTCATCTGGCTGTTCGTCAAACTCCTCGGCCAACCCACCACGCCCGTCCACCTGATCGCGCTCGTAGTCGGCTACGGGCCACTTGCCCTATCGCTCGCCACCCTCGTCTTGCCGCTCGGTAGCTGGTGGTGGGAGCAACAAGCAGGCGGCCGCTCACCCTCCGAGCGCGAGCAGCTGATCTACCAGGACGCCCTCGCCCAGCTCAGAAATGTTGATCCCGGACTGCGTGAGCCGCGACGCTGGTTCGTGCTCGACGAAGAGGACGAGGGCGCCGCTGCCTACGCCGACACCCTCATGGTCACCCGCGGCCTACTCGACAGCGGCTACCTCGAGACCGTGCTTGCGCACGAGTTGGGACACCTCAATACCAGCGACGGCAGACTCACCGCCGCGCTTTGCCGGATCACGACACCACCCCGCGGCCAAGTCCACCGCGGCCTGAAAACAATCTCCTTCCTCGCAACCGGCGCGATCGGCATGTGGCCACTCCGCGCAGCCTGGGGCGGCTACTGGCGCAGCCGCGAGCACCACGCCGACCACTACGCCGCACACCTCGGCCAAGCCGGCAACCTCGGCGAGTTCCTCGACGAGCGCCGGACACTCATCGACCTACCCGTCCCCTTCATCTGGCTCAGCGAGCACAGCCATCCCCCGACAGAGCACCGCGTCGAGCGCCTCACCCGCGCCGCCACACACCACCCCAACACACCACACCCAACCAAGAACGACACAAGGCCGGGCGTCGACCAACAGACCCGCCCACAACAATCCGGCCGCCAGTCGACCGATAGGCCAACAAGAAGTCACCTCGCGGACGCCCGCGCGGCGACTCCCGCCACCAGTCCCCGAACGCACAGGCGCCGAATAGCGGACCGCTCAGAACCTGTCAAGGGAACCCCTTCGGGGCCGCCTACGGCGGGTCCTGACGGACTTCCCTTGACAGAACCATGACCGGCCCGCTGATGGGCACCCAGGTCGGCAAGGCCGACCTTGCCGAATTGACATTCGACCAGCAACGAAAGGACGGGCAAGATGCGAACCCTGACTGTGATCCCCCAACCCAAGGGGCAGCACAAACGCCTCAAAGACAAACACTCGGACACGACCGAGGCGGGGAAGAACAACAACACCAAGAGCAAGACGCCACCGCCAATCAACCTGCAAAGACACCCAAGACCACACACCCACCAAAAGTTCGCCGGACGCATCGGCAAACACATCCGCCGAGCCTTCACACCCCTGATCGACGCCAAGGCCGCAAGCCTCCTCCTCGGCGTCCCTTACACATGGCTCCTCGCCCAAGCACGCACCGGCAACATCCCCCACCACCGCCTCGGCCACTACGTCAGATTCGACCCCGACGACCTCGCACACTGGCTACACGAGGAACGCATCGAGCCGAATCCGAGCGCGGCCGCGTCGGCGCGCGCACCCCGAGGCCCCTCGGTGAGCCGGTCACTGTGAAAAGCGCGCGATCCTAGTCCGGCTCCTCGACTCTGAACGCCTGCGCTACCAGCCTTGCGTCCTCCTCGCGCGGGGCGTAATGCAGGTAGCGCATCGTGGTTTGAATATCGGCGTGGCCCATCCACTCCTGGACGCGGCGGATGTCGGCGTGGGCGATCATGCGCGTGCCGAACGTGTGGCGCAGGTCGTGGAAGCGCAACGCCCGCAGCGAGGCGCGCTTGAGCGCTGCCTGATAGCGGCGGCGCAGTGCCGAGCCGTCCAGATAGGAGCCGGCCTCGCCGACGAATACGAGGTCGTCATCGTCGATGAACAGCTCGCGCTCACGGAGCTTTTCCAGCGCGCCGGCGACCTCTGGTGCGAGCGGGACGGAGCGTACCTTGCCCGACTTGGGGGTGGTCAACGCCCCACCCGCATAGCTCGCGCGTACCCGTACGACCGAGCCCATGAAATCCACATCGCGCCAACGCAGCGCGAGCAACTCGCCCCGACGCAGGCCCGTGAAAGCAGCCATCAGATAGATAGCGCCGTCTTGGGCACTAGTAGCAGCGCGCACGAGCGCCAGGACCTCCTCTGGACTGAATACTTCAATGTCGCCGGCGATCCGCACCGGATGGCGCTCGACACCCGCGACGGGATTGAGCGGCAACGCATAGACCTTGCACGCGTGCGCGAAAATGCCGTGCAGCAGCGTCAGGATGCGGTTCTTGGAATTGTTTGCCAGCAGCCTCGGGTGGCTTTGGTCAACCCCATCGGACTGCGAACCCTCCCGGCCCTCCACCCTCGAACGCTCGCTCGTGACGCCGACGAGCTGCGAGCGCCACAGCTCTACCTCCTCGGCCGTGATCTCCTCGACCGGGCGCGTGCCGAAAGCCGGGATCAGATAGGCGTCGATGATCGAGCGATAGCCGCGCAACGTGGACGGCTTGAGTGCGCGATCGTGCTCGACATAGCGCAGGAACTCGCTCGCCGCATCGGCGAACGTTGCCCCGGTGCGGACCATGCCCTGGAGCGTGCCCCGACGCGCTTGATCGAGCAGTTCGCGCAACCAGTCCTCGGCAAGCCGCTTGGTGAAGTAGCCAGCCGGCGGACGGCCCCGCTCACTCCACGCCGGACCCAACTTTCGCTGGAGCTGGCGCCCATCCGGCAGCCGGTACTTGGCATACCAAGAGAAGCCCCGCTTGCGCTCAACACGAAACACATGCCCGCTCGGCTCCTGCACTGGTGGCCGACGCCGTACGCGTCGGGAAGCATCCGAAGCCAAAACCGCGACACTGGCACCCTGGGACATGTCCCCATTCTACCATAATCTCGGGACATATTCGGGACATACTTGACGTCCCCGTAAGAAATACCAAACCCCAAATCGGCTTATTTACTGAGGATTCTTACGCGCCCTGAGAGATTCGAACTCCCGACCTTCGGTTCCGTAGACCGACGCTCTATCCAGCTGAGCTAAGGGCGCAGAGCCGCCTAGTGTAGTGACCGCGAGCGAGCATCGAGGCTTTCGTTCAGTTGCTGGTCCGCACGCTCGGCGTCTCGCGCTGACGATCCAAGGTGGAGGCAGGCGCGATCAGCTCTTCCTTAGCAACGTTAGACGCACATTGACATGACCCGCTTCGCCGGCATCCGCCCACTCAGCTGAGTGAAGGTGACGTTGCCCAACACCCATACGGTGATATAGATCATTGCTGGCGTTCGACGCAGTCTCAACTTGAGGAGATCGATCATATGGCGGATGAGTTCAGCGGATCGGCAGTGATCGATCGACCCATCGACGAGGTATTCGCTTTCCTGGCAGACGGAACGAACGACCCGAAGTTCAGCCCCAGGATCCAGGAGATTCGCAAGACCACGGACGGTCCAATCGCCGTCGGCACGATCTTCGAGAGCAAGGTCAAGGACGCCGGATTGACAACCCACAGGCAGTTTGAGCTGACTGAGTTCGATGTACCGACAAAGATCCGCTGGGCGGAGCGATCAAAGAACATCATCACCGTTTCCACCGGTGGCTACGATCTCGAACGGGTCAGCGATACCCAGACGAAGGTCACAATTCACAACACGTTTCAAGGTCACGGGTTCGGCAAGGTCATCGTCGGCTTTGCGCTGAAGGCAGCCATCAAGGACGCGCCGGCATTCGCGCAGCGCATCAAGTCAGCCGCCGAAGCTTCCTGACAGGACAGCACAAGCCGAGGAGGAACAGCAATGATCATCACAACCATGAACGACCTTCCGGGCTATGTAATCGAGGAGGTACTGGGCGAGGTCTTCGGGCTCACTGTTCGCGCCCGCAACGTCGGCTCGCAGATCGGCGCTTCCTTTAAGTCGCTGGTAGGCGGCGAGCTCAAGGGCATGACCAAGATGCTGGCCGAAGGGCGTGAGCACGCCCAGCAGCGCTTGGTTGAGGCTGCCGAGGCAAAGGGCGCCAACGCCATCGTCGCGTTCCGCTTCGACACCTCAGAGCTTGGGAGCACCTGGACAGAGATCTGCGCCTACGGCACGGCTGTACGTGCCAGCAAGAGCTGAGGCACAAGCAGCGCCAATCAGGACCCACCCGAGCCCAGACTCCCTCACTTCCGGGGCTTGGGCGGAGTCTGGGGACGGTTCAGCGGGGGCGAAGATCCTCACTTGTGCAGGGCGAGTCCGGTAGCTCGAGGATCTCGGGATCGCCGGTGAGCAACACGAGTCCGTGGGCAGCAGCAGTCGCGACTGCGAAGCAGTCCCCGAGCGCGATCGATGCACGGGCCTTCAGACGTGCGGTCTCGATCATCCGTGCGGTGCCGGGAAGATCGAGCGAGAGGACGGCCCGCAGGGACGCGAGCGTCTCGTCAGCGGCGATACGGCCATGATCACGCTCAACGCGGTAGTAGACCTCAATCAGGTTCACCCAGCTCACGGTAGGCCTGGTGTCGATCAATCCCTCGACGCGTGAGAGCGCGTGCTCCTCACCATCAAGCCAAGCGAGAATCGCCCACGAATCCAGGCAAACGCTCACCGAGGCTCGCGCGCCCGATCCTCAAGCAGACGCGCGGCCATCCCAGTGTTCCTGAACCGACCACCTAGCCGAGCGGGAACCCTCCGGGCAACAAGCACGATCTCCTCGTCGCGCAACTCAAAGTCGACCTCGTCGCCTGGGTGCAGATGCGCGCGATCACGCAGCGCCTTCGGAATCACAACCTGGCCCTTCGTGCCAATCCGTCCTGTCATACCTGACAAGTATAACGTCCTATTAATCCCAACACTACCGAGCGTAGGAGTGACCAAGGCTTCGAACAAGGGGCGGACGGAGAGGGAGGGATTCGAACCCTCGAACGAGGTCAACCCCCGTTACGCGATTTCCAGTCGCGCCCATTCAACCGCTCTGGCACCTCTCCATCGCCTGCGTCGTGTGCGGCGACCATAGAAAGGCTACGACACGCCGGGCTTCGCCGCCGTGTAGGCCTCAGACCTGTGCCGGGCGCAAGCCACCTCGGTCTCGCTAACAATCTGCCGGGCGCGTGCCATCGGCATGCCTACAACACGCAGTCCCTGCCCATTGGTAGGCTTCTTCCCACGCTTCCCCGCGCGCACGCACGGGCATCGCGCCAAACGAAGACACCCAACCCTCGCCAACAACCCGGAGACGAAAGATGCTTCTTGCCTCAAGCGAAGCCGTCAGCAAGGACATCGGCCTGATCGTCACCTTCATCGGGATCGGGATCCTCGTCAACATCGTCATCGTGCTGATCGCGATCCAGGTGCGCGGCGAGCGCCAGCAGAACCAGCAGCACCTGCAGAGCCCGCGGCAGAAGTAGCCTCCCGCGCGATGCTCGCCGTCCAGATCAGCGAGCTCAACGGGCCCGACGCCGTGCGCGTGGTGGATGTGCCCGAGCCTGAGCCCAGCCACATGCTCACCCCGGGTGAGGGCGTGCTGATCGACGTCGCCGCCGCCGGCGTTTCCTTCCCGGAGGTTCTGCAGACACGCGGGCTCTACCAGCTGAAACCCGACCTGCCCTTCATTCCCGGTGCGGAGGTCGGTGGCACGGTCATCTCCGCGCCACCCTCCAGCGGCCTGCGGGAGGGCGACCGCGTGATGGCCTTCACCGGCCTCGGCGGCATGGCCGAGCGAGCCGTGGCCGCCGCCTACCTGACCTTTCCCCTGCCCGACTCGCTCGACTTTCCCCAAGGCGCATCGGTGATCCTCAACTATCACACCGTCTACTTCGCGCTGAAGCTGCGCGGGCAGCTCAAAGCAGGCGAGAGCGTGCTCGTGCACGGAGCCGCCGGCGGGGTCGGCACTGCTGCCCTGCAAGTCGCCAAGGCGCTCGGCGCCTCCACGATCGCGGTCGTCTCCACTGAGGAGAAGGAGCGCATCGCGCGCGAGGCCGGAGCCGACGAGGTCGTACGCTCGGACGGGCCCTGGCGCGAGCAGGCCGTCGAGCTCAGCGGCGGCGGCGTCGACGTCGTGCTCGATCCCGTCGGCGGCGAGCGCTTCACCGACTCGCTGCGCTCGCTCAAAGAGGAGGGGCGCGTGGTCGTCGTCGGCTTCACCGAAGGGTCGATCCCGGAGGTCAAGGTCAATCGTCTGCTGCTGCGCAACGTGTCGGTCGTCGGGGCCGGCTGGGGGGCCTACGCGCTGCTGAACCCTGAGCGCAATCGTGCCGCCGCCGAGGCCGTGCGCAAGATGATCGACGACGGCTTTGTCAAGCCGATCGTCGGAGCGTGCCTGCCCCTTGAGCAGGCCAGCGAGGCGCTGCGCATCATCGACGAGCGCCGCGCCGTCGGCAAGGTGGTGCTTGGCATCTCCTGAGGTCTTTCAGGATGATGAGAAGGTCGTGCTCAGTCTTTGCCCGGCGCCTCAGGTGTAACGATCGCGAATACTGGGTCCCCCTCGTCCAGAAGCCCGAGGAACTCGCCCAGCTTTGCCCCGTCGCCCTCCACGGCGATCGCGCCACTGGCGAACAGTTGCGGCCCGTCACCCTCACCCAGCAGGACCGCGTCGAGGGCCGCACGGGTGAGCGTCACCTTTGCGTGGCAATCCTGCACCAGGCGATCCCTGATTGCGCTGAGCGCTCCGTTTTCGACGGTGACGCTCCAGCGCTCCTGCACGTCTGTGAAGTCCCACGCGAGCTTGATCGTCGTGTTCCAGGCTCGCGGTCCGTCCAAGCGCGCGCCCATCGCGTCCCACAGTTGCTCGAGCGACAGAGCCTTGGCCACGTCGGCGCTTGCCACTCGCCTGTTCCGCGGCGCCGGCGGCGGTCCCTCACGCAGCTCGTGCGCACCGACGAGATACAGGTTGCGCCATACGGCGCTCTCGGACTGATAGCCGAGTTGCTCGAGCGCGGACGCCTGCAACTCGCGCGCCTCCGCGTTTTTGTGCTCTGCGAACACGGCATGTGAGCACAGCTCTGCCGCCCAGCGATAGTCGCCCTCATTGAAGGCAGTGCGGGCTTGAGCCAGCAGCTCGTCGATGCCGCCGGCCAGCTCCACATAGCGCCGGGCCGCCTCGGCGGGCGGATACGGATCCAGATGCGCGGGGTTGCCGTCGAAGAACCCCAGGTAGCGCTGGTAGACGGCGCGCACGTTGTGACTGACGGTGCCGTAGTAGCCACGGCACGACCACGTTTGCTCGAGGCTCGGCGGCAGGCGCACCTCGGCCGCGATCTCCGTCGGCGTGAGGCCCCTGTTTGCCAGGCGCAGCGTTTGGTCGTGCAGGTAGCGGTACATGTCGCGATGGCGTGCCAGATGCCCGACGATCCGGTCTTTACCCCAGCGCGGCCAGTGGTGTTGGGCGAACATGACATCTGAATGCGCGCCGAACAGCTCGATCGCCTCTCCGAGGTACTTGGACCAGGCCAGCGAATCGCGTACCAGCGCGCCGCGCGGGGTCAGTACGTTGTGCATACAGTGGACGGCGTTCTCGGCAATACAGAGCACGCCCAAATCCTTAAAAAAGAAGTTCATCTCCGCAGGGGCCTCGCTGTCGGGGACGAGCTGGAAGACGATCGGCACGCCGTCGATCTCCGCCTCTTGGCCGGTGTGCGTGACCTCGTGCGTCGGCGGGATGAGGGTGATGCTGCCGGTCGAGGTCGTCTTGCCGATGCCGGCATCCACCTGGCCCCGCGGACCCCGCTCCAGAGCAGGCGCGAACATGTAACTCGCACGCCTGGCCATCGCCCCGCCGGCAAGCACGTTCTCCGAGACGGCGTGCTCCAGGAAGCCTGACGGGGCCCAGATCGGCACCTCGCCCACCTGCACCTGCTCGAGGCTGACTACGCCCTTCACCCCGCCGAAGTGGTCGACGTGGCTGTGCGTGTAGACGACCGCGCTGACCTTGCGCTCGCCGCGATGCTTGCGATACAGGGCCAAAGCCGCCTCCGCGCACTCGGTCGAGACCAGCGGGTCGATCACGATCACGCCCGTATCGCCCTCGACGAGGGTCATGTTCGAGATGTCATAGCCGCGCACCTGATAGATGCCGGGCACGACCTCGAACAAGCCGTGGATCCCATTCAGCTGCGCCATGCGCCACAGGCTCGGGTGGACCGTGTCGGGCGCCTGCGATGTGTCTTTGGCGGACTGCCCTTCCGAGTCTGCCTCCGCACCTTGTGGGGGTGCGTCTGCCTGCGCACCCCCACGCCGGGTAACGACCCCCTCTCGCTGCTCCACAAACGCATAGCTGTCCATGTCCCACACCGTGCGCCCGCACGCGTCGCGCAGCACAAGGCTCGGGGCGCTCTCGATCAAGCCGCGCCGCGCGTCCTCGAAGTCCTCGCGGTCCTCGAAGGGAAGCTCCTCCGAGGCCTGTGTGTGAGCCGCACGCGTGTGCGCGCTCGCGGGGCCAGGGGCGCTCACAGGGTTGCTCCGAGTACGCCTCTTGGTGCACGCAGGTGTCGGAAGCTGGGACGGATCGGCTGATCGGAGAGGACGGGTATTGTGCGGCGACTATGGCAAACGCCTACGACGGCACGCTGCTGGCGCGCGGAGATGCCGACTATGAGCAGGCACGCCGCGCGGCCGTGTGGAACGCACGCACGCCCGAGCGCTATCCGGATGCGATCGTGCTTGCGAGCAGCGAGGCGGATGTCATGCGGGCGATATCCCACGCGCGCACAGAGGACATGCGCGTCGGCGTTCGCTCTGGCGGGCACTCGTGGGCGGGCAATCACGTGCGCGACGGCGGGTTGTTGTTGGACGTATCGGCGCTGCGCGAGGTAGAGCTGGACGCCGAGGCTATGACCGCCGTGGTCGGCCCCGGCTGCCACGGCGACGAGCTGCTTGAGCTGCTTGCCGAGCACGATCTCTTCTTCCCCGCCGGACACTGCCCGGGCGTTGGCCTCGGCGGCTATCTGCTGCAGGGCGGCTACGGCTGGAACGGCCGCGTATATGGGCCCGCCTGCATGAGCGTCGAGGCGATCGACGTGGTGCTTGCGAGTGGCGAGCTGGTGCACTCAAGCGAGCACGAGAACGCCGACTTGTTCTGGGCCGCGCGCGGTGCCGGGCCCGGCTTCTTCGGCGTGGTGACGCGCTTTCACCTGCGCCTGGTGCGCAAGCCCAAGCTGGTCGTCAACAGCGTGTTCCTCTACCCGGTGGACGTGCTCGAGCAGGTCTTCGGCTGGGCGCGCGAGATCGGTCCGCGAGTCGCGCGCACGATGGAGCTGATGGTCTTCATTCACCGTACCGAGGAAGGCGAGCTCGAGATCGCCGTGACCGGGCCGGTGCTCGCCGACAGCGAGCAGGAGGCGCGCGAGGCGATCGCCGTGCTGGAAAGCTGTCCCGTGCTCGACCGCGCAAAGCTCGCGCTTCCCTATGTGCCAGGCGAGCTGGTCGATTTGTATGCCGGCGCGCACGCCGCCTATCCCGACGCTCATCGCTATTCGGCCGACAACATGTGGACGCACGCCACCGCCGAGGACTTGCTGCCGGGCTTGCGGCGCATCGCCGAGACGCTGCCGCCGGCGCCTTCGCACATGCTGTGGATGAACTGGCAGCCCGGGCCCACCCCCCAGCCCGAGCGTCCCGACATGGCCTACAGCGTCGAGGACGACACCTACATCGCGCTATACGGCGTTTGGCAGGATCCGGCCGAAGACGAGGCCAACGTCGCCTGGGCGACCGAGCGCATGCGCGAGATGAAATCTTTGGCCAGCGGCATCCAACTGGCCGACGAGAACCTTGGCAACCGGCCTGCGCGCTTCGTCGGCGAGACGCAGATGCGGCGCTTGGACGAGCTGCGCGCCAAGTATGACCCGGACGGTCGCTTTCACTCGTGGATGGGACGACCCGCAGCGACACGATGAGCGCGGACACTCTCAGCGACTACCTCACGCGCCCAATAAGCCTCCCCGAGCAGGAGACGCTCACTGCGATCGAGCGCGGCCCCATCGATCCAAGCGACGCGCTCGTGCTCAGCGCGGTGGATGGCCTGCTCGATCCCACCCCACTGCCATGCGAGACCGGCTGGTGCTTGCTCGACGACGGAGTGGCCTACGTGGCCGTGCGCACCGCAATGCCGAACGTGAGCGGCGAGATGGTCGACTGGTGGTTCGATTGGCATCCGCGCGATCCGCTGCGCTACCGCATCTGGCATCCGACCGCGCACCGCGACAACTCCCTGCAAACCGCTTCGCGTGCATACGCAAAGGCCCACTGGGGCACCGTGCATCATCCAGTCGAGGACGTCGGCACCGGCGTCGTACGCGCCCGCATCGAGTTCAAGGCGCCCAGCGAGATGGGCATGTCAAGCGACGCGCTCGACGATCCGCGTGTCGCGTCGATCGTTTGCGGCTACGTGGGCGACGACCGCCTGCACGTGCGCCACTCCCCCATGTTCCACGTGTTCCTTTATGAGGGCCAGGACCAAGGCCACGGCGACAGTGGGCGCACAGGTAATGACGCGGGTAGTCGCGCCGACGACCACAGCGAGAAGGCAGGCGACAGCGTGGGCGTCGTGTTGCGTAGCCGCTTCTGGCTCGGAGCCGCCCTGCGCCCCTACGGAC
>Ga0210385_10000770_pt1 | contig 20918 bp, 16 predicted proteins | sample IncBWH26OmetaG_FD_160107 | JGI IMG/M metagenome (GOLD analysis project Ga0210385, IMG submission 160107) | Forest soil microbial communities from Barre Woods Harvard Forest LTER site, Petersham, Massachusetts, United States - Inc-BW-H-26-O ...
GTAGTAGGTGAGACCGTCGTTCGCCTCGGACAACCCGTTCCCGTACCGGCTCAGCTGATGTATGTCGGACGAGATGACGTCGGGCGCGAAGCCCTCGGCCAGCATGAGCTCGGCGGCGCGGAACGAGAATGACCCCGCTCCGTGCCCCACGTCGAAGATGACCCCCTCATCGCGCGCTCGCCGTGCAGCGTCCAGGACCCGGTCTTCCTGCCCGACGAGGCTCATCGACTGACCGGTGCAGCAGTGCGTGACGATGTCGCCGGGCCGCAACTCGTCCAGCACCTCTGTGAGATCAGGAGGCCCGATCCCGACATGCACCATGACCGGCAACCCCAGCGCATCGGCAGCCTGGCGCGCGAGACGCAGCGGCTCGCAGCCGTTCGCCCCGACCGTCGGCGAGCCCATCCGGACCTTGACGCCAACCACAAAGTCCCGGTTGCGCTCGACCGCCCGGCAGCAGACAGCGACGTCACAGTGCTCGAGCCGTTCGGACTCGTAGTCGACGCTCACGAGCCCGATGGCCGAGATGTGCACGAAAGCGAGCACGCGAATCCCGGCCTGCTCGGCGACGAACTCACGAAGTCCCGACAGGCCGATCGCGCCAGCCGAGCCCGCGTCTACCCACGTCGTGACGCCCGACCTGGCAGCGACCGGATCGGGATCGATTCCCCAGAAAGTGGCGCCTCGGAAGACGTGGGTATGCAGGTCGACAAGGCCAGGGAGCACCAGGAGCCCCGTCGCGTCAATCGCCGGAGCAGCCTCGGCATCAGGCAGATGCGGGCCGATCGCGACGATTTCGCCGTTGCGCACCGCGACGTCGGCTGGGCCGTCCAGACCAGATCCGGGATCGAGAACGGTCCCGCCCCGAATGGTCCAATCGCTGCCCATCAGGCCATCCCTGTGTTCCCAGAAGTCGTGCGGCCCGGCGCGGCGAGTGACCCGCTTCGTCGTGGCCGACAGCATCAACGTACTCGCGAAGAGTCCCGAACTGACCGTAGGGCTGGCCCAGACCGGGCGTAAAGAGCCTCCTTACGCGATGGCGTTGTGCGGAGCGTCTGGCGCAACTTCCCTTAGCCGCGAGTAGTACCTCAGGCTGAGCGACCTGGCGCGATGCGGGGTGGTGAAGATGACGGGCTCACGGTCGTGGTCGTGGCCCGCTTCGCACGCGTCGATGAGCGCAGCAACCATGCGCCCGGCCATGGGGCCGATTTTGAAGCTGTTTCCGCTGGTTCCGCAGGCCAGGTAGTAGCCGGGCAGGGCGCTGCGGTCGAAGATGGCCCGCCAGTCCGGCGTGACGTCGTACAGCGCGCCGATACCGCTGGGTCGCGACGGGATGCGCAGGGCCGGTAGCCTCCGCGAGACCCGGAGTGTCTGGCGGTCGTAGAAGTCCTGGGTCGGCTGGTTGCGGTAGGACCATGGATCGTTGATCCACTCCAGTGGGTCGCAGGCGGGCTCCATGCTGCTGATGTGCACCCGGTCTTGGCCGTGTGGCCGGAACGCGACGCCGAGGTCGGCATCGGTGACGAAGACGCCGCCGCGGCCCGTGCGAAAACCTGGCGGTGCTGGTACCTCGTGCGTTTCGGTGCGCAGCGGGCTGCCCCGTACGGCCATGTCGGCGGTGACCCCGGCCAGTTGGTTGAGGCGGTCGCTTGCCGGGCCGCAGGCGTTGACTACGACAGGAGCCGATACGGCCTCGGCGCCGTCGAGCTCGACCCCCGAGACCTTGTCGCCGGTCACGATCACTTGCCGGACCTGCCGACGGAACTGGAACGTTGCGCCGGCCCTGGTGGCCGCCAGCATGAGGTTGCGGGTTGCGAGCTGCGGGTCGTCGACATAGCCGGCCATGGGGGTGAGGTAACCGCCGAGTTCGCCGTGGCCGGGATCCCAGAAAGCGCGGTCGTCCGGGGTTTTGGGCGGCCAGAACGATTCGGTGCATATCTCGGGAAATTCGCGCCGGATGTCGGCGGCGGTGAGTTCCTGGTAGGGAATGCCCATCGTGTCGAAGTGGCCAAGGGTCGCTTGACGAGCGCTGCCGGGCGCATCTAGGACGAGGGCTCCCGTCGTCACGTACTTCGCGAGCGGCTCGTTGCCGGGAAGGTCAACGTAATCGGGCCAGGCGGTCCAGTCGAAGTAGGAATCCCATGCGACCGTGGTGGCTACGGCGTCGGAATAGTGGAAGCGGACAATCGCGGATGAGGCACCGGTGGAACCCGAGCCGGCCGCCGGCCCGGCGTCCACGCACAGCACTCGTCGGCCCGCCCGGCCGAGTTGCAGGGAGACCGCACAGCCGATGATGCCTGCGCCGATCACAATGGCGTCGTAGGTCCGGGACGACCCGGCCGGTGCTTGGCTCACAGGTGAATGGCCTTGGTCTGCAGGTATTCCTCGATCCCGTAGGGTCCGAGTTCGCGGCCATATCCCGACTGCTTGTACCCACCGAACGGTGCGCGGACGTTGAACGGCGCTCCGTTGATCTGGACCTCGCCGGTCCGCACTGAGCGCGCCACGGTCATGGCTCGGTCGCTGCTACTTGACCACACTCCTCCAGACAGTCCGTAGCTGCTGTCGTTCGCGATCGCGATCGCGTCGTCGGCCGACTGATAGCCGATTAGGCACAGCACCGGGCCGAACACCTCAGCTTGTGCGATGGTGGCGCCGGGGTCGACGTCGGTAAAAACTGTGGGCTCGACGTAGTAGCCGACGGAGAAGCCCGCCGGGGCGGCTGAACCACCCGCCACCAGCGTGCAGCCATCGTCGATGGCCTGGTCGATGAATGCCCGGACGCGCTCGCGCTGCACAGCGGAGATGAGTGGACCGAGGTGGTCGCCGTGCTCCGTCGGATCACCGAGCCGCAGGGCATGGGCGGCCGCGGCGGCGATCTCGGCCGCCTCCGTCAGCAGACGGCGCGGGACGAGCAGACGAGTCTGGGACGAGCACGACTGCCCCGAGTTGCGGCAGCAGTTGCGGACCACGGCGCGGACCGCGGCCTCCAGATCGGCATCATCGAGAACGATGCCAGCTGACTTGCCGCCGAGTTCGAGGCCGACCCGCTTGATCCCCGGTGCGGCCAGCGCGGCCACCCGCCGTCCCGACCTTGTGGAGCCAGTCAGGCTGATCATGTCGATATCCGGGTGTGCGGCCAGGGCTTCACCGGCTTCGGGTCCGGTCCCTGGCACGACGTTAAGGACGCCGGCGGGCAAACCAATCGCATCCGCGGCTGCGGCCAGGTGGTAGGCGTTGAGCGGAGTCAGCTCGCTCGGCTTGATCACGACGGTGCTGCCAGCCGCGAGTGCACCGCCGGCTTTGGACGCGATCTGGTACAGGGGGTAGTTCCACGGGGTGATCGCCCCGACGACCCCGACTGGTTCCTTGACGACCAGCGAGTTCCCGAGCTTGTGCTCCCAGGCGACTGTGTCCATCTCATCGGCGTAGCTCTGCAGGATCTCCGCAGCGCCGAGAGCCTGAACGTCGAGTGTCGCGTCGATAGGCATCCCCAGCTCGGCCACGATCGTGTCGGCGATCTCGGCCGCCTGGTGCCGCAGTTCCTCCGCGAGGGCGTGCAGGTAACGCTGCCTGTCGGCGACAGGCATCGTGCTCCAGCCGCCAAACGCGCGCACGGCGGCGGCCACCGCTCGGTCGATGTCACCCGAGGTGCCCTGCGGCACGCTGTCGACGGTTGTCTCCGTGGCAGGGTTCAGCACGTCGATGCGGCGATCGCCGAGCGGGTCAGCCCAGCTGCCGTCGACGTACAGTTTCGTGAGGTCCACGGGTGACTCCGTCCCTGGTCGGCCTTGACGGCGGCAGCCGTCCGGCTAGATGCGTTGCGCCTGGAGGATCCGGCGCAGGAAGGCCTGCGTGCGCTCTTGCTGCGGGCTGGTGAGGACGGCGTCGGGCGGGCCTGACTCGCAGATGGTGCCGTCGGCGAGGAAGCAGACGATGTCTGAGACATCCCGGGCGAACGTCATCTCGTGAGTGGCGAGCACCATCGTCATGCCCTCGGCGGCGAGCTCTCGGACGATGCCGAGGACCTCCCCGATGAGCTCAGGGTCGAGCGCGCTGGTGATCTCATCGAGCAGCAGCAGCCGGGGTCCCATCGCGAGCGCCCTGGCTATCGCCACTCGCTGCTGCTGCCCACCGGACAGCCGTTCCGGATACTCGCGTGCCTTCTCCCACAGGCCGATGCGGCGCAGCAGTTGCTCGGCTGTAGCGTCGGCCTCGGCCCGCGGCATGCCGAGCACGCGGCGCGGGGCCAGGGTGACGTTCTCGAGCACGGTCATGTGTGGGAACAGGTTGTAGCTCTGAAAGACGATGCCGACTTCGCGGCGGAGCCGGTTGAGGTCGACACCAGGCCCGGAGACCCGCTCACCGCCGATGCGGATCACGCCCGTGTCGATGGACTCCAGGGCGTTGATGCACCTGAGCAGCGTGGATTTGCCGCACCCGGACGGCCCGATCAGGCTCATCACCTGATGCTCTCTGAGGTCCAGGCTGATCGACCGCAGCACCTCCGCGGAGCCGAACCGCTTGCCCACCCCGTCGAGCGCGAGAAGCGCGGTCATGCCCGGATTCCTTGCCGCCGGGCATCGCGTGCGGTCAGCCGGTCTACCAGCCGGGCGGTGGGAATGGTGATCAGCACGAAGGCGATGCCCACACCCGTGACCGCTGAGAGGTTAAATTCGTTGCTCGCCACGATCCTCGACTGGTTGAAAGCGTCGAGCAGCCCAACGAAGCTGACCAGCGCGGTGTCCTTTTGCAACCCGATGAAGTCGTTCAGCAGCGGCGGGATCATCCTGCGGATTGCCTGCGGGGCGATCACGTGGCGCAGTGTCTGCACGTAGGAGAGCCCGAGCGAGCGGGCGGCGGCGGCCTGGCTCCAGTGCACGCTCTGCAGTCCGGCGCGGAACACCTCGGAGACGTAGGCGCCATAGATGAGGACCAGGGCCAGAACGCATAGCTCGAAGCCGGTCATGCTGCCGAGGACGGGCAGGCCGGCTATCGGGAAGCCGAATGCGATCAGGTAGATCGCGACGACCGCGGGCAGGCCCCGGAAAAGGTCCACGTAACCAATGGCCAGGCCCCGGATCGGCCGGGCCGCAGGCCCGGGCAGCATCCGCAGGCAGGCGACGAACAGGGCCCACGGCAGCACGAGCACCTCGGCGATCAGGAACAGTTCCACGTTGACCAGGAACCCGCGCAGGACCTCCGGCGCCGATGACCTGAGCACGCCGGGGTTGAAGAACTTCTCGATGACCGCGTGATTGTTGGCGGTGAGGAACAGGACCGCGAAAGCGATGAGCAGGAGGGTGAAGGCAAGCGTCGCCGAATACCAGCTCCACGTGGCCGCCTCGGCTGCTAGCGCTCGCGCTGTGAAGTTCTCGCCGCTGCGGGCCGCTCGCCGGGCAGCGAGGTGCTTGCGCATCGCAGGGATGCCGGTGGGCGGTATCAGCAGGGCCAGGTAGGGCCACGGTTGCTTACCCGGCAGGCTCGCTGGTGAGCCTGGGGCAGCTGGTGCTTGTGCCGCTAGGCCGGGGGCACGCTGCGGCCGGTCGCCACGGCCGGCTTTCGTCACGGTCATGGCTGCAGGTAGGGGATGGCATCTGGATCTTGACCGAACTCGGGCACGAGGTACTCCTTGTCAAGGTGTGTCAGTGTCCCGTTCGACTTCATCTGTTTGATCAGCGTGTTGACGATCTTCAGGTTGGTTGACCCCTTGGGCAGCAGCGCCCCGTACACGCCGCCGGTTCGGTACTGTCCGACGACTCGCAGCGCCCCGCCCGCCTGCTTGGCCTCGGCTAGAACTTCAACGGTGTCTAGCAGCACGGCGTCGATCTGGTGGGCGGCGAGTGCCGCGAACATCGAGGGCTGATCCTGGTAGACACGCGGTTGCTGGAGCGGTTTCAGGGTCCCGGCGAGGTATTCGTAACTGGTGCTCGACTGTTCAACCCCCCAGCGCAACGAGCGCGCGTTAGCACTAGTTACCTTCGTTCCGGTCCGGACGAGCACTCCCTGGTTGGAGGCGAAGTAGGGGGTCGAGAACAGCGCGACCTTCTGCCGGCCTGGGGTGATGTTGATGGTGGACAAGGCCAGGTCGAACCCCTTGACTTCGCCCGCGACCAGTCCGTCCCAGCCGACGTTGATGACCTTCAGCCGCAGGTGCAGAGCCTTGGCCATGTATTGCGCCATGCCGTACTCGAAGCCGCCGGTCATCGTCGATGGGCTGTTGCCGTCCCAGAAGCCGGGACCTGGCAGGTTCGTCGCGACGGTGAGTACCCCAGCTGTGGCCGGCCGGAAGCCCTGCAGCGCGGGGGCCACCGGCGATGAGCTCGGAGAGGTCGTTGTCGTTCCGGCTGCACTTGCGCAGGCCGCCGTAGCACAACCGGTCAGCATGATCAGGGTGGCTGCTGCGATGAGTCGTCTCATGGTGCATGCTCCCAGCTCGCTACCGCTCGCTCCGGAGTGTTTACTTCAGAGTGAAGCAGACGGTAGCATTTACACCGTGAGCCTTGCAAGCCTCATTGACGAGCGCAAAGACCGGTTGACGCGCGCCGAACGGCGTGTTGCGACTGGCGTGCTAAGGGATCCGCAGGCGGTTGCATTCGGCACGCTGGCCTCGGTGGCGCAGTCGATCGGCACAAGCGGCACGACGATCATCCGGCTTGCCGCGAAGCTCGGCCTGGACGGATTCGGGCAGCTGCAGGCGCTGGCGCAAGACGATCTCGCCACGCAGCTGCGGCCCGCGCGGCAGCGGATTCGCGAACCGAACCCTGGCGATGTGGTGGCGCGGGCGTTGTCTTTCGAGCTGGACAACCTTCAGGACACATTCGGCCAGGTGGACAAAGTCAGTTTCGACGAGGCCGCCAAACGCATGGCGGAATGCCGGGGCCGGGTGCTGATCATCGCCGCCGAGTGCGCAGCAGGCGTGGGGGACTTGCTAGGCGACCAGCTGGCGATGCTGCGGGACAACGTCATCAAGGTAGGCGGAAATGACTTGCACGTGGGAAAGCTGCTGGCTTCGGCCGGCCCCGACGACACAGCGCTGGTGATCGATCAGCGTCGTTATGACCGCTGGGTGCTGAACGCCCTCCGCCTGGTAGCGGGCTCTGGCGCTTACATCATTAGCCTGTCCGACAGCCCGCTCTCGCCGCTGGCCGAGGCGTCCTCGGCCGCCTTCGCCGTCAGCGCGCGCGGCCCGGGGCCGTTCGATAGCCAGGTGGCCTCCCTGGCCCTCGGTTATGCCTTCGTCGCCGCGGTCGCCGGGCTGCTGGCGACGCCAGCGGCTGACAGACTGGACCGGCTAGAAGACAACTGGCGGATCCTGGGCGCGATCGACGAGACCTCGTGATCACCGTCGCGCCGGGCTCGCCGATCCTGCCCGACACAGCGACCGTCCAGCCTGGGCGGCTGGCAATCGGAGGATGCGACGCCTTTGATCTCGCCACCCGGTTCGGTACGCCGCTCATCGTTTACGACGAAGAGCACCTGCGACAGCGCTGCCGCGATGCCCTCGCTGCTTTCCCGGCCGGGGTGAGCTACGCCACCAAGGCGTTCAGCTGCCGGGCCATAGCCGCCCTGGCACACGCCGAGGGACTCACCCTGGACGTGGCGTCGGCGGGCGAGTTCCTAGTCGCGCGCTCGGCGGGCGTCCCCGCGAGCCGGCTGGTGGTGCACGGCAATAACAAGTCCGAGGCCGAACTCCAGCTGGCGCTCGACCAAGGCGTGCACCGCCTCGTCATCGACTCCGCCGACGAATTCGACCGGATAACCGCACTGACGAGGGCCGGGCACGCGGCGATCGACGCCTGGCTGCGCATCAGCCCAGGCGTGACCGCAGACACCCATCCCAGCATCGCGACCGGGCACAGCCGCTCCAAGTTCGGGCTGCCCGCGGGAGCGGCCGCCACCGACCAGCTCATCGAGCGGATGCTCGCGAGCCGGTCAGTCCGGCTGCGCGGAATCCACATGCATCTCGGCTCACAGATCCGCGACCTGCGAGTCTACGACGAGGCAGTGCGCAAGACCGCGCCCTATCTACGCGCCTGGAACCTCCCCGAGCTATGCGTTGGCGGCGGCCTGGCTGTCGCCTACACGGGCAAGGAGCCGACACCGACCGTAACCAGCTTCGCCCAGACCGTCCGCCAGGCCTGCAGCGACACGCTGCCCGCTGTCAGGCTGACCTGTGAACTCGGTCGCTGGATCGTCGCGTCGGCCGCGGTGACGCTCTATACCGTCGGGACCGTCAAGCGCTTGCCCGACGGCGCGATGATCGTGGCGGTCGACGGAGGCATGACCGACAACATGCGGGTGGCCCTCTATGGCGCCGAGTATGAGGTTCTCGCGCCGGGACGGCCACGCGGCCCGGCCCATCCGGTCACTTTGGTCGGCAAGCACTGCGAATCGGGCGACGTTCTCGCGGCCGACGTCATGCTGCCGCAGGATCTCGCGCCTGGCGACATCGTGTGCAGCCTGGTCACCGGCGCCTACGGATACTCCATGGCGAGCTCGTACAACCGCCTGGGCCGTCCTGCCGTCATCTTCGCCTCAGGCGGGCAGGCCACCACCGTGATCCGCCGTGAAACTCCCGCCGACATGATGCAGCTCGATGTCTGGCCGTCCGGGCACGAGGGCTGATGATCACCACGATCCGGACTGGTAGTACGGCAGAATGCAGGCCACAACGGTGAACGGAATCTCTGGAGTGCACGATGCCCGGACGGGTGGCGCTGGTTACCGGAGCGAGCAGCGGGATCGGGCGCGCGACTGTTGTCGAGCTCCGCCGCCGGGGTGTCAGGGTGATGGCGGTGGCCCGCCGCGAGCATCTGCTGGCGCAGCTGGCCGACGAGACGGGGGCGTCGTACGTCGCCTGCTCGCTTGAAACCCGGGATGGCTGCGAGCAGGCTGTCGAGGCGACGCGTTCACAGCTCGGGCCGATTGAGATCCTTGTCAACAACGCGGCCCTGGGAGCGGGAGAAGACGGCTCGGTACTCGATCTGGAGTGGGATGCCTGGCGCCGGGCGCTGAATCTCGACCTGGACGTCCCGTTCCTGCTCACGAAGCTGGCCGCCCCCGACATGGCCCGCACGAGGTGGGGCCGCATCATCATGGTGAGCTCCACGGCCGGGCAGGTGGGCGGGGCACAGATGGTGGCCTACTGCGCCGCGAAGCATGGCCTGCTTGGCCTGATGCGGGCGACGGCGGTCGATCTCGCCCGCCATCAGATCACCTGCAACGCGGTCCTGCCAGGATGGGTGCGGACGGAGATGGCCGAGAGCTCGGCAGAGCGTGAGTCGGCCGAGACCGGCGTGCCGGCAGAAGAGATCTGGGCCGAGCGCGCCAGGTCATATCCGGCCGGCCGGCTCGTCACGCCAGCCGAGGTAGCGGCCACGATCGCCTTCCTCGCCTCGGAAGAGGCGAGCGGTGTCAACGGGGAGGCCCTGACGGTGGCGCTCGGCGGCCTGTGGTGAGCAAGCATCCAGCTGTAACCGCAGAGCTCTGGTGAGCTGGTCGGCCAGCAGCGGCGCGGCCGGATGCTGGCCGTGGCGGGGCAGTATTGCGTAGATGCCGCGCGTCGGGGGATCGACCAAGCGCAGGATGGTGACGTCGGCCCGCAGCGCCGAGACGAGCACTCCAGGCACCAGGGCGATGGCGTGGCCGGTCGCGACCAGCGCGATCTTGCCGGGCAGGTCGGCCGCGTGCAGGTCGATGCGCACGGTGACACCCGCACGGGCGGCATGCTGGCGAAGCAGCGCCGCCGAGCCTTCGTGGTCCTCGGCCCAGATCTCGCCGGCGAGGGCCTCGATCCGCACTGGCGTGCTCCCCGCTTGCGGGTGGCCGAGCGGCAGCACGACGACCATTTCGTCGGTCCCGAGCGCCCGCCGTTCGAGACGAGGATCGTTCGGCAGCCCGGGAGGCGTGTCCGTGACCGCGGCCATGTCGAGTTCCCCGCTGACGACGCGTTCGTGCAGTTGACCGGTCAGGCCAGGCAGCAGGCTCCATGGAAGCGGCCCGGCCTCGTCGAGCAGGCGGCGCATGGCGGCGGGCACGACCCCGGCGGCCAGTGACGGTGTCGCGCCGACCGTGAGCGGCCGGATCAGCGGTCCGTCGCGGGTGTCCCGGGCGGCGCGGATGGCACGCTCAGCCTCGTTGACCGCTGCCTGGGCGTGCGGGCGGAACGCCTCGCCGGCGGGCGTGGGCCGGATGCCCCGCGCGTGCCGCTCCAGCAGGGGCACCCCGGCCTGCCGCTCGAGCCCGGCTACCTGCCGTGACACGGCGGATTGCGTATAGCCGAGCTCGGCGGCGGCGGCGGACAGCGACCCCAGGCGGCAGACGGCTGTGAACGTCCGCCATGCATCCAGCGACATGCCTAAAAGTATGCGTCTTCAGCATGCCTGCTCTGCGAGTTATGCGCTTGTCGCACGTGCGCCGGTCAGGCAGCCTGGACCCGTGACGCCCACTGACCACATCATCCGGGAGTGCATGCAGTGACCGAACCGACACCACCGCGCGTCATCGCCGTCCTCGGCCTGGGCCGAATGGGTACCGCGATGGCAACACGATTGGCGAGCCAGGGGTGGGAGGTAACGGGCTGGACGCGATCGGGCCGGATCGCGGATTCGATCCAGACGGTCCCCGATCCCGGCGACGCCGTGGCCAAGGCCGATGTCGTCCTCCTCGCACTCTTCGACGGCCCGGCCTGCATGCAGGTCGTCGACCGCGCAACGCCTTCCCTGCGGCCGGGCAGCATCGTGGTGAACACCAGCACGATCGCCCCGGCCGAGGCCGCTGCGCTGTCCAGCCAGCTCGGCGCGTCATACGTGCACGCACCCGTGCTCGGCTCCGTCCCAGCCGCCACCGGCGGGACCCTGGAGATCCTGGCCGGCGCCAGCGCGGCCGCCCTCGGCCGCGTCCGCCCAGTCCTGGAAGCGCTCGGCCAGGTCCGGCCCGTCGATGATGCCGCCACCGCCGCCGCGCTCAAGCTCGTTGCCAACAGCAGCCTCGCGGGCGCCGTCCTCGCTCTGCGCGACTCGCTGCGGCAAGGCGACGCCCTCGGCCTGCCCTCCGCGCGCGTACTCGATGTCCTCGAACTCGGCCCGCTCGGCGGCCTGGTCACCGCCAAGCGGTCGTTCCTGGCTGGCCAGCAACCTCCGGCCGAGTTCACCATCACCGCGCTCGGCAAGGACATGGCACTGCTGGCCGGCACGTCAATGAGCCCGCTGCGCAGCGCGGCAGAACTGGCAGACAGCCTGGCCGCCCCTGATGCCGACTTCACCGTCGCCGCCACGGTCCCGGCGCCGGGCGATGACGTGCTCGGCCCGCTCCGCGCCTACATCCGCGGGCACGCCACCGGCGACCCGGCCCACTTCCGCGAGGCGTTCCTGCCCACCGCCCACATCGAGGGGATACGGGACGGCACGTTCATGTCCTGGAACCTCGACGACTACTGCGCGCTGTTCAGCGGGCAGCCGGACCCGGACGAGCCGGCTCGCTCCCGGCGCATAGACGCGGTGGACGTCCACGGCACGGTCGCGACGGCGTCGATGACGCTCTGGCACGGTGCCGACACCTTCACCGACGTGTTCCTGCTCGTCCACGCCGACGGGCGATGGCGCATCGCCAACAAGGCCTACCACCGCCGCCACGCGTAGCCGAGCCCAGGGCGATCCACGTTCAGGCCCGCGAGACCGGAGGATGAAGGCCTAGTCGCTGAGCCGCCGTGCAAGAAAGTCACGGATGACCGCCAGATAAAGGTCGGCCTCCTTTTCGAGAATTGTCAGATGGCTTGAGTTCCCGAATATGACGTATTCATTGTCCGGGATGCCGTCGGCCAGCGGGCGGCTGCACCGCTTCGGTGACAGTTCGTCGTACCAGCCGCACAGGATGAGCGCCGGCACACCGATCTCGCCCAGCCGGCCGGAGATGTCGAAGTAGGCCTCTGGCCCCGTGCCCCTGAACTCGTGAGGCCCCCACAGCGCGTAGGCCGGGCCGGTGTCGCCGAGGACCGGCATGGCGATCGTCTCGAACTCCCGCCGTGACGTGGCAGGGTCGTACGGGCTCGACCGCCGCAGATGCCGCGAGTTCAGTTCGAGCACGGCGTCCTGGTAGTCGGCAGCGTCCAGGTTGTCCTCGAACTCCCGGCGGAGCATGAGCGCGTGCGTGTCGGCACCGAGCGCCATACGGTGCTCAGAGACATCGAGCAGGTAGTGTTTCCCGCTCGCGTAGGTGTTCGAGAGCACCAGGGCGCTGACGTTCTGCGGGTAGTCCAGGGTGTAGGCGAGGGCCAGCATGCCGCCCCACGACTGCCCATACAGCGTCACGACGCCGAGATCGAGTGCCGTCCGGACGGTCTCCACTTCCTGAATGAACCGGGGGATCTGCCAGAGGGAGGGGTCGTCCGGCCGGTCGGAGTCGCCGCCGCCGAGCTGGTCGTAGAGGACGAGCTTGAGGTCGCCTCCGGCAACCTCGCTGAGGCGGTCGAGGTAGCGGCTGCTCACCCCGGGGCCGCCGTGCAGGCCAAGAAGCGTGTGGCTTCCCGTGCCGAAGATGCGGTACGCGATCTGGTACCCGCGTTCTACCTCGACGCGGCCCTCACCCGAGAGTGGTGCGGCGTCTCCGGTCTTCGTGGCCATAGCCGGCGGCTCCTTTCCGTTCTGGCCCGTCGTTGATGGCTGTCACGCTCGCCTCGGGGAGCACACCGCGCTGGATCTCTGCGGAGAAGTGGCATGCCGCCACGTGCCTGCCGCCGGGTGTGCCTTCGGCCGGCGCCAGGGCGGGCGCGACCTGGCGGCAGATCTCCTGGCTGTACGCGCATCGCGGGTGGAACCGGCAGCCGGCGGGCGGGGCGTCCGCGCTGGGAATTTCGCCGGGAACCAGCAGCCGCCTGCGCTCGAGGCGTGCGGAGTGCTCCGGGTCCGGTGCGAGGGCGAGCAGCGCCTTGGTGTACGGGTGCGCGGGCGCGGAGGTGACGGCAGCGGTGTCGCCGTGCTCGACGATCTGGCCGAGGTACATCACGCACACCTCGTCCGCGGAGGTGGTGACGAGCGAGAGATTGTGGCTGATGAGCACGACGGTCAGGCCCATGCGCCCGCGCAGCTCGGTGAGCAGGTTTATGGTCGCCGCGGCGGCGGAGGCATCGAGGCCCGCCGTCGGCTCGTCCGCGACCACCAGGTCCGGCTCGAGCGCCAGGGCGCGCGCGATGCCGACCCGGCGTGCCTGCCCGCCGGACAGCTGGCTCGGGTAAGCAGAGCAGAGCGTGTGCGGCAGGCCGACCGCGCCGAGCAGCTGCTCGGCGCTCTGGCGCTGGTCCCGGGGGAGCCTGTGGATCTCGTATGGCTCGGTCAGCAGGGAGTCGACCTGTATCCGGGGCGACAGGCTTGAATAAGGGTTCTGGAAGATCATCTGTGCGCGGCGGCGGAACGCGAATGTCTCGCGTGATGACATGCGGGTGACGTCCTGGCCTGCGAACGTGATCGACCCGCTGGTTGGCGAGAGCAGTTTCACGACCGCTTCGCCGAGGGTGGTTTTGCCTGAGCCGGATTCGCCGACGATGCCCAGGATGCGGCCACGCTCGAGCGCGATAGAGACGCCGTCCACGGCCCGCACGGGCGGCTTCGCCTTGCCGGGACGCCAGCGGCTGGCGCCGCCGAAGTGGACCGTGAGGTCGCTCAGCCTGAGCAGCGTCTGGTCTGGCCCGGGCCCGGGTTCCGGCTCGGCTGGAGTTTCGCCGGCGCCGCGGCGGCGCCAGTCCTCGACCGACGGCATCGCCGGCCACTGCTCGCTGGCTGAGGGCAGGTAAGCGAAGCAGCGCACCGAGCCAGAGTCACCGCCGTAGAGGTCCGGCGCCGACTCGGTGCACACCGGTCTGGCGCAGACGCAGCGCGGCGCGAAGCTGCACGCCCGAAGAGGCTCTGCAACGTCGGGGACGCTTCCGCCGATGGCGGCCAGTGGCCGGCCGCGGCTGCGGCGATTCGGCACGGCGGCCAGGAGCGCCTGGGTGTAGGGGTGGCGCGGCGTTGCGAGCACCGCCTCGCCGGGGATCTCCTCCACCACGCGCCCGGCATACATCACGGCGACCCGGTCGCACAGCCGGGAGACGACGCCGAGGTCGTGGGAGATGAAGAGTATGGACGTGCCGTGGGTCTCGCGCAGCCGCAAGAGCAGCTCGAGGATCTGTGCCTCGAGCGTCACGTCCAGGGCTGACGTCGCCTCGTCGGCGATGATCACCTTGGGCTCGAGCAGCAGCGCCATGGCTATCATGACGCGCTGGCGCATCCCGCCGGAGAACTCGTGCGGATAACGCCCGAACGACCGGACCGGGTCGGGCAGGCCCACTTCGGCCAGCTTGCTGATGGCATTGTCCCGGAGCTTGCCCGCCGTGGCTGCGCCCGGCCCCAGGTCCGCCGCGTGTGCCTGCTGCACCTGAAGCAGCTGGGCGCCGATGGGCAGGCGCGGATTGAGGCTCGTGGCCGGGTCCTGGAAGATCACCGCGATCTCGCGGCCGCGAACCGACCGCATCCGCTCGTTCGAGAGCTTGCCGAGGTCGCCGTGCCCCTCGAGGGTGATAGCGCCGCCGGTGATGTGACCGTTCGGCGGCAGGAGCCGCAGGATCGTCATGCCGAGAGTTGACTTGCCGCACCCGGACTCGCCCACGATGCCGAGGATCTGCGACGGCATGAGGGCGAGGCTGACGTCGTCCACCGCCAGACGGCGTGAGCGACCCGTCCGGTACGCGACGCTGAGGTGGCTGACGCCGAGCACCGGCCCGGGCTCCTGGGCGCTCAACGGCTCAGCCATCGAGGTCACGCAGCCTTCGCCCGAGGAAACCCCGCCGCGGCGGCTGCTGCCGCGGGTCGAGCACGTCCCGCATCGTCTCGCCGAGCACGGTAAAGGCCGTCGTCATGATCACGAGCGCCACGATCGGGCCCAGGATCTCCCAGGGAGAGGTGCCGATGTTGACGAAACCGTCGTTGAGGATCACGCCCCAGTCCGGCGTCGGCGGCTGCACCCCGAGGCCGAGGAAGGCGAGCCCGGCCTCGATGATGACGGCGCTCGGGATGTCCATCGCCACGACGACGAGCAGCGGCGCCAGGACGTTGGGGAGGATGTGACGCCGCAGGACGCGGGCACGGGATGCCCCCAGAGACCGCTCCGCCTTGACGTACTGGTTCTTGCGCTCCGACAGCGTCTGGGCGCGGATGAGCCGCCCGTAGTAGGGCACGAGCGACAGGGCGATGACGAAGACGACGCTCTGGATTGACGGCCCGATCAGTGACAGGAGGGCAAGGCCGAGAATCACCGCCGGGAAAGAGATCACCGCGTCGAACGCGATGACGAGCACCTTGTCGACCACCCCGCCGAAATAGCCGGCGGCCATGCCGAGGACGGAACCGGCGATGAACGCCCCGAGCACCGACGGCAGCGCGACCTCGAGGGCCACCCTGGTGCCGAAGATGACCCGGGAGAGGTTGTCGCGCCCGAGAGAGTCCGTGCCGAGCAGGTGCCGCGCCGACGGGGACGCCAGGGTGTTCGTCACGTTGATGGCGTCCGGGTTGGCCGGGGCGATCAGCGGGGCGAAGATCGCGACCAGGACCAGCAGGAGAATTATTGCCGCCGCGAGGGCGCCGGCCGGCCGGCGGGCAACGTCGCGGGCGAAGGCGACCGGGCCCCTCGGCTCGTGGCCAGAGCCGGTGTCGCTGAGCAGAACCTGCTGGGCTGCCTGAACCGACACTAGACGAACACCTCCGCGTCTTCCTCGAGCCGGAGCCTCGGGTCGAGGAAGCGGTAGGCCACATCGGCGGCGAGGTTGCCCACGATGAACGCGGCCGCATAGATCAGCACCACGGCGCGTACCACCGGCCAGTCGCGGTTCCCGATCGCGGAGACGGCGAGGCTGCCGAGGCCGGTCCGCTCGAAGATCACCTCGACGAAGACCGTCCCGGAGAGGATGTAGCCCACCATGAGCCCGGTGAGCGCCGTCACCGGCACGAGGGCGTTTTTCAGCGCCACGCGGTAACGGATCGCCCGCTCGCGCAGCCCGTAGGCGCGTGAGGTGCGCACGAACGGCTCGCCGAGCACCTCGAGCATGCTGGAGCGCACAAGGCGCGCCAGGTAGGCCCACCAGAAGGCGGAGAGGGCCACCGCCGGCATGATCAGCCGTTCGGCGTAGCCCCCAATGTCGGACAGGCTGCCCGACCCGAGCGCGGGCAGGGCGTGGAGCTTTACCGAGAACCCGAGCAGCAGCAGCAGCCCGATGACATAGGCGGGCACGCTGAGCAGCACCACGGAGGTCCCTCGCACCAGCGTGTCGACTATGCCGCCGCGGCGGACGGCAGCGGCGATGCCCAGCGGCACCCCGACGGCTACCGAGAGCAGGAAGCTGACGAGGCTCAGGATGAGGGTGTTCACGAGCGGCGAGGCGATCTCGGACGAGACCGGTGCCTGGCTGATGAAGTCGGTGCCGAAGTTCCCGTGCAGCGCCTGCCAGATGAAGTCCCACACCTGGACGTAGACGGGGTTGTCGAGGCCCATGCTGCGGCGCACCTGGGCGATCAGCTGTGGCGTGGCGTGCGTGCCAAGGATGATGCGGGCCGGATCACCCGGTACGAGGTTGACCAGGACGGCGAGCATGATCATGATCACGACGATGACGACCACCGCCAGCCCGACGCGCTTTGCCAGGTACAGAGCCACCCGTTCTCCCGTGGGTTGGGTTAACGGCAGACGTGCCGATGGAGTTATGTCGTGTAGAAGTAGTGCAGGAGCGGGTTGGAGTTGCGGTCGAAGACGCCCACAACGCTGGACTTGCTCGCCGCATATCCGACCGCACTGGAAATCCAGATCAGGGATACCGCGTCGTCGATTAGGCGCTGCATTTCGATCGCCATCGCGGCGCGGGCAGCGCTGCCGGACGTGGTCCCGAGCTTGGCTTCGAGCGCGGTGTATTGCGGATTGCACCACGAGGCGTAATTCCAGACACCGATCTGGCTGCAGGTGAACCACTCGAATTGGTAGTACGGGTCGGGAGCACCGCCGAAGAACGTCCACGTCATCGAGCCGAAACCCGCCTTGGCGACGTAGGAATCCGGGGGTGTCTCGATGATGCTCACCTTGATGCCAGCCTCGGCCAGGTTCGCCTGGATCACCTGCATTACCTGGTTGGGCTCGCCCGGCACGCCCGCGATGCCCGGCGTGGCGAGGTCGAGGCTGAGGTTGGAGGCCCCGGCTGCCGCGAGGAGCGACTTGGCCTTGGTGATGTCGCGGGTGTAGACGGGCGCGCCGGCCCAGTATCCGGTGCCCAGGTCCTTGGAGATGAGGGCGGGCAGCCGCGTGGACGCCGGCAGCCGGTTCGCGGCGATGATTTCCGGGATGTTGAGGGCGTACCGGACGGCCTGGCGGACCCGGACGTCCTTCAGCTTCGGGTTCTGCACATCGAGGGCGAGGAAGAAGTAGTTCAGCGGAGCGGCGGGTGAGTAGGTTCGCAGCGCGCTGTTGCTGGAGAGGCGCTGGATGTCCGCGGCACCCAGGTTGGGGGTGAAGTCGGCCTGGCCGGACTGCAGCGCCACCGTCGCCGCCTCGCCCTTTGGCGTGGAGTTGAGCGGCACCAGCATCATCCGGATCTCGTCGAACCAGTTCCGCGCCCCCAGCTTGGTGTTGGCCCCGCTGTAATCGGCGAAGCGCTGCAGGATCATCTCTGAGTTCGGTGTGTAGCTCGCTACCTCGTAGGGCCCGGTGCCGACCGGGTGGCGGGGCCATGCCGCCCCGTATTTCTCGACCGCCTTCTGCGGCATTATGTAGCCGCTGGTGGCCCACGGCAGCGTGATGGTGTCGAAGGGAACGAACGGCTCCTTGAAGATGATCTGACCGCTGTATTTGCCGGTGACCTTCACCTCGGACAGTCCCGGCATGTCACCGGCGTAATAGGAGACGGCGCTCTTCGGCGCCCCCGGGTACAGCGGCTGCAGGCCCGCGTTGCGCTCGAAGGAGTACTTGACGTCGGCCGCCGTCATTTCCCCGAAACCGTGGTGGAACTGCACGCCCTGCTTCAGCGTGAACGCATATGTCTTGCCGTCGGCGCTTTGCTCCAGCGTCTCGACCAGAAGGTTCTCCGCGTGGAACGTCGGCGGGACGTACGCGGTCAGGCCCTCGTAGATCGACGGGAACGGCGGGAGGGGATAGTCGGCGGTGTTCGTCGCCGGGTCGTAGTTCTCCCCATCGCTGTACGGGCCGAACACGAGGGAGCCGCCCTTCTTCCCGGTCGACGCCGTCGTCGGGCTCGACGTCGAGCCGGAACTGCAGGCGTCCAAAAACGCGCCCGCCGCTGTGGCGGACACGCCGAGCGCCGTGGCCCGGCGGAAGAACTCGCGCCGGCTGATCCTCGAACCCAGGACGTCCGTGGCGAGCACCTGAAGTCCGAGCGCGCCGGGTGGCTTTGCCTTGTCCATCGTTCCTCCGCCCCAGGCTGGGTGCACCGGTGATGATCTCGTTGCGGTGCAGGTCCGCGACCTGCTGGCGCCGCAACACCGCGGATGGCACACGACGCCGCTGGCGGCTGACCGTGCTGCCATTCCATGAGGGAGGTAGCGGGCTGGTTACTGTGCGCTGAACGTTTTCGGTCCTCGTCTAGACATGCGCCTTAATGGGTAGATTGACACCGCGATCCAGGTGGGTCAATGGGCAGACCATTGGGAGACTTCCGCGGGCGTCGTGCTTCGAGGGGGTGCGCATGCAGGAGAAACCGGCTGCGGGCAGGCTCGGCGAGCGGGTGATCTGCTACCACGACCTCGGCGTGAAGGTCGTGAAGAATGTGCTGATCCCGATGGCCGACGGGGTACGCCTTGCCGCCGATGTCTACCTGCCGATCGATGGCGAACTCGACGGCTCGGCCCGCTATCCGCTCGTGCTGGAGTACATCCCGTACCGGAAGGATGATGTCGGGCGGCCGGAGGGGACCTGGTACGCGCGCCTGCCGCTCGCGGGCTACCCGGTCGTGCGCGTCGACATCCGGGGGAGCGGCGCGTCCGAGGGAGCCGTAGGGGATGAGTACACCGAGGAGGAGCAGCGTGACGGCGCCGCTGCGGTTGAGTGGCTAGCCGGGCAGCCGTGGTGCGACGGGCACGTGAACATGATCGGGATCTCGTACGGCGGCTTTACCTCACTTCAGGTTGCCTCGCATGCGCCGCCGCACCTGACCTCGATCATCCCGATCGATTTCACTGACGACCGCTACCGGGACGACTGCCACTACAAGGGCGGCCTCCTGCGCATGTACTACGACCCGGGTTCCTACGGGAACATGATGGTCGCCTTCAACGCGATGCCGCCTGACCTGGACTCCTCCGCCGGGGCGTGGGCCGGGATCTGGGAGCGGCACCTGGCCGAGAACACCCCGTACGTCCTGCCCTGGCTGCGGCACCAGACCGACGGTCCCTACTGGCGCACCGGCTCGGTCGGCGACGTGGCCGACCGGATCGCCTGCCCGGTATTCATGATCGGCGGCTGGCGCGACGGCTACACGAACCCGCCCTTCCGGCTCATGGAGAGCCTCGGCGCTCCGCGCAAGCTGCTCATGGGCCCCTGGCACCATGCGGTCCCCGACGCGGGAATCCCCGGGCCGCGGATCGACTACCTGAGAGAGGTCGTTCGCTGGCTCGATCACTGGTGCAAGAACGAGGACAACGGGGTGATGGACGAGCCGCGCCTCGTCACCTACATGCAGCGCTACGACCGTCCAGACGCGGACCGCCTGGACACACCGGGGGAGTGGCGCGCGGAGCCAGACTGGCCGGTCGCTGACCGCCGCGAGCTGACTCTGCATCTGGGCTCAGGCGGAACGCTGTCGGCGGACATGACCGAGACGGGCACCGACCGGCTCGACTACGTTCCGGCCGTCGGCACGTGCGCTGGCCTGTGGTCGGCGGGCGTCCCGTTCGGGCTGCCCGGCGACCAGCGCCCCGATGAGGCGCTGTCCCTCGTCTACACCTCGCATCCGATCGAGGACGACCTGCACGTGCTCGGCCGGCCCGTGGTCCAGCTGCGCATCTCCACCAGCGCATCGGTGATCGGATTCTGCGCTTCACTCTCGGAGGTCGGGCCGGACGGCTCCTCGCACCTGGTCGCGAAAGGGATCCTGAACGTGACGCGGCGCGGGTCATTCAGCGAGCCGGAACCATTGTCGCCGGGCCAGATCGTCGACCTCGAGATCCCGGTCGACGCGACCGGCTGGACGTTCACGCGCGGCAACCGGATCCGGGTCTCAATAGCGAACGCGGACTGGCCAAACGTGTGGCCAACCCCGCAGCTGGCCACGAGCCAGGTGCACCTCGGCCAGGGACACTCCCGCCTGGTGCTGCCCGTCGTGCCAGCGCAGCCGGGGGCGCCGGCGCCTTCGTTCGAGCCGTCGCCGCTCGCGATCACCCGCCGCGTCGATGAGGCAGAGCCGCCGAGCTGGCGCGTCATCGAGGACGTCCTGACCGGGCGCAAGACCGTCGAGGGACGGTACGGGCGCCGCGGCGACCCGGCCTTTTTCTGGTGCACCGTTGACCCGCGCGACCCCGCCCGGGCGAGCGCGCGCGGGCGGATCGAGATGCGGCGGCAGCGGCCGAACATGGAGATCGCCGCCGTCTCCGAGATGGTGATCCAGGGCAGCGAGACGCACCTGCACGTCACGATCGACCTCGCCGTCACCGTCAACGACGCGCCGCACTTCCATCGCCACTGGGTCGAGTCGATACCGCGCAACCTCCTCTAGCCGCAACGCGCTGGCTCCCCGTAGCCACAATGCGCTGGCTGGCACGGCCCGCCGGGCACCGGGCCTCGTCCTCCCCAGCCACTGGACACGTCGTAGGTCCGGCGCCCGGCGACGACTGCGCCCGTCCCGGCGACCCCTTCATCAAAGAACTCCACGCTGGGTCTCGCCATCGTGAACG
>Ga0210385_10000771_pt1 | contig 20913 bp, 11 predicted proteins | sample IncBWH26OmetaG_FD_160107 | JGI IMG/M metagenome (GOLD analysis project Ga0210385, IMG submission 160107) | Forest soil microbial communities from Barre Woods Harvard Forest LTER site, Petersham, Massachusetts, United States - Inc-BW-H-26-O ...
AGCGAACGATTCGATTACTACGGCAACGACGTGGTGTGGTTCAGCCTGCAGGAGCCACATAGCGAGTTGACGATCACGGCGAAGAGCGACGTAGAGGTGAATTTGGGTCTACGGCCGGACGTGTCACGGGGCGCGTCGTGGGAGCAAGTGCTGTACACGCTGCAGACCGCTCCGGACGCGGAGACGATTTTCGCGCGGCAGTTCACGTTTGACTCGCCGTATGTGCCGCGAACTCCCGAGCTGGCGGCTTACGCGGAACCTTCGTTTGCGCCGGGCAGGCCGTTGCTGGAATGTGTGATGGATCTGACGGAGCGGATTTACAAAGACTTCCAATTTTTGCCGGGCTCGACGAGGGTGGGGACGCCCGTGCTGGATGTGCTGCGGACGCGGCGAGGAGTGTGCCAGGATTTCGCACATCTTCAGATTGGGTGCTTGCGATCGCTGGGGCTTGCGGCGCGGTATGTGAGCGGATATATCGTGACGACGCCGCCGCCGGGACAGAAGCGGCTGTTGGGCGCGGATGTGTCGCACGCGTGGACGAGCGTGTTCTCTCCTGATTTCGGGTGGATGGATTTCGATCCGACGAATGGGGTGATTCCGTCGGACATGCACGTGACCGTGGCCTGGGCGCGCGACTACGACGATGTGGGGCCCGTGCGAGGAATTATGATTGGCGGTCAGCGCCAGAAGCTGGAAGTCTCCGTGGACGTGGTTCCCATCGAACCTTCTAATTCCTGAGGGACGAAATTCCCCCAATATTCTTCACTGCGAGCTGCGGAAGTCTGTCAGCGCGTGCGGGCTATGTCTGAGCCGAGAAGTTGTGGCGCGGCCGCGGCGGGCGATCCCGGTAACTGAAAGTGGGCGACCGCGTTGTTGTAGCAGATGTTTTCGATCATCTTTCCCAGTAGCGGTTCGTCTTGCGGCAGCTCGCCCGATTCGACTTCATTGCCGATCATGTTGCAGAGAGTTCGGCGGAAATATTCGTGGCGTGGATAGGACATGAAGGAGCGCGAATCCGTGACCATGCCGACGAAACGCGAGAGCAAACTGCAATTGGAGAGCGCGTTGATCTGTAATTCCATACCCTCTTTTTGATCGAGGAACCACCATGCGGTGCCGAACTGAATCCTGCCGGGAATGCCGTCACCCTGAAAACTGTTGATCAAGCTTGCGAACGGGTAGTTATCGGCGGGGTTCAAGTTATAGACGATGATCTTCGGCAGATGATTCGCCCGCTCGAGGCGGTCGAGATATCCGACGAGCGCGGGGATTTGCGGCCAGTCTCCGATGCAGTCAAAGCCGGTGTCTTTGCCCAGGGTGGCGAGCATGCGTGTGTTGTTGTTGCGCGCGGCGCCGAGATGGAGCTGCTTGGTCCAGCCCCGTCTGGCGTCGAGTTCGCCGAAGCAGAGCATGAGAAAGCCGGAGAAAGCAGCTTCTTCTAGTTGCGTGAGCGACTTGCCGGCGCGGACCTTTTCGAATGTGGATTCTGCTTCGTTGCGAGTCGCATATTCCGCGGGGCATGTTACGAGTCCGTGGTCCGACAGGCGGCAGCCGCGTTCGTGAAAGAAATCGTGTCTAGTTTCCAGCGCCTCGAGAAAGTGCGAGAGGTCGGCAATTTCCGTATCGGCAATGGCTGCGAGCTTGTCCACCCATGCGTTGAAGGCGGAGGGGTCGGATGTTCGGAGCGCGGCGTCGGGACGAAAGGCTGGATAGACCTGCGTTGACAGGCCGGACGCGCGGATGCGCTCGTGATCTTCGAGCGAATCGGTAGGGTCGTCCGTGGTGCAGAGCGCCGTGACGTGAAATTTTTCCAGGATGCCGTGAGTCGTAAGGCCACCGCTCTGCAACTGTTCGTTGGCGCGTTTCCAGATGGAAGGAGCGGTCGATTCGTCCAGGAGTTCGTCGATTCCGAAATACCTTGAGAGCTCAAGGTGGGTCCAGTGATAGAGCGGATTGCGGAGGGTGTATGGGACCGTACGCGCCCAGGCGAAGAACTTCTCGTAAGGATCCGCGGCGCCGGTGCAATATTTTTCCGGCACTCCGTTGGCACGCATCGCGCGCCATTTATAGTGGTCGCCCTCCAGCCAGATCTCGGTGAGGTCGCGAAAGCGGTGATTGTTTGCGATGTCCTTTGGAGGAAGATGGCAGTGGTAATCGAAAATGGGCTGCTGCGCGGCGTGCGCATGATAGAGATCGCGCGCGGTTGACGTCTTGAGAAGAAAACTTTCGTTGATAAACGGCATTGCCTTTGGGCCCCTGGATTATATGCTCGCGGACTGCACATCCGGATCGACGACAGTTCCGTTGATGCGGACGTTGGCGAACAAAATGCCTTTTACATTTTCCATTACGTTTGGACTTGCGGCCTGCTCAAAATTGCAATCGGTGAGACGAATATTTTGGATCGGCGCGTTTTTGAATCCGCGCAGGTACACCGCGTATTTCGTCTTGGCTACGTCGAGGCCGCGAATGTCGACGTTCTTGACGATCGGAGTAAAACCTCCCGTTTCGCCTTCCTCATAGTAGAAGTCGATCGCGACTCCGGAATTGGCCACCTGGCCGACTTTGATATCGCGGACGTAGATGTCTTCAATATCGCCGCCGCGCATGGCGTTATTTTTGATGCGAATCGCCATTTGGAGATTCGGGCTGTCCATCTGGCAATTGTCGGCGAAGATGTTGCGGACGCCTCCGCTGATCTCGCTGCCGATGGTGACTCCGCCATGGCCGTCTTTCATGTGGCAATCCTGGATCACGATGTTTTCGGACGGCATGTGCAGGCGGCGGCCGTCCGCGTTGCGGCCTGACTTGATGGCGATGCAATCGTCTCCGGTGAGGAAGTTACAGTTTTTTATGAGCACATCGCTGCAGGATTCGGGATCGCAGCCGTCGGTATTCGGACCGTTACTGTGGATGGTGAGACCCTGGACGGTGACGTTGGTGCAAAGCGCCGGGTGAATGTGCCACATCGGCGAGTTAAGAAGGGTGACGCCTTCTATCAGGACGTTCTTGCAGCGGAACGGCTGGATGAATTGCGGGCGAAGGGAGTGGCCCGGTCCGAAAACTCGTTGCTCGACAGGGACGCCGCGCTCGGACATGTCGTGCAGCGCGTCGCGGTCTTTGGAAAGAGTGTGAGTGCTGTCAGCTGGTCCGCATACGGGACCGCCGACCCAGGACCACCAGTGGGCGCAGTCCGCGTTTCCATCGATCGTGCCTTGACCTGTGATCGCAATGTTCTCCTGATCGAGGGCGTAAATGAGCGGGGAATAGTTCATCAGCTCCTGGCCTTCGTAACGCGTGAGCACGACCGGATATTTGGAGGCGTCGCGACTGAAACGGAGAGTCGCGCCGTCGCTGATGTGGAGATTCACGTTGCTCTTGAGGGTGACGGCGCCAGAGAGGAACTGGCCCTTCGGCACAACGACTCGGCCGCCGCCCGCCGCGTTGCAGGCCGCAATGGCTTTTTGGACAGCTGCGGCGCAGTCGGTATTGTTGTCGGCGACGGCTCCGTATTTTGCGACGTCGAAATCGCGGGCGGGGAATTGAGGCGGTCTTATGCGAGCGAGAATTTCCGGAAGCTTATCCCAAGCATTGGGGGCACTTTGTGCGCTTGTGCGGGACCGGATGGCCGGGGCGCCGGCAAGAAGCGCGCCTGCGATTGCTGTTTTCAGGAAGTCGCGTCTCCCCGCGAGAGCCGAGACAGCCTTTTTTGAGCCTTCAATCGGCATACCTAGATTTTACCCTTCCCAACTTCGGATGTTGTTGACGTAAGCCGCACCCATTCGTCTGACGGGCTGTGTCTCGTACCATGTTGCCCGTGGCTGGGCGGCAGGAGGGTGGGCCGGAGGGGGACCCGGCCCAATCCTGGCGCCACCGCCAATCGAAGCGGCGCCCAACTTCGCGGTCGCCTCGTATTCAGGAGCAAGGCGACCGCTTGAGACATTGTTAAAAGATAATCTTCCCGCTCAGTTGGAAGACTCGGGCGCCCTCGCCTGTAGTGCTCGAGATGAAGCCAAACGATGACGCCGGGGTGAGGCCGTTGCTGCTGAAGGCCGCGTTGGGATTGCCGAAGTTCGGGTGGTTGAACACATTAAACGCCTCGAGACGCAGATTCAGCTTGATGCTCTCGCGGATCGGGAAGGAACGAGATATCTCGGCATCGAACTGATAAGACGTGAGGCCGTGAAATGCATTCTTTCCGATATCTCCAAAGGTTCCCAGTGCAGCACACCCGGTCAGGATGGTGCAGCCTGCGGCTGTGGGAACCGATTCGAACGCCGCGGGGTTGAGGTATCCCTCGTCCGCCTCGGTGGCCACATTGTGGAACGCGTGCGACGGCAGATAAACGGGGACGCCGGCGACCCGGTCGGGACGGTCCTTATTGACGTCGATTAGGGAAATGTCCGACCCAGCCGTTACGTTAAGCGGAGCTCCGCTCTGTATGTGGAGAAGCGGCGCGAACTCCCAATCGGTCAATATGGCGTTTGCTATTCGATCAAGCCGCTTCACCTTGCTGGTGGTCACGAGCGAGACGTTTTCGACGTTCCGGTAATCCTGGCCGCAGGGACCGTAGTCCATGCGAAGGTTGTTCGGGTTCTCGAGAGCATTTCCCGAGAGATCGCCGGCCGCGTCCTCCACGTCCAGGCACTTCGACCATGTGTAGTTTCCCAAAAGGCTGAAGGTCGAAGAGAGGCGATGGTTGGCCGAAAGCACCAGACCGTTGTAGTCGGACCAGGCTGTACTGTTAATCAGGACCGAGCCAGCGCCGCCACCGACGAACTGGTTGCCACCGCCATTTACGCCATTCCCAACTGGATTGGCGACGGTCAGCGCAAATCGCGAAATGTAATTGCCGGTCGTCGAACAATTGGATCCGGCGGAACCGGGCTTCACTGTGGCCGGGCCGGTGGTGACGAAGCCTGGACAATTCGGCCATTCTCCCGGGATAAAGTTTGCCAAGTCGAATGGATATGCGTTGGGATCGTGACTGCTTCTATTTCCGATGTAGTCGGCCTGGACCTGCCATCCATGCCCAAACTCATGCTGCATGCTTGCCGTCCACATCGACGTGTTTATCGGCCGGAAATTGGGGGCGGTTGCGATGTATTGACTCTGTGCAGGGAACACCGCCGTGGCTTTTGTCGGAACCTGCGGCGATGGATACGTATTATCGTTCGTGTTGCCGCCGACCTGGTTGCAACCCAACCCGGTGCCGCCGACAAGCCAAGGATTGCTCAAGCACAGCATGGCCGAGGTGGAAGGTCCACTGGCGGTGGCAAAGGGAGGATTCTCCTGGTTCCGTTGCGAGGTGAAGTAATTTGGCTCGTCATAGGCGAATTCATATCCCGCACGAAAGACGGTTTTTCCATTGCCGACGGGGTCAAAGGTTATGCCGAGGTTAGGAGAAAATTGTTTCGGCGAATTGGTCGTGAATTGGCGGTCCACGCCTGGATCGCCGAAGAAGCTGACTCCCGGAGGCGCATTTGGGTAGACAGAACTGATTGTGCCCACCTGGAATGCTGCCGTGCTGAATTCGATACCGCGGTTGAAATAGTCAGTCGGCAAGTACATCGGAATCCAGCGGATGCCGGCAACTACGGTGAGCCGCGTCGAGAAGTGGTAGGTATCCTGAAAATAGAGGCTTGGAATATTGCCGCGCAGAGCATTCTGCTGAGCCTTGCTTTGCTGGAAGGTGGCCATTGCCCCTGAGAGTAAGTCGAGATTCGCATCGCCGACGGCGCCGGTAGTTCCGGTGGCGCTACCGCTGTAGGCGCCGGTTATGCCGAAAACTCCGTTACTTTCATATGCGTTATTGACGTTCAACTGGTTGTGCGTCAAATCACCGCCGAAGACAAACTGATGCTTTCCATGCGTCCAGTTCACGTTGTCGCTTATGGACCAGACGTTGTCGTTGAAAGCGGCAACGGAATTGGTGCCGCCGCCAATGGTGAATCCGTGGTTTTTGCCCGAGGTGGAAACCGTCATTTGCAAGCCGTGTTTCTCGAGTTGATAGGCGGTTACACCGAGAGTTGCGGCGTTGATATCGGCGTCGTTATAGCCGCGATCGTTGCGGCGGCGAAGGAAGGTGATGTGGGCCGAGTTCACGACGTTCTGACTGGCGACGAAATCTTCGCCGAGTGTGATGGACTGGGTTCGCTGAACGTTGCCGTTCGCGGTGGTGAGAAGGATGTTTGTCGGCGAATACGGAGGAAGAAGCTGGTAGCCATCGAGGAAATAGTGGCCGTACAAGGTATTTCGCGAGTTGAGATTGTAATCGATTCTAGTGACCCACTGTTTGTCGAAGATGTCGTTCGGGATTCCGTAGAAGACGTGGCCACAAGCATCCGAGCCGTCCGGTAGAGGAACAATCTTTGGCAGATAGGACAAGAGTGCCAGAGCGGCCGGATTCCACGTGGGAAGCGTCGGTCCGCCGTTGTTGTACTTGTTGTTAGGTAGTTTGGCGCCCGTGAAAGGGTCGAAAAGCTGCGCGGGGCTGCCGCAAACCGTTTTTGTCGGAGTGGTCACATCGCTGGGCGGATCTGTTACGGAGAAATCACCGTTAATGTTTGCCGCCGTAGGCACATAAGCGCTCGTATTAGAGGTCAGCTGTTTCGAGACTTCGCGTTGAAAGCCGGTGAAGAAGAAAAGCTTGTTCTTGACGATGGGGCCGCCCACCGTGCCGCCGTACTCGTTCTGATGCAGTTTGTCCTTGGTGCTCGAGAAGAAGTTTGTGGCATCGATGAAATTGTTGCGGAGGAACTCAAAGCCGTCGCCATGGAACTGGTTGGCCCCCGACCGGGTCACGACGTTCACGAGACCACCGGTATGAACGCCCGTTGAGGCTCCGAGGTCGGTGGATTCGACGCTGAATTCGTTGACGGCGTCAGGGAAAGGGAAGGGAAGATTGCTGTTGGCCATGTAGTCGTTATTGGTGCCGCCGTCCAGCTTCCACTCCGTGGTGTTGCCCATTCCACCTGCGATCGAGACGGAGACTGCGGCATAAGAATATTTGGAACCGGTGAAATCGCCGCCGGGAGCCGAGGTGGCGCCGCCGGCAATCGTGACCAAGGCCGTCATCTGGCGGCCGTTGAGAGGCATCTCAGTGACGTCGGTTTGGTCGACCGTCTGCTTGAAGGAGGAGTCTTCGGTCTGTAGCGCCAGTCCTTGGGCCTCGACCTGGACGGTCTGACTTGCGGCACCGACCGACAGCTTTACGTCAACGGCGATGTTGCTGCCGACTTCGAGCACGATGCCGGTTTGCTGATAGGCCCCAAAGCCCGGCGATGTGACACTGACCGAATAGGTACCGACGATGACGTTGGGGAAGCTATAGTCGCCGCTCCCGTCGGTCTTGGTTTGCGCGCTTACACCGGTGGCCACATTGGTGAGCGTGACTGCCGCATCCGGGACAACGCCTCCACTTGAGTCCTGGACGATGCCTTGCACAGAGGCGGTCCCCGCGATTTGCGCGTGCGAGACCGCAGATACCATCAGCGTAAATAAGAACAGCGCAACGACCTTCTTCATGTTTTTCCTCCACCCCGGCTTCCAATTGGCAGTGCGACTTCGGGCGATCTGAAACAACGTCCCGAGGCGCTAATCGAACACAAGCGGCTGAAACGTCTACGAAGCCGAGCCCCTGCACGAGAACGAATGCAGAAAGGCTCGAACACGCGAAGTTGTTACCGGTCGATCGCTGGTGCCGATTGGTTTTCGATAGCTACCGCAGAAGTGTGCGGGACAAACGCCCGTTTCATCCCTGCCTCCAGAACGCCCCGAATTCCAACCCCACCGCCAGACAGCGGAACGCTCTCTTGCGGCTCAAAGTAGGACGGCTGGTTTGTACTGTCAATCTTAAAGATTTAAATGATATGTTGAGGAATATTAAAGAGAGGATTTCGGCCGAAGAAGTGGCATATTTCGGAACGTTTTTTGAATATCGGGAGGCGGTATGGACATTCGACAGTTGGAATCTTTGCTATCGGTGATTGACGCGCCGAGCATGAGCCGCGCGGCGGAGACGCTGCATCTTTCGACCGGGGCAGTCAGCTTGCAACTGCGGTCGCTCTCGAGCGAATTGAAGGTGCAGCTCTTTCGCCGCGCGGGGCGGAAGCTGGCGCCGACTCCGGAGGGGCGGCGACTCGCGGAGCATGCGCGAGCGATCGTGATGGTGGTGAAAAAAATACGGGAGGAGTTCGGAGATGAGCCGGAAAACGACACGCGGCCGTTTCATCTTGCGACGGGCGCGACGGCGCTGATCTATCGATTGCGGCAGCCGCTGAAGATGCTGCGGCGGAAATATCCGCGCATCGATTTGCACGTGACGGTGCTGGCGACCGAGGAGATTATTGCGGGGCTGAAGGAGAGGCAGTTCGACCTGGGGCTGATTTCGCTACCCGTAGCAGACAAAAGTTTGCGGATCGTACCGCTCTTCAATGAGGAGCTGCTGATCGTGCGGCCGTCAACGGCGCGCGTGCGCGGGCATCATATTGGCTCGATTTCAGCGCGCGAATTGCAAGGCGTGCCGCTGCTGCTCTATCCGAAGCACAGCAACGTGCGAAAGCTAATCGATCGTTTCCTGGATGAGCTTGGCGTGCATGGGCGCGTCATCATGGAGGCGGCGGACACGGAAGCGATCAAGGGCCTGGTGGAGGCGGGATTCGGATATTCGATTCTGCCGGAGTATGCGCTACGGCAATCGAGCAGATTCTTTCACACATCGCGAATACAAGGGAAGCGGCTGACGAGAAAGCAGGCGTTGGTGATGCCGTCGACGGCGCAGCCTCGGGCGTTGACGGAGTGTGTTGCGCTGTTTTTGAAGAGTAGTTTTGACGCCATTTAGAGTGGATTCTGGCATAATGCCCGGCTTGATTTCCGGGTATTGGCGGGGAGAATATTGACGGCACGAAGCAGTCATGTGGGTGACGTATGAAGGCTCGTTGTCGGAATTATCTCTTCTCTTCCAGGTTCTTCGTCGGGAGACTGGGATCGATTGCGAACGTCGCGCAGGAGACCATGGCTTGTGATGATGCGTCGTTGGCGAAGCCGGCTGAAACCGGAGCCCCTATTGTTTTCGAATTCGACGTGGCCGCAGGAGACTATGTAGTGCGACTTGTGGCGCGGGATTCGAACGACGAGCAAATTTCCGACGAGGGCGCGCCCATAAGCGTTTCGAAGTAAGATCGGTAGTGGTGCGGAGACCATCGACGGGTTCGCTGACAATCCTTGAGGAGGGCGCGTGAGCACGGTGCGAGTGCTGGTAGGGACGCGGAAGGGTGCGTTTGTACTCACCGCGGACGGTAAACGCGACAAATGGGATGTGAGCGGACCATTTTTCGCCGGCTGGGAAATTTATCATGTGAAGGGATCGCCAGTTGATCCGAACCGTTTGTATGCGTCGCAATCAAGCGGATGGTTTGGACAGGTGATTCAGCGGTCGGACGACGGCGGCAAATCGTGGGAGGCGCCCGGCGGCGGCATTACTGCGACTCCGGGCGAGATGCCAAAGGGCGAGAGCAATAAATTTGCTTACGATACGTCGTCACCGGATGGCAGCCCGCTCCATACCCATCAATGGTATGACGGCACACAGCATCCGTGGGAGTTCAAGCGCGTGTGGCACCTTGAGCCTTCGCTGCACGATCCGGACACGGTGTATGCGGGCGTGGAGGATGCGGGGCTGTTTCGGTCGACAAATGGCGGGCAAAGTTGGAGCGAGCTGGCGGGATTGCGCGGGCACGGAACCGGTCCGCGCTGGCAGCCGGGCGCGGGTGGAATGTGCCTACACACGATCATTCTCGATCCGCAGGATCCTGAGCGGATCTACGTAGCCATTTCCGCGGCGGGCGCGTTTCGTACTGACGATGGCGGAAAGACGTGGAAACCGACGAATCGCGGACTCTTCTCGCAATATATCCCGGACCCAAGGGCGGAAGTGGGGCACTGCGTTCATCATATGGCGATGCACCCGTCGCGCCCGGGCGTGCTTTTCATGCAAAAGCATTGGGACGTGATGCGCAGCGACAACGCAGGAGACGACTGGCGGGAGGTGAGCGGCAACCTGCCGACGGATTTTGGTTTCGTGGTTGACGTGCATGCGCACGAGCCGGAGACAGTCTACGTGGTGCCCATCAAGAGCGATTCGGAACATTTTCCGCTGGAAGGGAAGCTGCGCGTGTATCGCAGCAAGAGCGGCGGAGATGAGTGGGAGCCGTTGACGAAAGGGCTGCCGCAAAAAGATTGCTACGTAAACGTGCTTCGCGACGCGATGGCTGTCGATTCTCTCGATTCGTGCGGTGTTTATTTCGGGACGACGGGCGGCCAAGTGTTCGTCTCGCCGGACGGTGGAGATAACTGGTCGGCGATCGTGCAGAGCTTGCCCGCGGTGCTGTCCATGGAAGTGCAGACGCTGCCATGATCCGGGTCGTTCTGCCGGCGCATTTGCGCACGCTGGCGCGGGTGGATGGCGAGGTGAGTATTGAAGTGCCCGCGCCGGTCACGCAACGATCCGTGCTCGATTCGCTGGAGAGGCAGTACCCGGTGCTGTGCGGAACGATTCGGGATCATGTGACTCTGGAGCGTCGTCCGTTCTTGCGATTCTTTGCTTGTGAAGAAGATCTCTCGCTGGAGTCGCCGGATACACCTCTGCCGGAAAAAGTGGCGTCGGGGGACGAGCCATTTTTAATTGTGGGAGCGATTGCCGGAGGATGAGGCGCCGCTGCGGAAGCGCGCAGAGACGTCTGGAGATTTCTCAGAGCGTGGTGTCTTTGGTTTCCTTGGCCATGAGCAATCCGATGAAAGTCAGGATTGCGGCGGCGCTCAGGTAATAGCCCACGTATTGCAGGCCGTATTTCTTCGCGAGTCCGGTGGCAATGTATGGTGCGAGCGACGCTCCCAAAATGCCCGCGAAGTTGAAGGTGAGAGAGCTGCCTGTATAGCGCACAGATGTGGGGAACAGCTCGGAAAGCAAAGTCCCCAGTGGACCGTAAGTGAGGCCCATCAAAGCGAGACCAAGAGCCATCATCGCAGTGGCGCCCACAGTGCCGGCGACGAACATCGGAGCGAGGACGAGACCGAAGCCAGCGATTGCGGCAGTGACCCAAAGAAGGGTGCTGCGGCGTCCACTTTCTGCGAGCGCGCCGCTGATCGGAATCGTCACCGCAAAGAGCAGGATGCAGGCAAGCTGCATCACGAGAAATTTGTTGCGTGTGTAACCGAGAGCGGTAGTGCCCCAGGAAAGCGCAAAGACCGTCATCAGATAGAAAAGTACGAATGTGGCGAGCGACGACAGCGTACCCACCAGAAGTTCCTTCGGATACTTTCGAAAGACCACGAGCATGGGCGCCTTCACGGATTCCTGCCGGCGCACCGCTTCGCGGAACACGGGGGTTTCGGCAATGGTGAGGCGTACGTAGAGTCCCACGAAGACCAGCACGGCGCTGGAAAGAAACGGAATCCGCCAGCCAAACGCGAAAAACTGCGCGTTGGTGAGCCACTTCGAAAGCAGCAGGAATATTCCGCCCGAAAAGAGGAAGCCGACCGGAGCGCCAAGCTGGGGAAACATGCCGTAGCGAGCGCGTTTTCCCGGCGGCGCATTTTCAACAGCGAGCAACACGGCGCCGCCCCATTCGCCGCCCAGGCCGAGACCTTGTCCGAAGCGGCAAAGAGCCAGAAGGAGAGGCGCAATAACTCCGATCGTGCGGTACGTGGGAAGCGCGCCGATGGCGACTGTCGAGATGCCCATTGTGAGCAGAGCCGCTACGAGCGTTGCTTTGCGGCCAATGCGGTCACCAAAGTGGCCGAAGATTGCCGATCCGATTGGGCGCGCAACGAACGCAATCGCGAAAGTGGCGAGCGACGCAAGCACGGCTGAGGCCGGGTCCGAAGCGGGAAAGAACAGCTTCGGAAACACGAGCACGGCCGCGGTGGCGTAGATGTAAAAGTCGAAGAATTCTATGGTGGTGCCGATAAGACTGGCGAAGAGCACCTGAGCCGGGCGATTGACGGCGGGAGAAGCGATGGTGCGGTTTTCCTGGTTTGCGGCGCCGGTGGTGGGGGATTCGCTCAAAGGCTGCAAGGGCTCCAATGCGCATCATCTGGCCGGTGCAGAGTGTTGCCGGATCTGGCGCGGCGGCTACCGCTCTCCAAGGGTTGCCATATAATCGCGAAACGGGCGTTCCTTTGCAATCCGGATTGTGATTCGGCGCGTACTAGAGGCGGCGGTGTGCAGATACCTCGAACCGGGAGGCAGTGTCCTTCATGATGATTCGCGAATTCGACCTCGAGAAATATCTTAAGAATTCGAAGCACGTGGACATCAGCGAGATCGATCTCGCCGCGGCCAAGAACTATCCGCTCACGCCGGACGAAATTCACAGCCTCACGTACATGATGGATATTGAGTCGCACACGATCGTCTATCTGAGAAGCATTCTTTCCACTTGCGCGATTGAAGACCCCGATACGACGGCTTTTCTGAGCTGCTGGGCATATGAGGAGTTCTTCCACGGCCGGACAATCGGGCAATTTCTCTCGGCTTGCGGGATCCCGTTTTCGCACCACCGCATCGCGGAGGTTCAGGCCGGGACTTCGTGGAAGGAGTGGCTGAAGGACATGGGCGCGTCACTCGTGTGCCAGTGCTCGCGGCATTTTCATGCGGCATACCTCACATACGGAGCGATTTCGGAACATTCGACGCTGGAGGGTTATGGCGTCCTTGCGTCGCGGACGGCAAACCCGATTCTGGCGGAGATCCTGCGCCGGCTGGCGAAAGACGAGCGAAGGCACTATTCGTTTTATTACAACAAGGCTTCGATTGAACTGGAACCTCGCGCGGCGCAGCGGCTAACGAGCTTCATCATTCGTCATTTCTGGCTGCCTGTGGGCGGAGGCGTGAAACCGGATCACGAGGTGGACTGGATTCTCGACTATATGCTTTCGGGCGCGTCCGGCTTGCAGGTGGCTCGCCGGATCGACCAGACGATTTCCAAGCTGCCCGGTATGGAGTGGTTTGACCGTATGGAGCGCAGTCGCGAGGAGTGCATGCGCCGCAGGATGCGCAAGCAGGGAAAGTCTCCAGCGCACGATTCGAGCGTGCTGCTGGGCGAGAAGAGCGCGCTTGAGACGACGGAATCGTAGCGTTCCGGACGTTTAGACCGCTGCTACCGGGCATTTTGCGGTGTCAAATGCCCCTGCTACATGTACCGCTTCATCTTTAGTCACAACGTATTTGCTACGAATAGCCGCGCTTTCCAGCTGCTGATAGCCTTTTAGGGCAAGCCTCCCGGCTCGCCCAAGCTATGTCTGAGACGCTGGTAAAACCGGTCGAATCCGCGGTGCAGCTGCGCACCTCGGAACTCCTATCCGCGCTGTCCTTCGCACTCGATCTGACTGAGGGCCAGTCGATGGGGCACACGGTGAATTCGTGCCTGCTGGGCATGCGGCTGGCGGAAATCGCGGGACTTTCCGAAGACGATCGCTCCGAACTCTATTTTGCGTTGCTTACAAAGGATACGGGCTGCAGCAGCAATGCCGCGCGGATGTTCGAGGTGTTTGGCGGGGACGACCTGAAAGCCAAGCGTGAGGTGAAGACGCAGGATTGGAGCCGCGTCACATTCGATGGATTGAATTACCTGATGCGCAACGTGGCTCCGGGGCGACCGCTACATGAACGGTTGATGTCCATCGCACAGGTGGCCTTGCATCGGGACAAGCAGGCCCGAGCGATGACGGAGATTCGCTGCGAGCGCGGCGCGCAGATCGCGCTGCGGCTGGGATTTTCATGGCAGGCGGCGGAGGGAATCCGCTACCTGGATGAACACTGGAACGGCGACGGATATCCTGAGGGCCTAAGCGGCCAGGATATCCCGCTCTTTTCGCGGATCATGAATCTGGCGCAGACGATCGAGGTGTTCGCCTCGATCAATGGGCCGGCCGACGCGCTTCGCGTGGCGCAGGAGCGAAGTGGAACGTGGTTCGATCCGGAGCTGGTGTGCGTGGCTGCATCCCTGGAAAACGAAACGGATTTATGGGCGTGCATGCATGACGGCACGGCACGCGAGCGAGTGATGGCGATGCAGCCCGGCTCGGACGTGCGCATCGCGGACGACGCGGCGATCGACAACATTTGCGAAGCGTTTGCGGGAGTGATCGACGCGAAGTCGCCGTATACGAATCAGCATTCGCAACGGGTGACGAAAGCGGCGCTGGCGATCGGCAAGGCCCTCGGGTTGCGTCCGAAAGATTTGGTAATTCTGCGAAGAGCGAGCTTGCTTCATGACGTTGGGAAGCTGGGCGTGCCCAACTCGATTCTCGACAAGCCGGGCAAGCTGACGGCGCAGGAGTGGGAATCGATCCGCTTGCATCCTTATTATACGCAGCGGATTCTGGAGCAGATTTCGGGGTTTCAGCACCTGGCGTTTATTGCGAGCACGCACCACGAGAAGCTCGACGGGTCGGGGTACCACCGGAATCTGCGCGGGTCGCAGCTGCCGGTGGAATCGCGCGCGCTGGCCGTGGCGGATATTTTCGATGCACTGTCGTCCAAGCGAGCGTATCGCGGGGCTTTGCCGCTGGAAGAAGTATTCGAGATTATGAGGAAGGATGTTCCCGAGAAACTGGATGCGCGCTGCTTCGAGGCGCTTCAGTCCGCTGCGCCGAATTTCGACTGAAGAAAATTAACGCAAAAGAAAACGCCAATCGGGGGGATTGGCGCTTTCGAGTCAAAGGGCGGCGAATGAATCGCCGCCCTTTGCTTTTTCGGCGTTCGTTAGAATGTCAACGACAGGGACATCTGGATTTGCCGCATGCTGCCAATGGTTTTGTTGACCAAGCCGAAGCCACTGAAAGTGGCGGATTGATAGAACGTGGAGAAGTCTTGCGGCCCAGTCGGCGTGCCGTATTGCGGGAAGCCGTTGAAGAACAGGTTCTGATCCACGTTCACCAGCGGGATGTCGAAGCTCGGCGTATTGGTCAGATTGAAAACGTCAAACGTGTATTTCGCCGCAAACCTTTCCGTGAGCTTCGTTTGCTTGACGACGGAGAGGTTTGCGTTACGTTGCCAGGATTGCCGGAAGATATTGCGCTGGCCCTTGGTGATAAAAGTCGTTTCGTAGATATCTCCAGCAGGAATACCATTGGCGCTATCGGCCGAAGGCAACGTGCTCGGAATCGTGAAGCAGTCGGTCTTGAGCGCGCTGGTGCCGGGTTGCGCTCCAGTGAGGCCGGTGAGAGCGTTCTTAGGAGTGCATCCCGGCGCCAGAGGCACGATTGGATTCGTGACGCCGTCCGAAACACCATAGTAGACACTGCCCACGGCACCGGAGTAGTCGACCACGCTGTAGGGCTGGCCGCTCTGTATAACTGTGAGTCCTTGAAGCGCCCAACCATCTACAAACTTACCCAACATCCAAGACTCGGGTGCGAAGTTGTGCAGGCGGAAGAGATAGTCAAAGTTGATGACGTTTGTGCGGTCAAAATCAGAATTGCCGTATCCGGACCGCAAATCCTCGGCATTATTCCCCGTGTAGAACAAGCCCAGGCCGCTTTGCTCGTCGAGCGAGTGAGAGTAGGTGTAAGAGAAGCCGATCTGTACGCCGTGACTTAACCGCTTTTCCACATGAGCCTGCAGCGCGTTGTAACCGGAAATGCCGGCTGCGGTATAGGACAGCGACTCAGACGAAAAGCCGACATAAGGCACGCGAAGATCGACGTTGCCGCCTTCGTAGCTGTTCAGCATGGTCGTCCCGTCAGGAAGACCTATAGGTACGCAGTCGCTTTCTGTTTCAAGGGCATAACTACAATTGGGATCGCTATTGCAGGCTGCTAGATTCGTCGTCGGATTGCACCCGCCCCCCCCCTGAACCTGATAGCCGTAAGTGTAGGACTGACCGTTGATCGGATGGGCGGGCGTTGCAATCTGCGCCTGGTTGAACGGCACTGGAACCACCTCGTGCCGTCCCAGGTTGCCCACGTAGCCTACTTCGATTGCGATATCATTTCGCGGCTGCCATTGAATGTCGAGCGTTTGGTTGAGAGTGTAAGGCAGCTTGTTATTTCGGTTGTAAACGGCAAACGTGAAGAGCGGAGCGCCCAAGCTTCCATCCGACGGGGCGATTTGTGCCGCTGTCGGCATGGCGATGCTTGAAGCATTGTTTGTAGGCCCGGGCCCCGGCTCCGACCCCCAGGGATTTTCAAAGTTGCTGCCAAAAATGCCCAGGTTGGGATTGTTTCCGGCTGTGGCCGGATTGCAGGTCGTCCCCTGCACGTCAGTGCAGACCTGAGTGCTCACGTAAGGCGGCGACTGGTTCACGCCAAATGGACCGCCCGCAATCACGCCGGCCGCAAAGCCGGGAGATAGATATGTGAAAAGTTCGCCACGATCGTAGTACATTCCCCAACCCGCGCGAACAACGACCTTATTCGAGAACATCTTCGGGCTCCACGCAACGCCGATGCGCGGCGCCAAGCCCCATTGACGTCCGTTGAGCGTGGAATCGCTTACGCCGTTCTTCCCAGCCAGTTCGAATCCATAGTTGGAGGCGACTGGATCATCATCATCGAGATATTTCGCGTACGAGTAGTCGGCTGGGTTGAAGTTGAAGAGGCGCTCGTTTTTCTCGGTCATGCCTCCGTGGTAGTCGAGGCGGACTCCGGCCGTGACGCTGAGGTTGGGCTTGAACTGATACTTGTCCTCAATATATTCGCCCGTGTCGTTGGCACGCCAGTAGCGATTCGCACTGCCCTGCATCCACGCGGTCGTGACGTAGCCGTCCGTCGTGTACGATTGCGTGATGCCCTCAAGGAATTGCGAGAAGTCCGCGAAGCCGATCATGCCCTTTCCAGGTCGCTCATCGCGCGTGTTGAGTTGCGTGTAGGTAAAGCTTCCGCCGAACGTGATTGTGTGCTTGCCCAACGTTAAGATCGCATTTGCAGAGGGCATCCAGCGGTTTTGGAATGCGCCGGTGAATGCGCCCTGCGAGGCCCCGCCCATGCCGATCGTTGTGCCCGCCGCAAAGACGCCGCCAGTGTTATACGGTGCAAAATTTCCGAAGTCATCGACGATGGAAATGCCTGGGAAGTAGGGCGAACCAAATGTATTGATCGTGCAATCCGCGGCACTGGCTTCCGTCAGGCTTTCGCATTTCTGGGTGAACTGCGCCATCGTGAACGGCTGCTGGATCGTGCTATAGGCTTTCTCGCGGATAAAACCCATCACTTCCACGACACTCAGGTTCGGCTTCAGCAACTGCGTATTCGTGATTGAGGCGACTTGACTGCCCGCATCCAAGTGCTGGTTAAATCCGCTCATACTCGAATAAGCGTAGGGGGACGTCGTAGGGTCGTGCTGGTAGTAATACTTCAGCGCGAGCGTGTCCTTTGATGTCGCCAAAATGTCCATATTCGCCACGGCCTGATCCGACACGAAAAGCGCTTTGTTCGTGAGGTAGACATCTTCAGGGAACTCAACAGACGGGATAAAGCTCCCCTTAGGGAAAGATTGGTCCCCACTCGCGATGAAACCCCTCACGGCGGTATTGACCGGTTCATCCGCAGACGGGAAAAGAAGCCCACCGGGTGAACCGGGGTAGTTCAGCAAGGTATATGCGATGGGGTTGATCTCACCCGCGCCAGTTCCGATGGTGGGACTAATCGCGTTGTCGAAGTACTGGCAGGGTGCGTCGCTCGTGCACGGGGTACCGTCCGCCGAAGTTCCGGTAGTTTGTTGCGCTGCGTTGACTATTCCATTCACGCTTCGGTCGGTGGTCAGCGTCGGCGGCACGAGCGTTCTGTCCGTCCCGATCTCCTGGTCTGAAGAGTGAACGTGTTGATAGCCCACAAAGCCGAAGACTTTATTCTTGATGATCGGGCCGCCGAAAGTTCCGCCCGCCGTGTAGCGGTGCAACTGGGGAACCTTGTCAGCGTCGGGAATGTTTCCGTTCTGTCCGTTGAAGTAGGGAGTAGCATTCCAAGCGTCCGTCCCGCGATGGCCGTATAGCATCCCATGATATTGATTCGTCCCGGAAGCGGTGCTGAGGTCGATGTGAGCGCCGCTGGTGCCGCCCTCTTGCGCGTCGTACATCGAAGTGTTGACCCGAACTTCCGACAGTGTCTCCTGAGCGGGCGTGGGCAAAGCTTGGCCGATTGCGAGATAAGGAGAAGCGGTGCTTTGAATCGGCTCGCCGGAAGACGCCGACGCGCCCGCGATCCCCGTGTTGTTCACCACGCGCGCTGAATCAACGGAGCTCGTACTCTTCCCATTAAACAAATTGCTCGCGTCGACGCCGTTCAGCAAAAACGTGTTACTCGTGTCGCGCTGGCCGTTGGCCCAGATCGGCTGATTGCCCAGACCGTTGTTCGCGCCGGTGCCACTTTCAAGTTCGGCGTTCACGCCGGGCGAAAGAATGGCGAGGCTGGTGAAGCTGCCGGTGGGTAGCGGGACTGAATCGAGCTGGGACGTATCAAGGACATAGCCGTTAGTGGTGTCGACGGCGTTTGTCATTGGCGTTTCTTCCACCGTGACGGTCTCTGTGACCGCGCCTACCTTCAACGTCGCGTTCACGGTGGCGGTGCGGTTCGCTTGTACGAGGATGCCGGGAATGCTTTGGGACTGAAATCCATCATGCGTGTATTTGAGCGAATAATTGCCGATCGGCAAATCAACGAAACTGTAGACGCCCGTCGCATCCGCGGAAACCGTACGGGTGAGCTGAGTCTGGTCGCCGACGAGTGTCACAGTGGTATCGGGAAGCGCGCCACCGGAGGTGTCCGTAACCTGTCCAGTGATTCCGCCGAGAGTCTGCTGCGCATGGGTGGGCATCACCCGACCAAAGACCAAGCAGACCAGTGCGAAAAGAAACAAAATGGAAAAACGAATCTTAATCGTCATGGCGTATACGTCTCCTGGAATTGCGCGGAAGCGCACGGAACTTTCTTGCAGAGGCGAGATGAGAGCGCCCCTTGACTTGGTTACTGTTCGGCGACGCGGTTGTTCAAACCGGACGCCGTTTGGCGAACCCCGGAAATGCTCGATGGGAGGGTATTCCATCTCGTTGCGGGGAGAAAATCAATAATTTTTGTAACGCCGATCAGGTATTTCAATGCGGGAAAACTTATAAAAAATTAATGCGTCGAGGGCTCCAGATCAGGCTTCAGCTTTTATTGCTGCTTGATGCGGTTCTTCCGTTGACGCCGCTGCGTTGCCTACCCTATAGTGACTCACTTTTCATACAGGTTTCGGACGGGAGCGCGAGTTGCTGGAGCGTGTTTTCCATCTTTCGGAGAATCAGACCACGGTTCGGCGTGAGCTTCTCGCCGGGCTGACGACGTTTATGACCATGGCGTACGTAGTGGTCGTAAACCCGAGGGTACTGTCCGAAGCGGGCATGCCGGTGGAAGGCGTGCTTTTTGCCACTTGCATGTCAGCAGCGGTGGCGACACTGGTTATGGGTCTGTGGGCGAATTACCCGATCGCGCTTGCGCCGGGCATGTCGCTGAATGCGTACTTCACGTATTCCATTGTGATCGGGCGCGGCGTGCCTTGGCAGACGGCGCTCGGAGTCGTCCTTTTATCCGGCCTTCTCTTTCTGCTGCTGACGCTGACGAATGTGCGCGAACAGATCGTCAACGGGATTCCCGATTGCCTGAAACACGGCACTGCGGCGGGCATCGGCCTCTTCATCGCATTTATCGGATTCCGCAACGCGAATATTATCGTGGCGAATTCGGCGACGTTTGTTGCGCTGGGCAAACTCTCCGACAAGCAAGTGATCCTGGCGCTGCTGGGCGTGTTGCTTATCGCGATCCTGATCGCGCGCCGTGTGGGTAGCGCGATTCTGATCGGCATCGTGGCGATCACTCTTGCCGGAATTCCGCTGGGAGTGAGCCAGTGGCCGCATCATCTATTCTCGCTGCCGCATCCCGGCGGGACATTTATGAAACTCGATCTGCGTTCGGCGGCTAAGCTGGGACTAGGCGAGCTTGTCTTCGTATTCTTCTTCGTCGACCTGTTTGACAACGTAGGCACTCTGGTCGGCGTGTGTGAGCAGGGCGGGTTTATGAAAGACGGCAAGCTGCCGCGGGCGAGTCGGGCCTTGCTGGCTGACGCGATCGGCACGATCGTTGGAGCGGTCACAGGAACGTCTACGGTGACAAGCTACATTGAGAGCGCGGCGGGCGTGGCTGCGGGAGCACGGACAGGGCTTGGGAACATCGTAATTGCAGGGTTGTTTTTTGCGGCGATGTTTTGCGCGCCGATCGTGGCTGCGATTCCGTCGTACGCTACAGCGCCGGCGCTGATTCTGGTGGGCGCACTGATGTGCGGTGCGGTTGCGCGAGTGAAGTGGGATGATTTTACGGACGCCGTGCCCGCGTTCTTAACACTAATCGCGACTCCCCTGACATTCAGCATCGCGACGGGCTTGAGTATGGGCCTTTTGTCCTTTACGTTCCTCAAGCTGGCGACTGGGCGCGTCCGCGAAATTAGCGCGCTGATCTGGATATTGAGCGTCCTTTTCCTGCTCCGCTACATATTTCTCGGAAGCGAGTGAACGCCCCGCGCGAGATACTCCTCCGCTTACCTTTTGGACGAGAACGTTTGCCGCGTCAGGGAAGCGCCTCTGGCTGAATCTGGTAGAATCCGATATGGCTGGACGCTTGAGAGCGGAGATCGTGAGATTCTCTGCACTTGTGGCTGCCTGGCCGTCGGATCTTTCACGTTTTTTCTGCCAGTGTCTTTCAAAATCGACCATTCAAGTCATTGTGCGCCCATTTAGTTTGGGACGCGTCCGCCGGATTTCCGGCCAGGTACTCTATCCTGTGCTCTGTGCGATCTTGCGCCCACAGCGAGGAGGCTTATGGATCTGCTCATAGCGGGCGGCATTGTGGTCACTATGGACGCGCAGCGGAGATTGATCG
>Ga0210385_10000772_pt1 | contig 20891 bp, 18 predicted proteins | sample IncBWH26OmetaG_FD_160107 | JGI IMG/M metagenome (GOLD analysis project Ga0210385, IMG submission 160107) | Forest soil microbial communities from Barre Woods Harvard Forest LTER site, Petersham, Massachusetts, United States - Inc-BW-H-26-O ...
GTCGCGCTCAATCTCGAACAGCATCGGCGCATCGAGCTTGGCGCAGTAGAACTCGCCGAGCATCATGGCGAAATCCGCTGCCTTGGGGTTCCAGGTCGTGGTGAATTGCGCACCGAGCGCGACGGTGACCGGCGGATGCGGGCCGCAGACCGCGACCGTCCAGGTTCCGCGGGGCGGTTGCTCGCCGCGCGCGGCGATGAACGCGCGCAACTGCTGCGAGGCTTGGGTCAGCGACAAGCCCCAATAGTCGAGCATGAAGCGCGGCCGTGCTCCGGTCGCGCCGCCGGCGGTGCGATTGAAGTGCGTGTATTCGTACGGATGCAGCCGCGCCATCTCGATAACCGGGGAGACCGCGCCCACGACCAACACCAGCGCGGCCACCGCCAGCGCGGTACGGCCGAGCGGTTCAAGCCGCCGCGCGATCCAGGCCCCGGCAAGCCCGCCGAGCACGGCAAACGGCGGCACCACGAAGACGAAGTGGCGGATGCCGTTATACATCGCCGGCCGTGCCGCGATGGTGATGAGAATCGGCAGCGTCGCGGCAAGCACGACGGCAAGAAGCGCCGCGCGATATCCCGCCGTGGCGCCACGGTTTCGCGCGACCACGGCGACGATCGCGCCCGCGATGCCGGCGAGCCCGAGCGCCAGCAATATTTCCGGCAGTTGCAGCGCGGCGAGTGTTGGTACGTAGCTGCGCGGCATATCGGGAACCGGTATCAATTGTCCGTCGAACAGCTCGCGCCACGGCTTTTCGAAAAAATTGGAGAAATATTCGACGGCATGAAATGGATTGAGCGGCGCAACGACGCTCCACGGCCATACCAGGCCCATGACCAGATAGGCCAGGATCACGCCTGGAATGAATGCGACGAGGAATGAGCCGCACTCGGCGAGCGCCGGTTTTGGCGCATCGGCGCGCGATCGGACGGCGACGACGAACAGAAGCGGCAGCAAGGCGTCGAGCACCGCAAAGCCGCCCATGACCCGCGAACCGACGGCGAGGCCGACACCGATGCCGCACAGCGCAACGGTTGCCGGCGTCGCGCGCGGATATTCCTCGAAGGCGCGCACGATACCGAGAAGCGCGATGACGCTGGTGACCGCGAATGGTCCATCCTTGGCGTTGATGAACATGTGCCCGTAGTAGAGCGGGCAGGTGGCAAGCAGGATCAGTCCGATCAAACCGGCGAGCGGACCGCCGAGCCGCCGCCCGAGCCGCCAGGTGACGAAGAGGCCGACGATACCGACCGCGGCGCCAATGAGACGGCGGGTTTCGAACAGGCCGAACGGCAGAACCTTGGCGGCGAGCGCGGCGAGGAGATCGAAGCCGCCGCCGTACATGTAGAGATTGACGAACGAGAGCGCGCGCTTGTCGGCAAAGCCGGACGAATAGAGCGACACCAAAAGGTCGCCATATTCCGAATGGGTGTAGTCGTCCCAGCCGAGGCCGTAGTCGCGAAACGTCGCCGCGGCAACGACAGCGGTGAGCACCAACACGCCGATGGCGCACAAATCCAGCCGGCGTGCGACCGCGGCCGCGTCCGACGACAAGGTTATCGACTTCGTCGCGGGTTGGTGCACGACTGGCCCGGTCTCAGATGCGCGGTGCGCCGCGAACCGCCACAGATGCGGCCTGCCGGCGAAGGGCACAATGCGGCAAAAGGGCAGGTCGCCGGCGCGGTCGCCGGGATGGTATCCGTTGCAAAAAGCGGGGCGCGAGGCCCCGCTTCCAAGTGCGCATGGTCGTGGCGGCGCTTATTTCGTCGCCGCTTCGTACATCTCGGCAACGTGGTCCCAGTTGATGAGATTCTCGAAGAACGCTTTGAGATAATCGGGGCGCCGGTTGCGATAGTCGATGTAATAGGAATGCTCCCACACGTCGCAGCCGAGGATGGGAGTTGCGCCGTGCACCAGCGGATTCTCGCCGTTCGGCGTCTTCGTGATGCTGATCTTGCCGTCCTTGACCGCGAGCCAACACCAGCCGGAGCCGAACTGGGTGACGCCAGCCTGGATGAAATCTTCTTTGAATTTGGCGATCGGGCCGATGTCGGACGTGATCTGCTTTTCGAGCTTGCCGGGAATCTTGTCGCCGCCGCCGCCTTTCTTCATCCACTTCCAGAAATGAATGTGGTTGTAATGCTGGGCGGCGTTGTTGAAGAGGCCGGGATTCTTGCCGAAAGTGCCTTTGACGACATCCTCGACCGATTTGTTCTCCCACTCCGTGCCTTTGGCGAGGTTGTTGCCGTTGGTCACGTAGGCGGCGTGGTGCTTGTCGTGATGGAATTCCAGCGTCTCGCGCGACATGGACGGGGCGAGGGCGTCGTAGGGATAGGGAAGCTCGGGCAGGGTGAATGCCATTAGGTCTACTCCTCAATGCGGCATGGAACGATGCGGGCGTCTCGGTGAAACCGCCAAGCGAAACGAAAAGTTCCCTTAGATAGGCCCAAGGCAGGATTTGGGCAACGGCTGTTGGCAATGCTCTTGTCTGCGACGCTTGGCTACGACCTTTGGTCCCGGCCCTTGGATGGGCGGCCGCCGGTAACCAATCGCACGGATATATTAACCTTGCGCCGGTGTCACAGTGCGGTCAAAATGATGCCACTTTAGGGCCTCCGGGCGTCCTTCGGTGGGACGGGCGTATGTATGCGTTTTTGTTGATTTTGGGTGTGGTTATCGCTGCGGCCGGGGTCGTGCTTATTGGTCCGGGCCTGCCGTTTGGCGGACGGGATTACGACGCCTCGATCGTCACGCCAGGCGCGGTCGCGATCGTCGGCGGCCTCATCCTGATCGGCCTTGGGCTTGCGGTTCGCGTGCTGGGTCGCATCGAAAAAGCGCTCGCCGCACGGCCGTTGTCTCAGCCCGTTCTTCCGGTACCGGTTCTCCAGGAACCTGTTCTTCAGGACGAAGCCGGCATTGGCGCTCCGGCTTCCGAGCTGCCGCCGGCCGCACCGGCCCGCCTTCCATTCCCGCCCAAGCCGGCAGCACAACCCAGTCCGGCACCGGCCGCCGCCGCGCGGACGCTGCCCGAAGACGCAGCGTTGGATCGGCTGCGCGAAAAATTCCCGACCTTGGTGCGGCTCGAAAACGCGCCGGTCGTCGAGGATGCCGACGTATCGCTGTTGCCCAAGCCGCCCGTGCGCGCCGACGAGGTTGAGGTCGGCAATGGGGTCGCCCAACAGGTGAATGGCGCCGCGCCGGCGAGGATCGAGCCGCGGCTTGAGGTTCAAGCACGTTCGGCGAACCGCCCGGAGCGGGCGAGAAACTTTGAAGCCTTTTGGCCGAAAAAGCAGCGTCCGGGCCGAGAGGCACAAGCTGCGCCTGCCGCGCCGCAACCCGTCGTCCAGCAAGTTGCGCCGGCACTTACGGTCGAGCCGGTGCTGACTCCCGAACCGTTGCGCTTCCAATTCAATGATCAGGCCGCCGAGCCGCGTCCGGCGGCGCCTGCGCCCGAGGCGCCGACACCGGTTTCGATCCTCAAATCCGGCGTGGTCGACGGCATGGCCTATACGCTCTACTCGGACGGTTCGATCGAGGCGCAGCTGCCGCAGGGCACGTTGCGCTTCGGCTCGATCACCGAACTGCGCAATCACATCGAGCAAAGCGCGTAATTCTTTTGCGGGTTTTCCGACAGCGACAGAAGTACTGCCGGCTAAGACTTGAGCGTCTGCAGCTGTTTATGGCCTTTACTTTCAAGGTACACTATAACTAATCTTACCTGCAGGTTTCAGATTCGTCGCGGTACAGTATGCCGCTGTCGAATGCTTACTTTTGACTGTATCCGCTTCCTGGTTCGAGCACCGGGCGCCAGACCAGACTAAAGATCAGAGATCGCAAGCCATGGCCGACAATACAGGCGACAGCAGCAGTTTTATCGAGCTGACGGCGAACATCGTATCGGCCTATGTCAGCAACAATACGGTCCCCAGCGCCGATGTTCCGAACCTGATCAGCCAGGTGCACGCGGCGTTGAAGCGCGTATCGGGCGGCCAGGCGGCGGCACCGGCGGAGCCCCTCAAGCCTGCGGTGCCAGTCAAGCGCTCGGTCACGCCGGAACACATCGTCTGTCTGGAAGACGGACATAAGTTCAAGTCGCTCAAGCGGCACCTGCGCACCCGTTACGGCATGACGCCGGAGCAATATCGCGAGAAGTGGGGCCTGCCGCCCGATTATCCGATGGTGGCGCCGAAATACGCCGAGGCCCGCTCGCAGCTCGCCAAGCAGATGGGGCTCGGCCAGCAGCGCCGCCGCCGCAAAGATCGCGGCTGAAGGATCATCGCTCCGCATCCGCCGATCAGCGCTGCAACACCCCGACCACGCGGTTGGCGAAGCTGAGCCGTTCGGCCATCACGGCGACCACATAGGCGAGCAACGCTTGGCTGAGCGCCGGCTGCTCGCGCTTGATCGTCTCGTAATCGTCGGCGGCGAGCTCGTAGAGCACGCTTGCGGTTTCGGCCTGGATGGTCGCGCTGCGCGGACGCTGGGTGATCAAGCCCATTTCGCCGATGGTGGTGTGGCGGCCGAGGCTGCGCACGCGCATGGTCCGGCCCTCACCCATATCGACGATGATGCCGACGCGGCCTTCAAGAATGAAATGCATCGAGGCGGCCGGCTCGCCTTGGCGCGCGATGACGTCGCCGGCTTCGACTTCGAGCCGGCGGCAGTGCTCGGACAAACGGTCGGCATGCTCGGCGCCGCCCAGGGCCTCGGACAACCAGGCGCGCAGCGACGGCCTCTCGACGGCCTCGGCGCGATGGGTCTCGATGACTTTCTGCTCGCACGATTCCAGCGCCCGATCGAGGTCGGAGACGATGGTGACGTCGGCGGAAATAAGACGCGCGGTGCGAAAGGCGCGTTCCAGGCCAGGGCTGAGATGGGCCAGCACGATGCGCACGCCATGCGTGGCGGTCACTTGCTTGATCTGCGCGAAACTATGGGTGGCCGATGAATCGATCCCGGTGACGAGCCGGAAATCGAAAATCAGAAAACGGCAGGCCGGCTCCCGCGCCAGCAACGTCTTGACGTATTGGTAAAGCCGGTTGGCCGAGCCGAAGAACAAATAGCTTTGCAGGGTCATGCCCTGGATCTGGCGGCCGTGTTCGGCCAACAGCGCCAGCTCGCTCGACCCGCGGTCCAGCGTCGAGCGGTAGTTCGAGCCGTCGAAGTTGAATTTGATGGCGTTCACGCGGCTCACGCTGAGCGCAAAGGTGGCGCAGCCGATGACGATGCCGATCAGAACGCCGGCGATGAAGCCGGAATAGATGATGAGAGCGGCAATGGCGATCAGCGACAAATATTCGAGCGGCAGCAGCCGCCGCGACGAATGGATCAGCCATTGATAAACGAGATCGGAACCGAGATAGAGCAACAGTCCGCCGAGAACATATTTCGGCACATAGCCGAGGAACGACGGATCGGCGATCAGCACGGCCGCCGAAATTGCAGCGACCGTCAGTCCCGACAACCGGCTGGTCGCGCCCGCGGTGCGGACCAGGATCGAGCGGCTGAGCGAAGTGCAGACCACCATGCCGCCGAGCCCGCCGGTCAAGAGGTTGGCCAGCCCGAGCACCTTGAGGTCGCGCTCGATATTGGCCTCGGTCCGCGTCGCGATCTCAATCCCGGTGGTGTTGAGCAGCAAGGTGCTGATGGTGACGAACATCACGGCGAGCACATCGCCGGCAAAGGACGGCAACGCGGTCCAGGGAAAGGCGTGCAAGGCGGCCGTTTTCCACGGCAGCGCAAGAGCGGCCGCCGGTTGCGGGTTGAACATCCAGCCGCTCGCTTGCGCCGTGCCGATCGAGGTGCCGCTCAACAGCAGCACGATGTGCATCGCGGCAAATGAGGCCAGCAGCACGCCGGGAAGCGCGAATGGACTTTTCGTGCGGCGCAACAGCACGTGCAGGATGACGGCGACGGCCGCTCCGGCCGCGAGCTTGGCGCCGGTCATGACGTCGCCGAAGGCGGCGAGATTGGTGAAGGTCGGATGCTGGTCGGTGACGACCTGGATGGCGCCGGTGACCATCAGCCAGCCGGTGGCGCCGAGGAAGCCGCCGATCACCGGATAGGGCAGAAAGCGGATGGCGCGCCCGGCATGGGTGAAGCCCAGCACGCACATCAAAAGCCCGGTCAGCGCCGTTGCCAGCGCCATGGCGATGATGGCCGGCCCGAGCAGATCGGTGTCGCCGCCGGCTGAGACCCGCTGCAGCACCGTGGCGACGAGCGCGGCAATGACGACCGAGATCGAGCTGTCCGGCCCGGCGACCGCAAATGGCAGCGAGCTGCGTGCCGCCACAAACGCTCCGCCCACGGCTGCGGACATGAACGTGACGGCAATGCCATAAGACAGGAAATGCGCGAGCGGACCGCTGAAAATGAGCGCCGCATAGGACAGCGAGTAGGTGATCGTCAGCACGCTGCAGATCGTGCCGGCGAATACGTCCGTCAGTCCGGTGCGCATGCGCTCGCGGTGCTTGGGCTGTCCAATGTGCTGCCAGTACGGCCGATCATTTCACGCCCCGGACGAGACTTACAACACGGCTTTGCGCGCGGCTAGAACGCAGGAACGGGAGCGTGGCTCAGGCCACGGTCGCGAGCGCCGAGCGCGCATCGGCGTGGATGCGCTCGACCATGGAGCGAAAGCCGTTCGAACGCTGCGGCGTGAGGTGTTCGCGCAATCCCATCTTCTCGAACAGCGCAATGGCGTCGGTCGCGAGAATGTCCTTGGCGTTGCGGCCCGAATATATCGCGAACAGGATGGCGATCAGCCCGCGCACGATATGCGCATCGCTGTCGCCGACGAAGGTGAGCACCGGGCCGCCCGCGCCGTTGGGACGCACCCTTGTATCGAGCCAGACCTGGCTGGCGCAGCCCTGCACCTTGTTGGCGGCGTTGTGGGCTTCCGCGGCAAGCGGCGGCAGTTCCCGCCCCAGCTCGATCAGATAGCGGTAGCGGTCGTCCCAATCGTCGAGGAGCGAGAAATTGTCGATGATTTCGTCGATGTCAGCCATCAAGCCTTGGTCCCGCGTCACCCTCTATATAGGGCGCGGGGCCGGGCAGGTCGATCTGTCGAGCGCGCGCGTCTGTCCCATGATGGAACACGCCGCCGCCTGCCGCGGCATAAGAGAGCGTGATTTAGGCCGCGTGCTTGGCGTCCTTGGGCGGCTGCGGCCCGTGCCATGTCGGGGCAAGATCGGCAGGGGTGAGCGTATTCTGCGAGGACGGCGAGGACTTGACCGGCTCGGCTTTGGCGACGCTGCCGCGCGGAGCGTCACCGTGAGGCAGCGCGCCGGTCTCCTTCGGCGCCAGTGCCTCGGTCAAGAAATCGTAAAGCATCTTGGCGCCGGCTTGGGCCCTATAGCCGAGCGACACCGCGACCTGCGAGCCAACCGTGCAAGCGTCGGGCTGCCGCGTGCAGAAGCCGCGCATATCCTGGACCGTGGCGGACGCCGCCGAGATCGCCCCGGAGGTGCCGATGTCGTTCGTCTGCGCGGCGTGCTGCGCCGATCCGCTGGGCAAGAGGATCAGCACGACGCCAAGCCAGAACGCCATTCGCAAAAGAAAGAACATCAGACCCGTATCCCCGGCGGCATGGGTCGCCGCACGCCCATGCAACCTAGCAGGCAGCATTGAAAGCCGCGTTCGCTCGACGGGGACGTTTTTGCCCATAATCGATGAGAATACGCCGCAAATTTTCGCCCAATTGGAGAAAATATAATTTACCTAAAATTTGAGCGAACGCGTGCGAGGCCAGCTTTTGCAACGGTTTCGCGATAGCGAAAGATCAGCGATTTGCAGGCACTTCCGCAACTCCCGCAAACGTCAAACATATGGCAACCGTTCGCGGCAACGAGCGATTCACCATGATGGCGGAATCCGCCGTGCGGCAACGCGCCGCCAAGCCGGCACGAGACCCGACGTTTTAGCGTTCGTTTAAGCGGCGTCTGACACGATCCCACAACAGAACAAGGGGAGCGCGTCTGCAAAGCGGACGTGCGACGGGATCGTGGGCCTCTTCGCGCCGGTACGGGATTATGTCGAGACGCTCGTCCATCCTTCGGCGCAGCAGGATGCGCTGACGGCGTCGCGGCATCGCGCTTTCATCGCGCCACGGCTCCTCGGCAGCATCGTCGCGCTGGCGTCGTTCCCGGTTTATCTTCTCGCGCGCGGCGCGCCGACCACGATCGAGCTGATGGTCTTTGCCTGGCTCGTGGTGCCGATCCTGACCGCCTACTTCCTGTCGCGCACCGGCCGCTACGAGAGCGCACATGTGCTCTCCTCGCTGGCGCTGACTGGACTGGTGACCGCGGTTGCCGCTTCGACCGGCGGCATCGTGTCGTTCGCCGCGATCTGGCTCGTCGTCGTGCCGCTCGAAGCGGCGTTGTCCGCTTCGCGTCGCGTCGTCGCCACCGCCTCGACGCTGGCGCTGGGCGCCGCCGGCGTCCTGGTGCTGCTCGACACCCAACACCTTCTGCCGACGCCCAGCCCGAGCTCGCATGCCGCGCTCGCCGCACTCGGCATTGTTTCGGCAGCGCTCTATGCGGCGGGACTTGCGCTCGGCGCCGAGGCGCTGGCGCGCACCAGCTTCTGGCTGCTCTACGCCGAGGAAGACCGCTATCGGCTCTTGGCACGCAATATGACCGACGTGATCACGCGGCACGGCCGCGACGGCGGCGTGCTGTTCATGTCGCCGGCCGGCGCGGGGCTATTCGGCTCGCGCATTGCCGATTTGCAGGGCCACGGCCTGTTCGACCGGGTCCATGTCGTCGATCGGCCCGCTTACCTGACGGCGCTCGGCGACGCCGCGGCCCTGGCGGAAAGCCGCTCGGTCGAGTTCCGCGTGCGGCGCGACGGCGTCGATGGCAACGGGCATCCGGCGACCGAATTCGTCTGGATCGAGATGCGCTGCCGGCCACTCGAACAGGCTGGCGCCGATGCCGGTGAGGAGGGCCGCCGCGAGGTGGTCGCGGTATTGCGCGACGTCACCGGGCGCAAGCAGCAGCAGCAGGCACTCGAGGACGCCCGCGCCGAGGCCGAGCGCGCTAACGCTGCGAAAAGCCGCTTCCTCGCCACCATGAGCCACGAATTGCGCACACCGCTCAACGCCATCATCGGCTTTTCCGAGATGCTCAAGAGAGAAGCCGCGCTGATGCTCGATGCCCAGCGGCGCAACGAATATGCCGGCCTGATCAACGATTCCGGCAACCATCTGCTTTCGGTCGTCAACGGCATTCTCGACATGTCGAAGATCGAGACCGACAATTTCGAGATCACCCCTGAGCCCTTCAATCCGGCGCAGGTAATCGCCAGCTGTTGCGACATTCTGGCGTTGCGGGCGCGCGAGGCCGGCGTTCATCTCGACAGGCTGGTGCCGGGCGATCTGCCGGACATCGTCGCGGACAAGCGCGCGCTCAACCAGATCATGTTCAATCTTCTGTCGAACGCGATCCGCTTCACCGAACGCGGCGGCAAGGTTCTGGTCAGCGCCCGCGCCGAGGCGGGCAACATCACCTTCGTGGTCGAGGACAACGGCGTCGGCATCAGCGACGAGGATTTGGCGCGGGTCGGCGAGCCGTATTTTCAGGCCGGCGCCTCCTATGACCGCCGCCATGCCGGCACGGGCTTGGGCCTTTCCATCGTCAAGGGGTTGGTGCGGCTGCACGGCGGCGAATTCTCGATCCGCAGCCGGGTCGGCGAGGGCACCCGCATCACGATTTCCCTGCCGCTCGATTGCGAACGGTCGCGGCCCGCGAAAAAACGTCCCCATGGCGTGGTCAGTCCGATCATCATTGCGGTGAAACAGCCGGCCGATGCTGCGGCCATACAGCCGGCAAGCGCGGTGAAGAAAAGTGCGTGAGCGCCGTAACGATAGAAGCCGCGGGAGCGCGCGCGCGGGCACGCTCGCCGGATCGTTCGGATCGCGACTGTGGATGCAGCTTATCGACCGGCCGGTCGATTCTTTCGCCATTCTCGGCGCAACGGCGGCGACCATCGTGATCGTCGTCAATGCGGTCTTCCTGCAATCGGGCGCGCGGCCGGCACCGTTCGTCGCCAATCCGACATTGCAGAAGACGGCCGAAGCGGCGCCAAAGCCCGCGGAGCAGACCGGGCCGCGGATCATCGATATGAGCGCTACGCATACAGTGACCGCACCGCGGCCGCCGCAAACCGTACCGATGCCGGTGCCGTCGCCGCGGCGCAACGATCCGATCGCTGACCTGATTGGGCCGTCGCCGCGCATCTTGGCGGTGCAGCGCGTGCTCTCCAATTACGGCTACGGCCAGATCAAGCCATCCGGCATGCTCGATGACGCGACCAGCCAGGCCATCGAAAAGTTCGAGCGCGAGCACAAATTGCCGGTCACCGGCCGGGTATCCGATCGCCTGGTCAGCGAACTCGCCGCCATGACCGGACATCCCGTCGAATAGCTGTCATTCCGGGGCGCCGCGAAGCGGCGAACCCGGAATCCATAACCACCGCCTCTCGACCAACGGCTCGGCCTTTCGCAAAACCCACGATTCGTGATTATGGATTCCGGGTACGCGGGCTTCGCCCGTGTCCCGGAATGACGGGACGGGACGATGCGTCTGAAAACCGCGCTTTGGGTTGCCGCTTATCTGCGCCGCTGTCAGGTCGAAGGCGTTTTCGGCGTCGTACGCCGGCGCGGTGCCGAAGAGGCCGGAGCCGTGTTCATCCGCATCTGCAGGCTCGACGGCACCTCGGATCTGTTCGGCCCGGCGCCGCAAAGCGAATTCGACGCCGTGCGCGAAGCCGACCGCGCTTTCAGCCCGTGCCTCAAAGAGCGGCCGGCGTCCGACGAAGCGGTCGAGACCTATCTCGCGCGCGAGATCAAATTCGATCCCGATGTCTGGATCGTTGAGGTCGAGGATCGCGCCGGGCGGAATTTTCTGGACATCGTCGCCGGCTGAAAGCCGCGCGGGGGCGCCGGCAAATTCAAGAAACTTCGCGGCGGATGGTGGTTCGCGCCGCCGCCGGCGGGCGCCGTGCCGCCGGGGCCGCCGGACGGGCGCGCGAGCGCTCGTCGTTCCAAAAGAGCGGCTGGTGCTTCGCCACGCTGCGCGCTTCGCTGCGTAGCCCCTGCCAGATCGCGACCATGCCTTCCGCCGCCTGCGCGGTCATCTCGTCATAGAGCATCGCCAAAGCGTGGACGCGCTCGACCGAATGGCCGATCGCCGGATTGACGAACATCAGGAGGCGGTAAACCACATCGCGTGAGATGCCGAGCGCTTTGACCGCCACCACGATCGGCTCGCCGTGATCATCGCGCACGATGCGGCGGGCTTGCTCGCGTGGAATGCGCAAGGCTTCGGCGAGCTGCTTGACGAGGTCGTCGCGGTGATTTCCCAGCGCCGCCGTTTCCAGGCGCTGGCCGATGGCCGGGTCGCGCAAGACCGCGACCTGTCCCGCCGACACTGGCGCGGCGATGTGGAGATTGAGCAGGATGAGACGCCGCTCCTCTTCGGTGGCGGTGAAGAAAAAATCGTTGAGCTCGCCGGCGATCGTCGCATCCATCGTGTCGCGCAGGTCCGCGACCGGCTCGTCTTCGATCGGCTCCGCTTGGGGTGGCAGCTCGACCGGTGCGACGCCTTCCCCAGCCGGGATGATCGCCGCGGGCGGCGCCGGCGCGGCGGCTTGAGCGGGCGGCTGGAGCAGGGAATGGCCGCGCAGCGGGGCGGCAATTTCCGGCAAATCGTTAACAAGATATTGAATGACCCGCATCGGCGGCGAGAGATGTTTTGCCAGCCGTGCCGCGACCGCGGCGCGCGTGGCGACGTCGACCCCATCGAGAAGCCGCAGCGCCAGTTCCGTGTAATGGCGTTCCTCGTCCGCCGTATGCGTCAGCTTCTGCACGTAGAGGTCGGTCAGGACGCGGATCAAGGTTGGGCGCATATCGACGCCGCTGCGCAATCCGATATCGGCGAGGCCGTTGAGACTCGACAGGCTGGGCGTTTTCATCACACGCGACTCAATCGCAACAGGGACCACGAAGTTGACTTCGCTCATCAGCCTAAGTCGTGCGCGTTAGCGGAGCGTTAACCTTGCATACCGCTTAATCGTGACGACGCCGCTAGCGCGGATCGAGGTCCGTAGCCGGCAGTCTGAGGGTTTGGCTGGTGGGCATCGTTGTCAAATTCCCCGACGAGGGGCGTATCGTGCGGTTCGGCCGCGCCGACGCGGAGAGCGAATCCGCAACCGTCATCATCTTGCCGGTGATCCGGATCGAGCGTTACGCCGATCAGGTCGCCGAGAGCGCGGAGCCGCAGATGCCGCCGCCGGCCGCCAATGGTGGCCGCCGCCGCATGAGGCGCCGCTGAAAGTTGCTGCAGCGATGGCGCCGCGAGATCGTCCCCTCCGCGCGACAGCGCCGTTCGCCGCTCTCCTGATCCTCGGCGGTTGCACCAGCATCGGCGATTTTGGCCGGCTGCAGGCGCCGCTGGTCAACGACGACATTCATGCCTGGGTCGGACAAGAGGCCGCGGCGCACGCCGGCGGCCCGGTCTCGGTCAATAACCTGACCGACGACGAGCGCACGTTGCGCGATCTCGGCTTTGCGCTGATCGAGCCGGCTTACGATCGGCAACGCTGGGACGCCGTGGTCCTCGAATACGGCCAAAACCGTGAATTTCGGCGTTCCCTATGGGCATTCGACCCCGCCGCCTATTACGCGCATCTGACCGGCCCGTTCCACCGCTCGTCTTCGGCGCGCTACAATCAGTTGATCGACGATATGCGCAACGACATCGTGCGCATCGATCCGTTTTTTTCCACCGCGCGCCGCGTCGTCGACATCGATCTGCGCCGCGAGAAGGGCATGCAATACGTCGCCACTTTGACTCCGCCGGAACGGATCAGCGCGATGGCGCGCGTCGGCGAGAACAGCCTGACCATCGCCTGGGTGCATCATTCGCTGACGGAACGCTGCGCCAGCTATCGCTATGCGCTCGAGCACCTGTCCATCGCCGAACCGCAGCCGGTCGCCGCCGAAGCCGAACGCATCTTGAACCAATTGCAACAGCAGATCGCCGCCAACCAGATCGTGGCGCTGCCGCGTTTGGCCGGACTGCCGGCGCCGGCCCTGGTGGCCGAGAAATAAACTACTGCACAGGGCCAATGCGGCATTGCGCGTTGGCCAGCGCCCGGCGCGCCATCGCCATCAGCCCCGGCTCCGGCGCCAACGCCCGCAACACGATCAGCCCGGTTTTGGTCGGCGATTCGATGATCAACCGGTCGGCGGCAGTGACGTCTTCGCCCTCGGGCACCTGCGCGTGCTGCTCCGGCGTCATCAGGTCGAGCTCGATGGCGCGCCGGCCGGCGGCGCGATCGTCGATCGCGTAATAGGCGACGCTGTTGCGCGTATAGAACGTGACCGAGGTGTAGGCCTGGCTCAACGGCGCGTTGAGCTTGATCGCGCCGGCGGACAGATCGTAGCGGCACACCGCCGCGGCAAAAGCCGGATCCATGAGCGGCATGATCGAATTCTCCGCCGTCGGCGCCGCGAGCGGTACCATGGCGTTGACCGGCGTGAGCGGGAATAGCCGCGCATAGGCATCCTGGGTGGCAGCCTGCGGCATCACCAGCACGGTCGACAGATGCACAATGCCACCGAGCAGGATGGCGCCGAGAATCCATAACAGCGCGCGGATCATGAGCAGGCCTTTCGCGCGATCGCCGGCATCGGCGCTTCCTTGGCCGTGCGCGTGGCAACGCCGATCGGCGTGTCGTAGAGCCGCCACACCAGAATGTAGCGCTCGATGCCGCCGGTCGGCAGCCAATTGCCGGGCCGCGCCCGCGGCGCGACGGCGATGGTGAAGCGGCCCTCGATGTCGCGCACAATCTCCGCGCTGGTGAAACCGTGCCGATCGATGGTGTTGGCGACCAGCCGGCCCTCAGGATCGTACAGCGTCAGCGTCCAATAGCGCGCCGCCGGCGTCAGCCCGCTGATGGTAAAGGTGCAGCGGCCGTCGAAATTATGTCCGGCATCGTCGGTGCGGGCGAAGAACGCCACGCCGTCACCGGTGCCGAGCGGCAATTCGCCGGTGCGGGCGATGGTGGCGCGCGCGTAAGGATCGATATCGACCGAGCCGCTCTTCGGCCGCGCCGTCCAGGCACCGATGGTCAGCGAGCCGAAGGCAACACCGCGGGTGATCGTCAGCCAGGTCGCGCCGAGGCCGATTGCCGCGGCGAGTATCAGCGTGAAACATGATCCGAAGAGAAGGCGCACGCTCGATCCGGTTGGTGGCTGTCTAATCGCCGCGCGTGCCAGCGCCCGCGCGGTCGCTCGCCGTCGCCACCGTGCTCGACCGGGTCTTGTCGTCGTCGAGCGCGCCCTGGGTTCCGGCGGGCAATTGCGCGGCGAGCGCGTGATCGGCGTCATCGAGCAGGCGTTCGAGGCGCACCAGGGCGTCGGTGCCCTTGCGCGTCAGCAGGACCTGTTGCGGCGCGTCGTTGCCTGTGAACGTTGCATTGGCGGCCAGCGGCGGTGCGTGCGTCGGCGACGGCAGGCCGGGCAGCGGCCGCAATTCGATGCCCTGGTGCGCATAGGCCATGATGTTGTGCCAGGTCATGGCGGGCAACGTGCCGCCGGTCATGCGCTTGGTCGAGGTATAGTCATCGTTGCCCATCCACACCGCGCCAGCGAAATTGCCGGTGTAGCCGACGAACCAGGCGTCGCGCCATGAATTGGTGGTGCCGGTCTTGCCGGCGACCGGCACGCCGTCGAGGTCGGCGCGCTTGCCGGTGCCGTTCTCGACCACGGATCGCATCATTTTGATCATGTCGAGGGCGACTTGCGGTGCGATCACTTGCTGCGGCTTCTTGCCGTCGCGGTCGAAGCGCCAGACCAGTTCGCCGGTGCCGGTGCGCACTTCGAGCGCGGCGTGGGGCACCACGGCTTTGCCCAAATTGGGGAAGGTCGCGTAGGCGACGGCGTGCTGGTAGACATAGACCTCGTCGGCGCCGATCGGCAGCGACGGCGTGTCCGGCAGCGGCGACTGGATGCCGAAATTGCGCGCGGTCTGCACGATCATGGCGCGGCCGAGTTTCGGATTGCCGTGGCCGAGCTCGATCGACAGCTTCACCGGAATGACGTTGATCGAATGGGTGATGGCTTCCAAGAGCGTCACCGATCCGGAATAGCCGCCGGAATAATTGTGTGGGCACCAATTGCCGATGCAGACCGGCGAATCGACCAGCACCGAGGTCGGCTTGAAGCCGTTGGCCAAGGCGGTGGCGTAGACATACGGCTTGAACGAGGAGCCAGGCTGGCGCAGCGCGTCGGTGGCGCGGTTGAACTGGCTCGCTCCGTAATCGCGGCCACCGACCATGGCGCGCACGCCGCCGTCGAGATCGGCGATCACGACCGCCGCCTGGCTTGCGCCATAGTCGCGGCCGTATTGGCGCAACTCGCTCTCGACTTCGCGGTCGGCATAGTGCTGCAGGTTGCTGTCGAGCGCGGTGCGCACCACGAAGTAACGATCGGTGACGGATTTGGGGAACGTGTCGACGAGCTTGCGCATCTCGTCGAAGGCGTAGTCGAGATAATAGTTCGGCGCGCCGGCGTCGCGGCGATCGATCGGCGTCGCCGGATTGCGCCGGGCGCCGTAAACCTGGCCTTCGGTCATGAAGCCGTTGTCGACCATGTTGTCGAGCACGACGTTGGCGCGCGCGCGGGCGGCGGGCAGGTTGACCAGTGGGGAGAATTTGGTCGGCGCCTTGAACAATCCGGCAAGCATCGCGGCCTCGGACAGCGTCACGTCGCGCACCGATTTGCCGAAATAGTATTCCGCCGCCGCGTCGACGCCGAAAGCGCCGCCGCCGAGATAGGCGCGGTCGAGATAAAGTTTTAGGATTTCGTTCTTGCTCAAATGCGCTTCCAGCCACAGCGCCAGGAACGCCTCGTTGATCTTGCGCTCGATGGTGCGCTCGTTGCTCAGAAACAGATTCTTGGCGAGTTGCTGGGTGATGGTCGAGCCGCCTTGCACCACGCCACCGGCTTGCGCGTTGGTCATCAGCGCGCGGAAGGTGCCGTAAAAGTCGATGCCGAAATGCTCGTAGAAGCGGCGGTCCTCGGTCGCCAGCGTCGCCTTGATCAGATGATCGGGCATTTCGTCGAGCGGCACCGAATCGTTGTGCTTGATGCCGCGGTTGCCGACTTCGTTGCCGTAGCGGTCGAGAAACGTCACCGCGAGATCGGATTTCTTCAACCAGTCTTCGTCCGAGGTCTGGCGCATCGACGGGATGCCGAGCGCCAGCATGAGGAAGAGGCCGCCGGTGCCGAGCGTCGCCATCTCCGACAGCGGCTCGACCAGGAGCCAGCGGCGCCAGCCGGCGACATGCCAGCGGTCCATGAACGCGGTGAATCGCTCGTAGATTTCCCGCATCCACTTGCCGGAAAGGAACACGGCGAAGTCGATGCGCGAATCGATGTCGAGCAGGAACCGCTTGAACTTCGGCAGCCAGTCGTTACCCGGATCGGGGAACATGTCCGTCAAGGTCGAGCGCTCCGGTAACGGGTTTGGCCTGCAAAACTCGCCGTTTCGGCAGGTCTTGGTTCAACAGGTCTTGGTTCAGCAAGTCTTGGTTTAGCGGACGCAAGCCCGACCGCCAATGCCGCGGCGATCACAGGGTGAATGGAAATTGGGGGCAAATTGGGCTTATGCATGATGGCGTCATAATAATCCCGCCGCCCGATGAATGCCGCGGGTGAGGGAGGCTTGGAGAGCAGCATGGCATCCGATGATGGCCAAAACCAAGACGATGCCGAAATCCCGTTCTGGAAGCGTAAGCCATTGGATAAGATGACGAATTCCGAATGGGAAAGCCTCTGCGACGGCTGCGGCAAATGCTGCCTCAATAAGCTTGAGGAAGAGGTGACCGACCGTACCTATTACACCAATGTCGGTTGCCGGCTGCTCGACGGGGAGACCTGCCGCTGCCGCGACTATCCGAACCGGCAGAAAGAGGTCGACGATTGCGTGCGCCTCACGCCGAAAAGCCTCAAAACCATCACCTGGCTACCGCCCTCCTGCGCCTACGTGCTGCTCGCCGAGGGCAAGGATCTCTATTGGTGGCATCCGTTGGTCTCCGGCGATCCCGAGACCGTCCATGCCGCCGGCGTCTCGGTGCGCGGCCGCGTCTACGCCAGCGAGGTCGACGTGCCTGACAGCGAACTCGAAGACTACATCGTCAGTTGGCCGCTGAAGCTGCCGAAGGCGGCAAGGCGACGAGGCTAAGCTCCCAAAATAGAACTGCGCGTCTGCCCTGCGCAGAGGTCGGTTGCATTGCAGCGCGGCGCGGGCCAAGGGATGCCCGCCAAGGATTTCCGCGCAATGACCCGCCAGATCGCCCCCGATGACGCCCACAGCATCGCCCCCGACATCGGCGGCGATGTGCGAGCGCAAAGGCGGGGCGACGCGCCACCGGCCGCTAAAGCCGAAGAGCCGGATCGGCCGTCGCAACATCACGCACCGGCCGCGCCGCTCGATCACGCCACCATCCGCGCCATCGTCGCCGGCATCATGCTGGCGATGTTTCTCTCGGCGCTCGAACAGACCATCGTCGCGCCCGCTTTGCCGGCGATCGGCAAGAGTCTCGGCGGCATCGACGATCTGTCGTGGATCGTGACCGCCTATCTGCTCGCCGCCACCGCGGCGACGCCGTTGTTCGGCAAGCTTTCCGATATTTACGGCCGCCGCGCGCTGCTTCTGGCCGCGATCGTGATCTTCGTCGCAGGTTCCGTCGCCTGCGCGCTGGCGCCGACGACCTGGGTGCTGATTCTCGCGCGCGCACTGCAAGGTATCGGTGGCGGCGGGCTGTTGCCGATCGCCCAGACCATCATCGCCGACCTGTTGTCGCCGCGCGAGCGCCCGGTGGTGCAGGGCCGCACCTCGATCATGTTCATGAGCGCGAGCATTCTCGGCCCGGTGCTCGGCGGCTTGCTCACCGACCATCTGCACTGGTCGTTCATTTTCTGGATCAACCTGCCGCTCGGCGCCGTGGCGCTGGTGATGACCGAGCGCGCGCTGCGCCGCCTGCCGCGCAACCACCGGCCGCATCAGCTCGACGTGATCGGTGCGGCTTTGATGGTTGGCGCCGCGCTGGCGCTGATGCTGGCGCTGTCGTGGGGCGGCGTGCGTTATCCGTGGAGTTCGTTGCGGATCGTCATCCTGATCGCGAGCTCGGGCGCGCTGTGGGTGCTGTTCACGCTGCGGCTTCTCACCGCGCGCGAACCGTTCATTCCGCTGGCGATCCTCCACGGGCGGGTCACCAGCACGATCACGATTGCGGCGTTCTTCTCGATCGGCACCATCATCGGCGTGACCATCTACATGCCGCTCTATTGCCAAACCGTGCTCGGCGTCTCGGCGAGCCTGTCCGGGCTGGCACTGATCGCTTACATGGGCGGCGCTACGCTCGGCTCGCTGGTATCGACGCGCGTGATCGTGCGCATAAAACATTACATGCGCGTGCCGATCCTCGGCCTCGTCGTTGCAATCGCCGCGCTTGCCGCGCTCGCCGCCGACCCGGCGGGGCATACGCTCGGCACCATCGTGGTGCTGTTGTTCGTGCTCGGCTTCGGTGTCGGCCCGATGTATCCGGTCTCGACGATCGTCATGCAGAACGTGGTCAAGCCGCACCAGCTCGGCACCGCGACCGGCACGTTGAATTTTTTCCGGACGCTAGGCGGCGCGCTCGTGGTGGCGATATTCGGTGCCATCGTGCTCGGTGGTATCGGCGACGGGCCCGGCGTCACGACATTGGAAAAGATCGCGTCCGGCCACAGCGACCTGGCGCCGGCCTTCCACTGGGTCTTCATTGCCGCCGCGATCTGCCTGGCGGTTTCGCTGCTCTGCCTTCTGGTGATCGAAGAGCGTCCATTGCACGGACCGATGCGGGCAGCCGATCATGCCGCCGAATAACAAGGAAACGGCATAGCTGACCCGCTCCAAGCGTGTTGTCCAAGTGTCTTGCGCCGTCGCCATCGCGGCGCAAAGGTGCGGCTCGAATTCATCGACGGTCGTCGTCCCGGTCATGGCATCGCCAAAACACAAAAAATACCAAACCGGCGAGCCCGCCCCGCAAGGGGGAGGGGACATCGAAAGCGTCGCGCCGGATTCCGGCGGCCATCGCTCCACCGAGCGCAAGCTCGGCCGGCGCGAGGTGATCGCCATCATCGGCGGCTTGGCGCTGGCGATGTTCCTCGGCGCGCTGAACCAGACCATCGTGGCGACGGCGCTGCCGACCATCGGCCGTGCCTTCGACGATTTCGAAAATCTGTCCTGGGTGGTGATCGCTTATCTGTTGACCTCGACCGTGGTCGCGCCGCTCTACGGCAAGCTCAGCGACATCTACGGCCGGCGCGGCATGATGCTGGTGGCGCTCGGCATCTTCATGGCGGGCTCGGCCGCCTGCGCCGCCGCGCCGAGCATGCTGATGCTGATCCTCGGTCGCGGCCTGCAAGGCATCGGCGGCGGCGGCATCGTGCCGCTGACCCAATCGATCATCGCCGACGCGGTACCGCCGCGCGAGCGCGGCTATTACCAAGCCTATACAGGTTCCGTCTGGATCGTCGCCGGCGCCGCGGGCCCGGTGCTCGGCGGCGTCATTGCCGAGCACCTGCACTGGTCGGTGATCTTTTGGCTCAACGTGCCGCTGGCCTTGGCGGCGGCGATGTTGTCCAACCGGCAACTCAAACGCGTGCCGGTTCATGAGCGCGCCCACAAGATCGATCTCACCGGCGCCGCGTTGATGATGGCCGCCGCGGTGGCGCTGCTTCTGGCGCTGACCTGGGGCGGCACGCGCTATCCGTGGCTGTCGCAGCAGATCGCCGGGCTGATCATTGCGGCGGCCGTCATCAGCGCGGCATTCATCTGGTGGGTGCTCCGCGCGCCGGAGCCGTTCCTGCCGCTCGCTGTGCTCAACAATCCGGTGATGCGCGCCGGCTGCCTCACCACCGCCTGCACCCAGGGCGTCTCCATCGGCCTGACCATCTTCGTGCCGCTCTATTACGAGATGGTGCATGGCCTCTCCGCCAGCGATTCCGGCCTGGCGCTCATTCCCATCGTGATGATGACGACGCCGGGCTCGTATCTGTCCGGCCGCGCCATGCTGTACATGGACCACTACAAATGGGCGCCGATCGTGATGCTCAGCATCGCTACCGCGGCAGTCGCGCTGCTCGTGGTGCATCCATTGATGCCGGTGTGGGCGGTGGCGTTGATCACCGGCCTGCTCGGCATCGGCACTGGCAGCTCCTATCCGACCGTCACCGTCTCGATCCAGAACTCGGTCGCGCATCAGCAGATCGGCGTCGCCATGGGCGCGATGAATTTCTTCCGGGCGCTCGCCAGTGCCTTCGTCGTCGCGGTGATGGGCGCGATCATGCTGGCCGAGCTCGGCGCCTCGCCGCAGCGCGGCGGCGCGTCGTCGTCGGCGTTCATTGCGACCGCGACGAATGCCTCGCTCGACGATCTGGCCCACGCTTTCAGTCATATTTTCGCTGTGGCGGTGATTTTCCTGATCATCGGCATCGTGGCGCTGATGATCATGGAAGAACGGCCGCTGCGCACCACCGTGCTGGCCGTGCCGGCAACGCGCGAGACGCCGCCGCGGGCGCCGGCGGAGTAGCGCCGTCCAGCGCCGCGGCTTAAGCTTGCAAAAAACCAAACGGGAGAAACTCATGGATCGTAAATCCATCTTGACCGCTCTTGCCATCGCGGCGGCGCTGTTTGCGGCAAATCCGGCGCGCGCCCAGACCGTCATCGACGATTGGAGCCAAGTGAAATTGCCGCCGCCGCCAACGCTCAAACCGGTGACGCTCGTTGCCAAGGAGACCGCGCTCCTGGTGATGGATTTCACCGTGCAGACCTGCACGCCGG